>Ga0209403_10008239_pt1 | contig 10079 bp, 10 predicted proteins | sample ArcticOcean_MG_C_8_FD_187440 | JGI IMG/M metagenome (GOLD analysis project Ga0209403, IMG submission 187440) | Marine microbial communities from western Arctic Ocean - ArcticOcean_MG_CB11_86 (SPAdes) (version 2) | ecosystem: Environmental > Aquatic > Marine > Oceanic | place: Arctic Ocean...
GTGTCAGTAACGTTAGATGTGTCAGTTGGATCGGACATTCCTTTTTTAAAACTTTTTATTCCTTTAGCAACATCCCCCATTAAATCTGAAATTTTTCCCCTTCCAAATAAAAGAACAACTAGAACTACTACTATTGCTATTTGCCAAAAACCTATACTCATATGTTTCTTATATACAATAATTCAGTCTAAATAAATATATTTAATTAGTCCGATTTTGGAGTTTCATCTATCGCTTTTTCTATATCTAAGTAAATATCTTCTTTTTTAATTTGAGATTGCTCTTTATAAAATTTTCCAGTACCAAAAATGGACGCATCAATAGTAGCAGTATCAATTAAACCTGCTGAGCTAAGTTCGTCTACCGTGGGTAGATCTGTTAGTTTTTGTATATTGAAATGATTTAAAAAATTTTCAGTGGTAGCGTACTGAATTGGTTTACCAAGAACATCTTTTCTCCCCGCGGGTCTAACCCAATCAAGCTCGAGTAGTATCTCAATTGTATTAGTGCCAAAAGCAACACCACGAATTTCTTCAATTTCTGATCTAGTAACAGGTTGGTGATACACAATAATCGCTAAAGTTTCTAAGGTAGCTTTAGATAATTTTTTTTCAGTTGATTTTTGTAAAGACATCAAGTTTACAAGATCGGTAGCAGTTCTGAATGACCATTTATCTTTAATACAGACTAAATTTATTCCTCTAGATATGTATGCAGACTGTAAATTTTCTAAAATTTTTTTTATATTAGTTATACTTTGAACTCTTTTTTCAATAGTCTCAACATCAAGAGGTTCGCTAGCTGCAAATAAAATAGCCTCAACTTGCCTTTCTAATTTATTTAATTTGTTTGGAAACTTTACAATATTATCAATTTTTTTTTTTATTTTTTTCATTTAGATTGTTTTTTTTATAAATATTTTATCGTATAATTTTTTTTGCATAATATTTGTAATGCCTTGTTTTGTAAGTTCTAAGCTTGCAGAAAAAACACCTGCTAAACCACTTCTTTTTAATTTTTTACTAATTATAAAATTTTCTGGGATTAAATCTTCGATGTTTTTCCAGTCTTTAATATAAGAAAAATTATTTTTAATTTGTTTTATTGCCTCTTCAGTTGTTAAAACTGGTAATTTTGGAATGTTAATTGTTTGAAAAGATTTTTGCATTTTTATAACCGAATAAGTTTTTAAAAGTTCGTATAAACTAACTTTATAAATAGGTGTATTAATAGATCTTATTCCACCTTTAATCCCTCTATAAAAAATATTTACTCCTATTCTGTTTTTTTTTACTAATTGGTCAGAGAATAATCTAATTAATTCTAATTTTTTTAATTGTAATTTAAGTTTTTCAGCAACTTCAATAGCTTTAAAATCATCTTCTTCGTCTTCAGGTAAAAGTAATTTAGATTTTAAATAAGCAAGCCACGTTGCCATAAGCAAATATTCAGCTGCAACTTCCAAATTTAAATCTCGTGCTTCTTTAATATACTCTAGAAATTGATCAGCTAGTTTAGTTATAGATATTTTTGTTAAATCAACTTTTTGAGCCTTAGCCAAATCTAATAATACCTCAAGTGGACCAGAATAATTTGGTATTTCGATTTCTATAGAATTTTTTAAATTTGATTCCATTTATTAATTTTAACTTAAAAATCTATAAAATTCTGATGTTTTTTTCTTTGTAAAATTGTCTATATAAGGGGTTTCAATCAATAATTTTTTCATTTCGAGTGGTTTTCCCGCACAATACAAAACTAAATTACATCCTGCCTTAAGAGCTAACTTTGCGTTTTCTAATATACCGTATTTAAGAGCTTTCATTGAAATATCGTCTGAGATTAAAATTCCTTTAAAACCAATTTCTTTTCTGATTATTTTATTAACGACTGTATTTGAATGAGTAGCATTATTTTTTTTATCTATTTCGGAGTACAGAATATGCGCTGTCATAGCAAAAAAACTAGATGTATTTCTAAAACATTTAAAGTCATTTTTTTTAAGTAAGTTATAACTATCATTAACTTTTGGCAGTTTGAAATGGCTATCTGAATTTGCCCCACCATGACCGGGAATATGTTTAATCACTGTTGCTATTTTATTTTTTTTGTAAAATTTTATACAGAGTTTGCCTAATTCATTAACGATAGAAGGATTGGTTGAGTAGCTTCTGTTTCCAATAACTTTATGAGTTTTTTTTTTTATTAAATCTAAAACAGGTACAGTATTTATATTAATACCAAGATTTATTAAAATTTTTGACAATGAATCTATGTATGCTTTATAAAAAATAGCTCCAATTTTTTTATTCAATTTATAAACTTCTCCAAAATATTTTTGATTATAGATTGAATTATTTAAAAAATTAGAAAGCCTTGATACCCTGCCACCTTCTTCGTCGATTAAGATTGGGTACTTATTGTCATTCATTATCTTTCTAATTTTTTTTATTAAATTTATTACTTGATTTTCCGATAAAATATTGCGTTTAAAAAGAATAATGCCCCATGGCTTTTCTTTTTTTATAATATTTATCTCCTCATTAGTTAAATAAAGTCCTGAAATACTAACAATAGCTGCTTTTCTAATCATTTTTTTTAAACAACTTCCAAAAATTTCTTTTTATTTTATTATTATCATTATCGTACCCAGAATTAAATTCTATTACATCATTTGTATCATTAGTTAGTAGGGGCAAATTTGATATATTTTCTTCAATTTTTTTATAAACATTAGTTCTATTGGTGTTAATTTTTTTTATATTTTTATCAGATATGTAAATCGACACGACAAAAAAAATAAAAAAACATATAGATAAAAAAATTAGTACTGAAAAAATGTTTTTAATCATTACATTTTATTTGGTAAAGAAACACCTAAAATTCCCATTCCATTCTCAATAGTCAAAGCAACCAACTTGATTATTAAAAGTGTATTCCTATTTTTAATTTTTCCATTTTCAATAAACTTATACTTAGAGTCTTCGTTGCCTTTACTCCAATAAGCATGAAATAAAGTTGCAAGCTCATATAAATAAAAGGGAATACGATGTGGTTCAAATTTATTAGATGAAGTCTCAATAACTTTAGGCCAATCTAAAACTTTTCTAAATAAGTTTGTTTCATGTTGATTAAGTTTAAAATTTATTTCATCAATTTTGAAATCGCCGCTTAAATTAACTCCAAGAGTTCTAAACAATGAAGAAATTCTTGCGTAACAGTATTGAACATAAAAAACTGGGTTTTCTCTTGTTTTTTCTAACACTTTGCTAAAATCAAAATCTAACTCCACATCATTACTTCTATTAAGCATCATGAACCGAATAGAATCTTTGTCTACTTCGTCTAAAAGTTCTCGCACAGATATAAAATCGCCTGCTCTTTTTGACATTTTATATGGCTGGCCATTTTTAAAAAGTTTTACAAGCTGACAGACTTTACATATTAATAAAGTTTTATTATCTGACAGTGCTGTTGTAGCTGCTGTAATACGCTTAATATATCCAGTATGATCAGCGCCAAGTATATTAACTAAATAATTATACTTTCTAGAAATTTTATCTGCGTGATAGGCAATGTCATTAGCAAAGTATGTCCATGTACCGTCATCTTTTTGCAAAGCTCTATCTGTGTCATCTCCAAAAAGTGTAGATTTAAAAATTAATCTTTTAGTTTTCTTCCAATATTTATTGTCTTCACCTTTTGGTGGGTTTAAATAACCTTCTTCTACAAATTTTTTATCCTTTAAATATTTAATAGAGCTTGTAACTAAATTTTTTTTTACTAAAGCGGTTTCAGAAACAAAATTATCATGTGAAATACCTAAAGACTTAAGATCGTCTTTTATAAGATTCATTGAATGAATAAGAGATTCATGACTCAAAATAGGTAAAATTTTTTTAAAATTACTTAAATCAATTTCAGGAATTTTTAGTAATATTTTTTTAGCAATATCAATAACATAATGACCTGGATACAAATTTTCCTTTTTAATAAATTTTTCATTAAATTTAATTTCCCTTAATCTATAAAAAACAGATTCTGTAAAATTTATAATTTGGTTTCCATAATCGTTAATGTAATATTCTTTAGTTACTATATTTCCACTAAACATTAAAAGATTAGATAAAACGTCACCAAAAATAGCTCCGCGAGAATGACCAATGTGAATCGGACCTGTAGGATTGGCGGATACAAACTCTATATTATAATTATCTTTTTTGTTATTTGATCCATATTTATTTTTGGTTTTTAGAATATTTATTATTATTTCTTGATATGTTTTAGAAGTAAATCTAAAATTAATAAATCCAGGACCAGCAATAACAATATCTGAAAAATCGTTTAAATTTTTTTGTAAAGTTTCTTTTATCAGATTTGCTAGTTTGACAGGAGATTGTTTTGATTTTTTAGCTAAAACTAAAGCAATATTTGAAGATAAATCAAAATTAAACTCTTGTGGAGGAGTTTCAATAACAACGCCTTCAAAATTAATTTCAGGTTCAATATTTAAATTTTTGTAATTTTTAATAATTAAATCTTTTAATTTTTTTAAATATATTTCAAAAATATTCATTTCAGGGAATTATATAAATTAATTGCGTATCTGTCCGTCATACCAGCTATAAAGTCACAAATATTTCTTTCTAAATTATTTTTTTGATATATTGATTTTTTAATAAACTTTAAAGGATTTTTTTTAATTCTTAAAAATAAGAACTTGATTATTTTTTTACCAATATTTGTTTTTTTTAATACATTTTTACTTAAATACATTTTTTCTTTTAGGAAAGATTTAATAGCTAAATCAAATGAGTTCATTTCTTTTGAAAAGGAAACAAGTAAATTTTCAGAATTATAAATATCTTTTATAGATTTAATTTTTTCTTTTTTAATATTTGTTTTTGTATTTAGAATGATGTCATTAACCATTTCATTTATTATATCTCTAATAATTTGTCGAAGTACTAATTCAGGTCCTTTTTTTTTAATAAACTTTTTATGTTTACTTATTATTTCTGATAAAATAGGAATATTCTTTAAATCTTCAATTCTATATAAATTTGCTCTCAATCCATCTTCCAGATCGTGGCTATTATATGCGATGTCGTCAGAGATAGATGCTAATTGAGCTTCTAATGTTGGACTTGTCACATAATTAATTTTATTTTTAAAAAAATTTTTACCTAATATATTATCGTATTCAGTTATGTCTTTAACTCGACCATTGTGTTTTACCAAACCATCAATGGTTTCAATGGATAAGTTTAATCCTCTAAAATTATAATATTTAGTTTCAAGAATAGTAACAATTCTTAATGTTTGTATATTGTGATCAAAACCCCCATATGATTGCATGCATTCATTTAATATATCTTCTCCAGCATGACCGAAAGGTGTGTGTCCTAAGTCGTGAGATAGACTAATTGTTTCACATAAATCTTCGTTTAAATTAAAATGTTTGGCTAAAGTCCTGGCAATTTGAGCTACTTCTAGTGAATGTGTTATTCTGGTTCTAAAGTGATCACCCGTTGTATTAACAAAAACTTGTGTTTTATGTTTTAGCCTTCTAAATGCAGTTGAGTGAATTACTCTATCTCTATCTCTTTGATACGGAGTACGAAGTAAACTTAGAGCTTCACGATGGATTCTGCCTCTTGACTTAATTGGAACAGCTAAATTTGAGTAATATTGGCTTGAATTTTTTTGCATAAGAATTAGTAAAATTGTATAATACATTATTTACTAAATATGACTAATAAAATTGAATTTACAGAAGAAGCTAATAAACAAATAGCAAAAATAATATCTGGACAAGGCACAAATTCTTATTTTAGAATTTCTGTACAAGGCGGAGGCTGTTCTGGTTTTAAATACAATTTTTCTTTTGACGGGAAGATTGAAAAAGACGACATAATATTTAACAAAACTATTATAGACAAAAATTCATTAGAAATAATAAATGGTTCTATCGTTGATTATAAAAAAGAAATGATCGGCAGCTCTTTTGTGGTTAAAAATCCACAAGCTGCTTCCTCATGCGGATGCGGGTTATCATTTTCTGTATAAATGAAGATCACGTCATGGAATGTTAATTCAGTAAGAGCGCGAATAATTAATATTTTAGATTATATTAAATCAAAAAACCCTGACATATTATTTCTTCAGGAAATTAAAACTGAAGATATAAATTTTCCATCTGATGAATTTAAAAAATTAGGCTATGAATCGTTTATTTTTGGACAAAAAAGTTATAACGGCGTAGCATTTTTATCAAAAATAAAAATAGATAATATAAATTTAGACTTTATTAAAGATGATTTAAAACAATCACGTATAATAAGTGGTGATGTAATAGTAAATACAAAAAAAATAAAACTAATTAATATTTACGTTCCAAACGGTAACCCAATTAACACTAATAAGTATGAATACAAAATAAAATGGTTGGGTAAATTTTTAAAATCTGTAAAAAAAATTATATCAAATGAAAAAAATATAATTATTGCAGGTGATTACAACATTATACCAGATGAAATTGATGTTTATGACCACAATAAATATTTAAATGATGCATTATATAAAATTGAAATTAGGAAAATATTTAGAGAATTACTTAACTATGGATTTAAAGATGCTTATAGATTGTTAAACAAAACTAAACAAGAGTACACATTTTGGGATTATATGGCTGGTTCATGGCAAAAAAATTATGGGATGAGAATTGACCATTTTTTAGTGTCAGATAATTTGCTGGAAAATATAAGTTCTATTCAAATAAATAAAAATCCTAGATTAAAAAAGAAACCGTCAGATCACACACCAATAGAAATTGAAATTAATTAATTCTACCGTAAATATCCTGGTATCTAATAATATCACTTTCTTTTAAAATATTGCCTAGTTGTGCTTCAACAATCTTAACTGGTTTGCTGTAAATATTCTCAATTCTGTGAATAGTACCCTTAGGAATAAAAACACTTTCATTTTTTTTTTTAAAAAAAACTTTTTTTCCAATAGTAATTTTTGGATTACCACTAGTTATAGTCCAGTGTTCTGATCTATGACGGTGTTTTTGAAGACTAATAGAGGATTTTTTATTCACTGTTAATTCTTTTAATAAGAAATTTTTTCCTTTAAAATAATTTTTATAATTACCCCAAGGTCTATAAAATGTATTTTTCTTAATTTTATTGACATTAGATTGGCTTTTTATAATTTTAAATATTTCATTCCAGCTACCGAGATCGGACCAAGATATATTTAAACAAATAGAATTTATTTCTTTAACTTTTTCTAGAATGGCATAGTCAAAAGATATAGGTTTAATTTTACTAAAAAATTTTTTGTTTAAAGAAAAAATATTTTTTTTTTGTTTGATGGAATTTAATGATGACAAACAGAGATTAAATAAATTTTTTTGATAATTTTTAGCATTATTTATAATTGAATCTTTCCTAGCTAAGACAATGCCTGAGTTCCAATATCCATTTTTTTTAATAATCTTTTTTGCTTTTTTTTCATTAGGTTTTTCAATAAATTTAGTAACTTTATTAATCTTATTGTTAATTTTATGAGTTAATAAATATCCATAATCAGATCTTGAGTTTTTAGGCTTGATACCAAAAATAAATATATTTTTATTGTTTAAATTTAACAAATTAGATTTTAAAATTTTATTAAACATTGAAATTTGGGGTATAAAATGATCAGATGGTAAAAATAAAATTGGCTGATTAATTTCAATTTCATCTATCAGTGAAGAGACTATTATTGCAGCAGCAGTATTTTTTTTCAATGGTTCTAATATAATTTTATATTTTTTTATTTTCTTCTTTTTTAAAGCTTTACGAACTAAATTTTCATAAATTTTATTAGTGCTGAGGATAGGGGTATCAAACAATGAACTTTTTATTCTATCTAGTGTTTTTTCTAAAAGCGACCATCCTCCAAAATCTATAAATTGTTTTGAAGGACTTTGTTTAAAATGTGGAAAAAGTCTTGAACCTGATCCTCCACACAAAATTACTGGCTTTATTCTCATTTAAATATCTGCGTAACACTTTATTTCTTTTTTTGCGCCTGGATGAGTGGTAGCTCCTTGAAAAGTAGGCCCAACGGTTTGAGCATATTTCCAAAGTGTGCCACTACCAAAATTAATTTTTTTTGGTTTCCATTTTTTTCTTCTCGAATTTAATTCTTTAAAGGTAAGTCTTACATTTATAGTCCCTTTATTTGCGTCAATATCAATTATGTCTCCATTTTTTAATAGTGCGATTGGTCCTCCAACAAAAGCTTCAGGTCCAACATGGCCAATACAAAACCCTCTCGTAGCACCTGAAAATCTTCCGTCTGTGATCAGAGCAACTGTTTCTCCTTTACCCTGTCCGTATATTGCTGCAGTTGTTGAGAGCATTTCTCGCATACCAGGGCCTCCTTTAGGGCCTTCATAACGAATTACAATTACATCGCCATCTTTATATTTTTTCTTTTGAACAGCATCAAAAGCTAATTCTTCGGTATCAAAACATCTTGCTTTACCAGTAAATTTTAAACTTTTTAAGCCAGCAATTTTAACTATAGCACCATCTGGGGCCAAATTGCCTTTAAGCCCAACAACTCCACCGTCTGGTGATAAAGGATTATTATATCTTCGAATAACTTTTTGGTCATCATTAAATTTAACCGATTCAAGATTTTCTTTCATTGTTTTACCAGTAACAGTCTTGCAGTTACCATGAATATAACCACCTTCGTATAAAGTTTTTAAAATAATTGGAACGCCACCAGCTTCAAACATATCTTTGGCAACATATTGACCACCAGGTTTTAAATCAGCAAGATAGGGAGTTTTTTTAAAAATTTTTGCAACATCCATAAGATCAAATTTAATTCCACATTCATTCGCAATTGCAGGAAGGTGTAAAGCTGCATTGGTAGATCCACCAGTAGCTGCAACAATTACAGCTGCATTTTCTAGAGATTTAATTGTAACTATATCTCTAGGTCTAATATTTTTTTCTAATAAATTCATGACAGCTTTACCGCTTAAATAAGCATATTTATCTCTCTCTAGATATGGAGCTGGTGTTCCAGAAGAATAAGGTAAAGCAAGTCCAATTGCTTCAGAAACACACGCCATTGTATTTGCAGTAAATTGACCTCCGCATGCTCCTGCACTTGGGCAGGCTACTAATTCTAATTCTGTTAATTCTTTTTCAGTGATTTTTCCTGCGGAATGTTGACCAACAGCTTCAAAAACATCAAGCACTGTAACGTCTTTCCCCTTGTATTTTCCTGGTAATATTGAACCTCCATAAATAAAAACACTTGGTACGTTTAATCTACACATCGCCATCATTAAACCTGGTAAAGATTTATCACATCCTGCAACTCCTACTAATGCATCATAAGAATGACCTCTAACAGTTAACTCAGTAGAATCTGCAATTACTTCTCTTGAAATCAAAGAAGATTTCATTCCTTCATGTCCCATGGCAATACCATCCGTAACAGTGATAGTACAAAATTCTCTTGGAGTCCCCTCTGCTTCAATAACGCCTTTTTTAACAGACTGTGCTTGACGCATTAGCGCAGTATTGCATGGCGCAGCTTCGTTCCAAGTTGATACAACTCCAACAAAAGGTTTGGCAACATCTTCTTGAGTTAAATTCATTGCATAGTAAAAAGATCTATGTGGAGCTCTATTAGGTCCAGAAGTCGTGTGTCTACTTGGTAATTTACTTTTATTAAATTTAGCCATTTTAATTAATACTAGACACAATACTTTTTAATTTAGTTTGTTCAATCGTTAAATCTTTTAATAAAAGCTTATCATTAACTACAATATCTTTCGGAGCTTTTTTAATATAATCTTTATTACTAAGTTTGTGACTTAAAGAAGTAATTTTTTTTTCAATTTCATTTTGCTTATTAATCAATCTCTCTTTTTGTGAATTCAAATCAATAATTGTCTCAAATTTTAGACCTATTTTTTCTTTTAAAACAACTATTTGAACTACACCATTAATGTTATCTGATTTTTGCATAATATTATTAACACGGCCTACTTGTTTAAT
>Ga0209403_10008240_pt1 | contig 10079 bp, 9 predicted proteins | sample ArcticOcean_MG_C_8_FD_187440 | JGI IMG/M metagenome (GOLD analysis project Ga0209403, IMG submission 187440) | Marine microbial communities from western Arctic Ocean - ArcticOcean_MG_CB11_86 (SPAdes) (version 2) | ecosystem: Environmental > Aquatic > Marine > Oceanic | place: Arctic Ocean...
AGTGCTTGAGGAAGCCAAGAGCATCGAGTTCCCCTCTTCAGAGGAAGGCGAAAGCGGGGAAGACGGGGAAGCCGAACCTGGAGCTCACGCCGAAAAACCCATCGAGGTGGACTCTGAGGACGTCAAGCGCTGGCTTGAGAACCTAAAGCCCGACGATTTTCTCAAGTTCGAGAACTGAGCGCCCGCCGCCGTATTTCTATTAGCCTGACCCGGAGCCTTTCCGTTGTTTCTTTACCTTGTGCGCCACGGCGAGACGGCATGGAACGCCGAATGGCGGATACAGGGCGTTTCCGACCAACCCCTGAACCATATCGGCAGATCCCAGGCCAAAGCGTTGATTCCTCCACTCATGGGGCGGCCAATCACCACCATATATTCAAGCCATCTCATGCGTGCCCGCGAGACGGCCGAAATCCTCGCCGAGGGGTTGGGTGGATTTTCCCTGCACGAGGACGAACGCCTTGCCGAACTCGACCAGGGCGAACTCGAGGGCATGGTCATCGCCGATATCAAAGATAAATACAACGGTTTCTGGGAGGAGTGGCGCGAGCGCCCGGCGGAAGCCCAGACGCCCGGCGGCGAGTGTATGAAGGAGCTTCAGGCCCGGGCCTGGCTGGCCGTCGAGTCAATACGCGACAAACATCCTGGCGAGATGGTCGTCGCAGTCAGCCATAATCTCGCCATCACGGCGCTGCTTTGTCGCATTCTCGACATGGACCTCAACACGATGCGGCGCCTTCGCCAGCACAACGCGGCCATCAACTTGATCGAATACTCTCCCGAGCGTGGCTGGAGCGTGGTGATGATGAACGTGGTCTCCCACCTGAACGGTGAGCTGGCCACGGAAGACGAACCCTATATTTAACGATGAAGATATTAGGGGAGTTACGGCGGGGTCTATTCGAAATCGTCGCGGTTTCGCTCCGACACGCCCTGGTAGTAGTGTTTGATATCCTCGACGAGGTGCTCGACGTCGTCCTTGGGTTTATTGGCCCGGCTCACCTTGTAGCGGTAGAGCAGATAGAACGCGAGAAAGCCCATGAAAAAGCCAAAGGCCATACCGTCGAAAGAAGACTGATAGACACTCATGAAAAGCTCCCGCGTAGGGTAGTAATAGAAGGAATAATTTATGCACCCGCCCAATTCCAGTCAATCCGGGCTTGTTTTATAGCCTCCAATTGGCGCGGAATATACGGAGCCCGGAGGCCCCGCCAGGAAACTCCATAGGGGAACCCCGGCTAGGTGAGAGTTGATATGCCCACACCCGAAGGCGGCGGGAGAAAATACACCCTCAAGCGCCCGCCCCGTTCGCGGCTTGGCACCATCAACTATGAGGCCGAGCTTAACTCGCAACAACTCGATGTCGTGATGGCCGGCGGCGGGCCCCTTCTCGTCATTGCCGGTGCGGGAAGCGGAAAGACGCGCACCGTGACCTACCGCCTCGCCCGCCTCATCGAGGACGGCGCGCCCCCCGAGTCGATCCTTCTCCTGACTTTCACCAACCGCGCTTCGCGCGAAATGCTCCACCGTGCCGGAACGCTCATCCAGTCCGACGTGCGCCGCATCTGGGGCGGCACCTTTCACCACGTGGGCAATCTGCTCCTTAGAAACCATGCCTCGCTTCTGGGCTTTGGCGCTAACTTTACCATCCTCGACCGCGAGGACGCCTCGGACCTTGTGGGTGACTGTGTGCGCCTAGTCGGGGTGGACCCAAAGGAAAAACACTTCCCCAAGGGGAATGTTCTCGAATCGCTCCTTGCGTTCGCCGCCGACACCGACCGAACCACCGCCGATGCCGTCATGGACCGGGCCCCCTACCTGGCGGATTGTCTCGCCGAAATCGAAGCCGTAGCGGCGAAATACATTGAGCGTAAAAAAATAATCCAGGCGATGGATTTCTCCGATTTGCTCACCCACACGCGGACGCTTTTGAGCGAGCACGAGTCAGTTCGCGCACTCTATCAGGCGCGCTTTCAACACATTCTCGTGGACGAGTACCAGGACACTAATAAGGTCCAGGCAGACATGATCGACCTGCTCGCCGGGGGGCACCGAAACCTCACCGTCGTGGGCGATGATGCCCAGAGCATCTACAGCTTCCGGGGCGCTCACTTTGAGAACATCATCACCTTCCCGGATCGCTACACGGACGCGCGCCTGTTCCGCCTTGAGGCCAACTACCGGAGTACCCCGCCAATCCTCGCGCTGGCGAACGCCTCAATCGCTCAAAACAAGCGCCAATTCAAAAAAGAACTCACCACCATACGGGAGGTCGGACCCTTGCCCGCGCTCGTTCCCTGCCGCGAGGTGTTGCAGCAGGCCGACTTCATCGCCCAGCGCATACTCGAGTTGAACGAAGAGGGCACTCCGCTTTCCGAGATTGCCGTTCTCTATCGGGCGCACTATCACTCGATGGAAGTTCAGATGGAGCTCACCCGGCGGGGGATCCCCTTTGAGATCAGAAGTGGCCTTCGCTTTTTCGAGCAGCGCCACATCAAGGACGTGACCGCCTTCGTCCGCCTAGTCGCCTCGCCCTTGGACGAGCTCGCCTGGAAGCGGGCGCTCAAGCTTTTGCCCCGCGTCGGGGAGGCGACGGCGGCCCGTGTATGGGAGGTCTTGTCCTCCCAGGAGGACCTGCTCCACTTTGCCTCAAGCGTGGATAGCAGTTTTGTCCCCAAGCCCGCCCGCGAGAGTTGGGAGACCTTCAGGCGCCTTATCGAAGAGCTGTCTGGCTCGGGCTCGGGTGACGGGAAGGGCGCGCCGCCGATCTCCGCAATGATCGACCTCATCCTCGATAGATTCTACGAGAGCTATATGGAGGCCAACTTCGACAATGCCTCGGCGCGGGTCGAGGATATCCGCCAACTAGCTGAGTTCGCCACCCAATACGAATCGCCCGAAACGTTCCTTTCCGATCTCGCACTCATGGGCACCGTCGGGACCGAGAGAACGGCCCCCGGCGCCGAGGGGCCCGAGGAGGCGGTTGTCCTGAGTTCGATCCATCAGGCCAAGGGACTTGAATGGCGCGTGGTGTTTATGGTCTGGCTGACGGACAGCCGTTTTCCGCTCCAGCGGGCGCTGCTTGATCCAAATGGCGAGGAAGAGGAGCGCCGCCTGTTCTACGTCGGGCTCACCCGAACGAAGGACGAGCTTCACATGTGCTACCCCATGCTTGAGAGTGACAGCCGCCGGATGGGCGTCTTTTCGCGCCTCTCGCGCTTTGTCTCGGAATTGCCCGAGGCGCTTTACGAGCGCTGGTCGCTTGAGGAAGATGCGCCTCCCGTGCCGGCATGGGATGATGTCCCTGATATTCAGGCGGGCGAGCCCGTCGATGAGCCGTCCCCCGGGGCGATAAGCCGCCCAGCCGACCCGGACGAGCCCAATGGCTTGCGCTACGAATACGACGAGGAATTTTAACGACGGGGGCGCTTTGCCCCGCAAAATGGAGGAACTACCTGCATGAAATTTATCACCGTTGACCCCGCCGATCTTGAGCGCCGCCAGATCTACCGCTTCATGGTCGGCTCCATCGTTCCCCGGCCCATTGCTTGGGTGAGCACGATTAGCCGCGAGGGGCACACGAACCTCGCCCCGTTCAGCTTCTTCACCGCCGTCTCGCACGCACCCCCGATGATGTCCATTTCGGTGGGCGAGGCGAGCAACGTGCAGAAGCACACGACGCGCAATATTTTAGAGACGCAAGGGTATGTCATTCATGTCGTCGTCAACGGCATGGAGGAGCAGATGAGCATTTGCTCCGGAAACTTTCCCGAGGAGGTGAGCGAATTCGATGAGGCGGGCCTTGAGACCGTGCCCTCGGACCTCGTTGGCGCCCCGCGCATCGCCAACTGCCCGGTGGCGATGGAATGCCAGTTCCGGAGCGTCATCACAAACGGCAGCGAGCCTGGCGAGCGGACGAACCTCATCATCGGCGAGGTCGTTCGCTGGCACATCAGCGAGGACGTGATGTCGGACGACAAGTACATCGACCCGGTCAAACTCTCCCCAGTGGGCCGCCTTGCCGGAAATCATTACTGCCGCACTCAGGACGTATTCGAGATACAGAGGCCCGACCGCAATCCCGGGGTGTTGAGCTAGGGGGGCATAAACAAGCCACCCGATGTCGAAGGGGCCTCCCCAGGCGGAATGGTCAAGGTGTGGGATGCTTTCGTCCGCGTCTTTCACTGGTCTGTCGCCGTCGGCTTCTTCATCGCCTACTTCACTGAAGACGACGCCATGCTCCTGCACGTTTGGGCGGGATACGTGGTGGGCGCGCTGGTGGTCATGCGGGCACTCCGGGGATTATCGGGCCCAAGCACGCCCGGTTCAGCGATTTCATCTATTCTCCCTTCACCGGATGGAAGTACTTGGCCGCCCTCGTCGCCTTCCGGGGCAAGCGACACCTCGGTCACTCCCCCGGCGGCGGTGGTGTAAGATCGGCCTGAATCTCTATGTCATGGGGTACGGCTCGGGTCCGCTCTTGCGCCTGTCGAATCACTCCTCAGCGGTGCCGAGAGCGATTTTGGTCCGGCAGGATGGACATGATAGCGACGACTACTAGGAAGACACACACGAGGTGCTCTCCCATTTTCTGTTAAAATTCCTCGTCATCATGCATTTCGGTGGCGTAGCGCTAGCCAGCCGGTGCCCATAAAGAGAACCTGACGCGAGGGATGATTGCCGGATTAAAGCGTTCTGGCGAAAAGGATGTTCGAAAGTGTGGTGCGCCGGAAAATAGCTTCATGAAAAGAATGTTTTGACTAGGCCGCACGCAAGTTAAAGTTGATTCTGAAGGCATCGAAAAATGGCGAGATTTATCAGTCTAAGCTTTTGATTTTTAGTTTGTTTGACCGAAAAATATCTACGCCGGCATAACCTTGGGATGCTCAAGCATCTCTTTGAGGGTGGCGAGGAACTCGGCTGCCGGTGCGCCGTCGACTAGGCGATGGTCGGCGTTGACCCCGAGGAAGCATGTAGTCCGGGGGACGACCTCGCCGCTGCGCACAACGGCCCGCTCCCTGGCCGCGCCGATGGTGAGTATCGCGCTCTCGGGGGTGTTGATGATGGCCGAGAAGTGATCGACGCCGTAGGCCCCAAGATTCGACACGGTGAAGGTGCCGCCCTCAAGAGCGGTGAGGGAAAGGCTTGCGTCTCGGGCGCTCTCGGCCAAGGAGCGCGTTTCGTGAGATATCTGGTCAATGGATTTCTGGTCCGCACCCCGGATGACAGGGACCATGAGCCCGGCATCCACGGCGACGGCGAGCCCGATATTCACGTCCTGCATCTGGTGAATCTCGTTTCCAATCAATTGAACGTTCACGGCGGGGCAACGGCGCACCGCGCGGGCGGTGTAGAAAACGATCAGATCGTTGATGGAGACTTTGACCCCGAGATCAGCCTCCCAGGCCAGTTTACTGGCCTCCCTCACTGCTAGGAGGTTGGAGAGGTCCACCTCGGCCTGGAGGGTGATGCGCGGAACCTGGTCCCAACTGGCGGCCATGCGTTCGACTATGACCTTGCGCATCCCGGCGACGGGCGTGGTGGCCGCGACGGCGGGGGGGCCGCTCTTGGCGACAGGAGGTGCGAAAGGCCCGGGCGTTCTCGCCCCGCCCAGGGCTATGGCGCGGACGTCAGCCTGGACGATTCGCCCGCCAGGGCCGGTGCCGTTCACTGTCCGGTAGTCGATTCCCATCTCGCGAGCAACGCGGCGGGCGGCTGGGCTGGCAAACACACGGCCTCCCACAGCCGGGCTCGCAGGCATTGTTGCAGCCACGAGTGCAGATACTGCCAAGGGCGCCGGGGCCGCTGGAGTGGGCTCAGGTGCGGCAGCGCCCTTGGGCGCGTAATCGGCGATGTCCTCGCCCTTGGTGCCGATGACGGCGATGTTGTCGCCGCAGGGCACGACGTCTCCCTCGCCCGAGAAGATTTTGAGGATAACCCCGCTATCCGGGGACTCGACCTCGTACTCAACCTTGTCGGTCTGGATAAGAACAAACATCTCGCCCTTGTCCACGGCCTCGCCGTCGGACTTGAGCCATTTGAGGATTGTTCCTTCCTCCATGGTCAGTCCGAGCTTGGGCATGGGAACGGGGGTGGCCATTTCGCAACTCCTAGTTAGAAAATTGATGAGTCAGAGATTACCGCATCCAGGTGGGGGCGGTCCACGGCGACCGGGGCGTTTCGGTGTAATGGAGCCGCACCGACGGCCACTCGGTTAGTCGTCCCGCTTGGCCCTCAGTAACTCGCGCTGGCGCTAGAAATATAGCGCAATATATGTTCTTTGTCCTGATCGTTGTTCTCAACGAATTTTGAGGACACGTCAATGACCGAGCTGGGAAGCCTGCTGAGGAAATTTGGGCTGTTCCGGTCCGGCCAATCTCGGCGATGGCCTCGACCCGCATAGGGGGGCGAGGACGGAAATATCATGGCGATCCAGAGGAAATCCCTTTTTTGTAGACCTGCTGGCTGGGGAAGCGGATGCCCGAGCCGCTCACGTTAACGCCACTACGGACGAACTCCGTTTCCTGCGAGGCGTGCTCGTTTTCCTGAAGGAGCGGTATGAGCAGGTCGAGCTTGCCGTCGAGCAGTGATATCGCTCGCCAGGTTGGCGACTCTAGGTTCACCGTGCGGCCCGCCGGCTGGAGGATGGCCGAAACCGTGTCAATGCCGCCGCCCGAAGATATCCTGACAATTTACTCGCTGAGCGAGTCTTATTCTGCCGAGCGGAGTGCCCCTGTGGCTGATTTCCAAAATGTCGCCAACGCGGACCATTTCGCGCCGCTGGGCTTCACTTTACGCAATCTGTTTGCCTCCTGCTAAATACTGGAAATTCATGGGCTTCCGGGAGAAGGATTTAGCATTGCGCCCCTGCCGGGGCAAGGCGAGGGGCCGCTGTCCGAGGTGGAAACATCACCCGTTTGCTCCACACCCATTGCGGATGGGATGCATCTTGCACTTGTGCTCGATGAGGGGTACATTACCGCGACGTGTTCACTGCATGTCTTGGAAGTGGGACCGCTGATGCGGCCCGCTTTTTTTCGTCCCATTTTGGAGCTGGGCACTGTGGCCACTCGTGATGTCTTTAGCGTCGTATGGCCGCTGGCCGAGGAAGTGGCCATCTCTCTGGGTTTTGAACTCGTGGAAATAGAACGGGGTGGCGGCCAGGGGCGAATAGTCATCCGCCTGTTCATTGATAAGCCGGGCGGCGTGGACTTGGCCGATTGCTCTCGGATGAGCCGCGAGTTGAACCAGCGTTTAGAGGAGGGCGACCTCATCGAGGTTTCCTACGTCCTTGAGGTGTCGAGTCCCGGCCTTGAGCGGCCTCTTCGCAAAGCGGCCGATTTCGAGCGCTACGCAGGCAGCCCTGTCGAGCTTCGCCTCTACAAGCCGGATGGCGAGAGCGGGCGCAAGCAGCACACGGGCACCCTGCTGGGGATTGAGGGCGAAACGGTAACGATTGAAATCGAGGGCGGCGAGAAACGCTCTTTTCCCCTGGACGGGATTTCCCGGGCCCGCCTCAGGGTGGACTGGGACACTGTTTTCCAGGACAAACCACAATCGGGCGAAGTGAATGATGGAGGGTTGTACCGGTGAGCCAGGAGTTGTTGGCGGTTCTCAATCAGCTTGAACGCGAGCGGGGAGTGGCCAAGGAAATTCTTCACGATGCGTTGAAGACGGCCATTGCCTCGGCCGCCCGTAAGCAGTACTCGCTGGGCGAGAATGTCGAGGTTGAATTCGACCTTGAGACGGGTGAGATCCGGGCGATGGTGGTCAAGGAAGTGGTGCGGATCATCCAGAATCCCGAATTGGAAATCGATGTCGAGGAGGCTCGAAAGGATTTTCCCGACATTCAGGTCGGCGAGCCCTACAAGACATCCCTCAATACAGATGGCCTTGGCCGAATCGCTGCCCAGATGGCCAAGCAGGTCATCATCCAGCGCGTGCGCGAGGCCGAGCGGGCGAATATCTTTAAAGAGTTCAAGAGCCGCGAGGGCGAACTCATTACAGGCTCGGTCTCCCAGGTGGAGCGTGGCAACATCTATATTGACATCGGGCGCACCGAAGCTATTTTGCCGCGCCGGGAGCAAATATTCCGCGAGGTGTATAAACGAGGCGACCGCATCCGCGCCTATATTCTCGAGGTGCGCGAGGCGTCTAAGGGCCCGCAGATTGTCGCGAGCCGGACCCATCCGGGGCTGCTAATTCGCCTCTTCGAGCTAGAGGTGCCTGAAATCTACGACGAAATCGTCGAGATCAAGTGCTGCGTTCGCGAGCCCAGCGGCCGCTCGAAGGTGGCTGTCGTGAGCAACGACAGGGACATCGATCCTGTGGGCGCCTGTGTCGGCACCCGCGGCAGCCGGGTTCAGGCGATCGTTCAGGAGCTTCGCGGGGAGAAGATCGACATCATTCCCTGGAACGAGGACATCCGAACCTTCGCCGGAAACGCACTGAGCCCGGCCAAGATCCAGCACATCACCCTTCACGAGAGCGATGGGCGGATGGAGGTTCTTGTTCCCGACGATCAGCTCTCTCTCGCCATTGGCAAGGGGGGGCAGAACGTCCGCCTGGCCGCCAAGCTCATTGGCTGGAAAATAGATCTCAAGGGAGAGAGTGAGTACCGCCGGATGGTTGCCGAGCAAGCATTTGCACCGGATGGCGGCGGGAAGGATGAAAAGGCGGATGCACCTTCGGGCGCCGCTGGCGAGTCCGACCTCTCGAAGCTCGAAGTCGTGGGCGAGAAAATGATTCAACTGTTAAGTGAGAACGGGTTCGCTACTATTAACTCGATTGCAGACGCTTCCATTGATGCACTTTGCGAGGTGCCTGGTATCGGACCCAAACGCGCTCAGCTTCTTATCGATGCGGCCGTGAAATTTGCCGGAAGCCCGGCTGAGGCCAGCCCTGATGGGGTGACTGCCGATGAGAAAGCCGAATTGTAGTCCTCGCTCCTTGGATTCGGGACTTGTCCTGTAGCTCTTTCTTGATAAGGATTCGTGGGCGGTGCCCGAGCGAACTTGTATAGCTTGCCGAAAAAAAGAGCCGCCGGAGAAGCTTTTTCGTATGGTGGCTGGCCCCGACGCCGAAGTGTACGTTGAGCTGGATAGCCGCCTGCCGGGCCGGGGCGCATATTGTTGTTTTAATGCCGGGTGCATAGGTTCTGCGCTTGAGGTGGGAATACTGGGGCGAGCGCTTCGCTCGGATCTGAAATCGCCCCATATGGCCAGTATGACTGCCTCACTTCTTGTGCATTTGGACAGGCGTCTAGAGGGCATATTGGGCGCAGCCTGGCGCAAGCGGGCGGTGTCGCCGGGACGAGATGCTGCCTTGAGGGCAAGCCGCCATAAGACGAGGGGGCGGCTGTTTCTGGCGAGTGATCTTGCGAAGTCAAGCCGCTCCGATGTACTCGGATCTGATATCGGTGAGGCAGCCAAGGGCGGGCCCGTACAGTGTCCTTTGCCAATGGTGCGTGTTGGCGAGGTGTTCGGCGGCCGCCCTGTGGGGGTGTTCTTCGTGGCGGGCCCCTCGCTGGCTGAGCCGCTGGCGCTCCGATGCGCTCAGGCGGCTGCGCTGGCGTCGTTGTCTTGATTATATTACTTAAGCGGGATACATGACATACCGGGAACGAGAAGGGGCCGCGAGGGCCGGACTAAATTACATGGAGCGGAGGCAGTTTGAATGGCGAAGGTGAGGATCTACGAGCTGGCTAAAAAGCTCGGGTACGCGAACAAAGTGTTTGTGGAGGAATTGGCCAAAGAGGGAATCGAGGTCAAGAGTCACATGAGCACGGTCGATGAGGAAACGGCTGATCTCGTCATGACGCTTTTCTCTCAGCAGACGCCCGCCAAGGCCGCGCCAGAGGTTAAGACCGCGCCCAAGAAGAAAGCGGCTGCCCCCAAAGCTGAAGAAAAGCCCGAAAAAGCGAATAAGAAAACATCGGCGAAGAAAAAAGCCTCGCCCGCCAGCGCGAGCAAAGCTGCTGCGCCCCCGACCCCGGAGATAGAAGAGCCCGCGCCGCCCGCAAAAGAGATAGGCCCTGAGCCCGTGGGCACAGAGCCCGAGCCGGAACCCGAAGATAGGCG
>Ga0209403_10008248_pt1 | contig 10070 bp, 8 predicted proteins | sample ArcticOcean_MG_C_8_FD_187440 | JGI IMG/M metagenome (GOLD analysis project Ga0209403, IMG submission 187440) | Marine microbial communities from western Arctic Ocean - ArcticOcean_MG_CB11_86 (SPAdes) (version 2) | ecosystem: Environmental > Aquatic > Marine > Oceanic | place: Arctic Ocean...
TGCAAAAAATGCTAAATTTTATTGGTGTCAGGAAGAACCTAAAAATATGGGAGCGTGGTTTTCAGTACGAGATTATATCCAATGGACATTAGATTATATTGGGGCTAATAATAATAAAATTTCTTATATAGGAAGAAATCCTGCAGCCTCACCTGCTACAGGTTATGTAAAACGACATCTTTCTCAACAAAGAGAAATTATTGAAAAAGTATTTAAATAAAAATGAGTGAAAAAATTTTAGTACCAATTTTAGGAGAAAGCATAACCGAGGCAACGGTTTCAAAATGGTTAAAAAATGAAGGTGAAAGTATTCAAGTTGATGAACCAATTGTTGAACTAGAAACTGATAAAGTAAACCTGGAAGTTCCATCACCAATCAATGGGATTTTAAGCAAAATAAATGCAAAAAATGGAGAGACAGTTGAAGTAGGTGCAGTTCTTGGATTAATTGATGAAAAGGATAATAAATCTATTCAACAAAAAATAAAAAAAGTTACATCTAAGGAAAAAGAAGACAATGTAGTAAACTTAGAAATTGAAAAAAAAAAAGAACCTAGAATTTTTAATGAAGAAAATATTTCAATAGCACCAAAAAAAGAACCATTGGTTTTGACTAATGAAGTTGAACCATTAATTTTAACTAATGAAATTAAAAAAGAAAAATCTCTAGAAGCAAAAGAAATTAATGAAAATCTTTCTCCAGCAGTGAGAAAGATCGTTGTTGAAAACAATATTGATATTGAAAAAGTTAATAGAACTGGAAAAGGTGGCCGAATACTTAAAGGGGATCTAATTGATATGATGGGAACAAACCCTCAACCTTCAGAAAGAAAAATTAAATATGGCCAAGAGGAAAGAATAAAAATGACTAGGCTAAGACAAACAATTGCAAAAAGATTAAAACAAGCACAAGAAAATGCAGCCTTGCTAACAACTTTTAATGAAGTTGATATGACAAAAATTATGGAGATGAGAAAAGAAAATCAGGAAGACTTTCAAAGTAGATATGGGATTAAATTAGGTTTTATGTCTTTTTTTGTTAAAGCATGTGTTGTTTCCTTAAAAAAGTTTCCGCCAGTTAATGCAGAAATTGAAGGCGACGAGATTATTTACAAAAATTATTATAATATTGGTTTTGCAGTTGGCGCTGAAAGAGGTTTGGTTGTTCCAGTATTAAGAAATGCAGACGAATTATCATTCGCTGATATTGAAAAAAATATTAAAAGTGCGTCTGAAAAAGCTAGAAATGGTCAATTAAACATTGACGATCTCCAGGGTGGGACTTTTACAATTAGTAATGGTGGTGTTTATGGATCTATGTTGTCTACACCAATTTTAAATTTACCTCAGTCAGGGATTTTGGGAATGCATAATATTGTTGAAAGACCAATGGTAGTTAATGGCGAAATTAAAATCAGACCAATTATGTATCTCGCTTTATCATATGATCATAGAATAATAGATGGTAAGGAGTCTGTATCATTCTTAAAATCTGTAAAAGAAAATTTAGAAGATCCAAGAAGATTATTTTTAGATATTTAAATGTCAGAAAAATTTCAAGCTATAGTCATTGGTGGAGGTCCAGGAGGGTATGTTTGTGCAATTAGATTATCTCAATTAGGCATTAAAACTGCGTGCGTTGAGTCTAGAGGTTCTTTAGGAGGAACATGTTTAAACATTGGATGTATACCTTCTAAAAGTTTGTTAAATCTCTCTGAAAATTTTCATAAGGTTAAGCATTTTTCTAATCTAGGAATAGAGATTAGTGCAGTAAAGCTAAACCTAGAAAAAATGATGAAAAATAAAGATAAAGTGGTAACTATTTTAACAAAAGGTATAGAGTTTTTGTTTAAAAAAAATAAGGTTACTCATTATAAGGGGACAGGTAGTTTTAAATCTGCTACTCAAGTTTCTATTATTGATGATAAGAAAAAAGAGACCATTATAGACTCAGATAAAATAATAATCAGCACAGGTTCAGAGCCAATTTCTTTGCCAGGAGTTAAATTTGATGAAAAAGTAATTGTTTCTTCAACAGGTGCACTGGCATTAAGCAAAGTTCCAAAAAAAATGGTTATAGTTGGAGCTGGTTATATAGGTTTAGAGATGGGTTCAGTTTGGTCTAGACTAGGGTCTGAAGTTCATGTGGTCGAATTTTTAGATCATATCACCCCAGGAATGGATAAAGAGATCTCAAAGGAATTTATGAAAATTTTACAAAAACAAGGAATTAATTTTCATTTACAAACAAAAGTAAATTCAATAAAAAAAAATAATAAAAGAGCAGTAGTTTCTACCACTAATAGAGATGGAAAAAAAATTAATTTTGAATGTAATGTGGTTTTGGTTTCTGTAGGAAGAAAACCTAATACCAAAAATCTAAATTTAGATGCAATAGGCATTGCTCTTGACGATAAAAAAAGAGTTAAAGTTGATAAAAATTTTCAAACAAACGTTAAAAATATTTATGCGATTGGTGATGTTATAGAGGGACCAATGTTGGCACATAAAGCTGAAGAAGAAGGAATAGCAATAGCTGAATTAATAGCAGGTCAGTCTGGACACGTTAATTACAGTATTATTCCAGGAGTTGTTTATACTTCACCAGAAGTGGCATCTATTGGAAAAACAGAAGAACAATTAAAAGATCTTAACCAAAAATATAAAGTTGGAAAATTTCCATTTATGGCAAATTCAAGAGCTAAAGCAATAAATGAGACAGATGGATTTGTAAAAATTCTTGCAGAGGAAAAAACAGATAAAGTTTTAGGCGTACATATTATTGGATCTCACGCAGGAGAAATGATTGCACAAATTGCTATTGCTATGGAATTTGGTGCTAGCTCAGAGGATATCGCTAGAACTTGTCATGCTCATCCAACTTTTTCAGAAGCTATAAAAGAAGCAGCATTATCAGTAGATAAAAGGCCAATACACTCTTAACATATTTTCATAGTATACTGGGATGAAAGTTCCGATTCTTTTACCAAATATTTTTAACCATCCGTTTACATATGAATCATCTAATTTGGATTTAAAAATTGGTGACTACGTTATTGTTCCTTTTGGGAAATCCAAAATAACCGGAGTAGTTTGGAATGAGTTTGAAAAAGATAAAAAAAAAAAATATCTAATCAAAAAGGTAATACAAAAACTTAAAATTCCATCTTTAAAAAACAATACTATTAAATTTCTTAATTGGTTTTCAGAATACAATATGGTTCCAAAAGGAATGACATTAAAATTACTTTTGTTAAGTAGTAATGTTGTTGAAAAATTTCCTGAAAAAAATTATCTTATTTATAAAGGGAAGTTAAAAGACAACAATATTAAACTTTCACAAAAACAAAAACAAAGCTTGAAAAAGATGAATATATCTAATGAGAAATTTAGAGTTCATGTTTTACAAGGAACCACAGGCTCAGGCAAAACAATGGTTTACTTTGAGGCTTTAAAACAACTAATTATAAAGGGTTTTCAAGGATTAATCATGTTGCCCGAAATTGGCTTGACAGGACAGTTTGAAAAAAAATTTATAGAATATTTTGGTTTTAATCCAGCTATATGGCACTCAGGCGTCACAAAAAAAAACAAAGAAATAATTTGGAGCGGCGTTGCAAATGGTGAAATTAGAGTAGTGATAGGAGCTAGATCATCTTTATTTTTACCATTTAAAAAACTTGGTTTAGTGATTGTAGATGAGGAACATGATCAATCATATAAACAGGATGAAGGTGTGAGATACAATGCAAGAGATATGGCAATTTCTAGAACATCTTTTGAAAATGTACCAATAAATTTAATTACAGCAGTGCCCTCAATAGAGACTTACGATAACATTAAAAAAGGCAAATATACTATTTCTAGATTAAATGAGAGATTTAAAAATGCATCAATGCCCAATTATGAAATTATTAATTTAAATCAAACTAAGCTTGAACCACAGTCTTGGCTTTCAAAAGAAATAATTGAAAAAGTTAATTTACATCTTGAAAAAAGAAATCAAATACTATTTTTTTTAAATCGCAGAGGGTTTTCTCCATATGTTTTATGCAAAAAATGTTTAATAAATTATTCATGCCCAAATTGTTCTATAAATTTAGTTTTTCATAAATATAAAAAAAATTTATTGTGTCATTATTGTGGATATAAAACACAATTGTATAGAAACTGTCAAAAAGAAGGAAATTGCGATTTTGTGTTTAGTGGACCAGGAGTAGAAAGAATTGCGGAGGAAGTAAAAAATATTTTTCCATCAAAAAAAAGTGTAATTTTTTCAAGTGACACAATGAATAAAAAAAAATCTACAAAAATTTTAGAAAAAATTATAAATAACGAAATTCAAATATTAATTGGAACTCAATTAATATCTAAAGGATTTCACTTTCCAAATCTTAATTGTATTGTAGTAGTTGATATTGATTTATCGTCCCAAGGGCATGATTTAAGAGGTGCAGAAAAAAATTTACAGCTGTATCATCAATTATCTGGAAGAGCTGGTCGTACTGGAAAGCCTGCAACTGTTTATTTTCAAACTTACAATCTTAATACTAAAATGATATCTGATATTACAAATAAAAATCCAGATATTTTTTTGGACAAAGAGTTAGAGCTTAGAAAATCTAATAATCTTCCTCCATTTCAGAGATTTGTAGCTTTGATTGTTACCGGCAATGATGAAAAAATTTTAGAAAAAGAAGCTATTAGATTTAAAAATTTTATTCAAAGTGCTGTATACGGTAAAGTTCTTGGACCAGTTAATGCTCCTATTTTTAGATTGAAAAAAAAGTTTAGAGTAAGATTACTTATTCGTGGAAAAAAATCTCTTAAAGTTCAAAGTTCTCTATCTAATGTTATATCTAAATTTAAGTTTATTAGTGGAATAAAACTAACAGTTGATGTTGATCCAATTAACTTCAATTAATCCCATAAAAAAGGGTTTTTTTTTACATAATGTCTCACTTGAAGACTATTCACTCATATGTTAATTAAATTCAAATTTTAATAGATCATCAAATATTAATAAGGAAAATAAATTGAGTAAAAGCAAAGGTTTTTCGAACACATCTGTGAACAGGTATTCTTTAGCTCTCTATGAACTGGCTGAAGAAAATAAGTCGATTAATGAAATAGAAGAACAATCATCTGCATTTATTAATCTAATTTCAAGAAGTAATGATTTTAATTTACTTATTATAGATCCGACGAACAAAAAGGAAGATCAACTCAATGTTATTATGAAAATTTCTGAACAATATAAATTAAATAATTTATTAACTAAATTTTTAAGTTTTTTAACTGTAAAGAGAAGATTATTTTTTGTTGAAAAAATATTGAAAAATTTTATTGAAATTTGTTCAAAGAAAAGAGGCGAAATAGTAGCAAAATTAACTGCCGCAAAAGAACTTAATGACAATGAAGTAAATAAGATTAAAGAAGAGCTAACAAAAAATTTTAGTTCAAAAATAAAACTACAATACAAATTTGATCCAAGTTTAATTGGGGGTTTAATTATTCAAGTGGGTAGCACAATGATTGACACTTCAATTAAAAATAAATTACAGCAGTTAGAAAATAAAATGATAGAGGCTTAAATGGAAATAAATCCTTCAGAAGTAACAAAAATATTAAAAGAACAAATTAAAAAATTTGGAGATAAAGCTGAAGTAACAGAAGTTGGTCAGGTTTTATCTGTAGGAGATGGTATTGCAAGAATTTATGGTTTAGACAATGTCCAAGCAGGTGAGATGGTTGAATTTTCTGATGGATCTAAAGGAATGGCTTTAAACTTAGAAAGTGACAATGTTGGTGTTGTAATTTTTGGTGATGATAGAGCAATTAAAGAAGGAGATACCGTTAAAAGAACAGGAGCAATCGTTGATGTGCCAGTTGGTAAAGAATTATTAGGTAGAGTTCTTGATGGGTTAGGAAACCCAATTGATGGAAAAGGCGTATTAGATAAAGGATTAAAAAGAAATAGGGTTGAAGTTAAAGCACCTGGTATTATTCCAAGACAGTCAGTATCAGAGCCAGTGCAGACTGGATTAAAAGCAATTGATAGTTTGATTCCAGTTGGAAGAGGTCAACGTGAATTAATTATTGGGGATAGACAAACTGGAAAAACAGCAGTTGCTATTGATACAATTATTAATCAAAAAGAAATTAATAAGTCAGGAGATGAGAAACAAAAATTGTATTGTATATATGTAGCGATTGGTCAAAAAAGATCTACTGTTGCTCAAATAGTAAAAACTTTAGAAGATGCTGGAGCTATGGAATACACAACTATTGTTTCCGCAACAGCTTCAGAACCTGCACCATTACAATTTCTTGCTCCATATACAGGATGTACAATTGGCGAATATTTTAGAGATAATGGCATGCATGCACTAATCATTTATGATGATTTATCTAAACAAGCTGTAGCTTATAGACAAATGTCACTTTTACTAAGAAGACCACCAGGACGTGAGGCTTATCCTGGAGACGTTTTTTATTTACATAGTAGACTGTTAGAAAGGGCTGCAAAATTAAATGATAAGAATGGTGGTGGATCATTAACAGCTTTGCCAATTATAGAAACTCAGGCTGGCGATGTATCAGCTTATATTCCAACCAATGTTATTTCTATTACCGATGGTCAAATATTTTTAGAAACAGATTTATTTAATCAAGGTATTAGACCAGCTGTGAATGTCGGCTTATCAGTTTCAAGGGTTGGTTCTGCAGCACAAACGAAGGCAATGAAAAAAGTTGCAGGATCAATTAAATTAGAACTTGCACAGTATAGAGAAATGGCAGCTTTTGCTCAATTTGGTTCAGATTTAGATGCTTCTACCCAAAGATTATTAAATAGGGGTTCAAAGTTAACGGAATTATTAAAACAAAAACAATATTCACCAATGTCAGTAGCTGAACAGGTTATTTCAGTATTTTGCGGAGTTAAAGGCTATTTAGATGATATTGATTTAAAAGATATAAGTGAATTTGAAAATAAAATTTTAACCAAGTGTAATTCAGAGAATCCGGAAATTTTTAATGCGATTAAAAAAACTGGAAAACTAGAAGAAGAAACTGAAAAAACTCTTATTAAATTAATCGAAGAATTGAAAAAAAACTTTAAATCTTAATATGCCAAGTTTAGATGATCTTAGAAAAAGAATTAAAAGTGTTAAATCAACGCAAAAAATTACAAAAGCGATGCAAATGGTTGCGGCTGCAAAATTAAGAAAAGCACAAGAAAATGCAGAAAAAGGAAGACCTTATTCAGAAAAAATGAACAATATAATATTGAATTTATCAAATAGTATAACTGATAAAGAAAATGCTCCTAAATTACTAACAGGCACAGGTGCTGATAAGGTTCATTTATGTGTTGTGTTAACAGCAGACAGAGGTTTGTGTGGAGGATTTAATTCAAATATAGTGAAAAAAGCAAAATCTTTTTTTAAAAAAATAAAATCAGAAGGGAAAAGTTTAAAAATTATTACCGTAGGGTCTAAGGGATATGATCAATTGAAAAGAATTTATGGAAGCCAAATAATTGAAAAAATTTCATTTAAAGATTCAAAAATAGCAAATTATTTAGACGCTGAGATTGTTGGTAAAAAAATTATTGAACTATTTGAGAAAAATGAATTTGATATGTGTACAATTTTTTATAATCAATTTAAAAATGTAATGACACAAATTCCACAAGCTCAACAAATAATTCCTCTTAAATCCAATGAAAGTAAAAAAAATTCAGTAGAAGACAATTATGAATTTGAACCAGAAGAAGATGAAATTTTATCGAATTTATTGCCAAAAAATATTTCAACACAAATATTTAAGGCAATCTTAGAAAATTCTGCTAGCGAGCAAGGTTCTAGAATGACTGCAATGGATAGCGCAACCCGAAATGCTGGTGAATTGGTCGACAAACTAACTATTAATTATAATAGAAGTAGACAAGCTGCCATTACAAAAGAATTAATTGAAATAATATCAGGAGCAGAAAGTTTATAAATTATGAGCAATAAAGGAAAAGTAACACAAGTTATTGGAGCAGTTGTAGATGTAAAATTTGAAGGAAAACTTCCCGAAATATTAACTGCATTAGAATGCAAAATAAGTGATAGCAGATTAGTTTTAGAGGTTGCTCAGCATCTTGGTGAATCAAGTGTACGAACAATTGCTATGGATGGGACCGAAGGTCTTAAAAGAGGCGATGAAGTAATAGATACTGGAACACCAATAAAAGTTCCTGTAGGGCCTGAAACATTAGGAAGAATTATGAATGTAATAGGTGAACCAATTGATCAAAAAGGTCCAGTAAAAACAAAAGATAGATGGTCAATTCATAGACCAGCACCACTTTTTACAGAACAATCAACAGAAACAGAAATTTTGGTCACAGGAATTAAAGTAGTAGATTTGTTAGCTCCATATGCCAAAGGAGGTAAAATTGGTCTATTTGGAGGTGCAGGAGTTGGTAAAACAGTTATCATTATGGAATTAATTAATAATATTGCAAAAGCACATGGAGGGTTTTCAGTTTTTGCAGGTGTTGGTGAAAGAACTAGGGAAGGAAATGATCTTTATCATGAAATGATTGACTCTGGTGTAATTAAACCAGAAGGCAAGGGATCTAAAGCAGCATTAGTATATGGCCAAATGAATGAACCTCCAGGAGCAAGATCAAGAGTAGGTTTAACAGGTTTAACAGTAGCTGAATATTTTAGAGACCAAGAAGGTCAAGATGTATTATTTTTTGTCGATAATATTTTTAGATTTACTCAAGCTGGATCAGAAGTATCAGCTCTTCTAGGACGAATTCCTTCAGCAGTTGGATATCAACCAACTCTTGCAACGGATATGGGTAACCTACAAGAAAGAATTACTACCACTAACAAAGGATCAATTACTTCAGTTCAGGCAATTTATGTTCCAGCAGATGATTTAACAGATCCAGCACCAGCAACATCATTTGCACACTTAGATGCAACAACAGTTTTATCAAGACAAATTGCAGAACTTGGAATTTATCCAGCTGTAGATCCACTAGACTCTACTTCAAGAATATTAGATCCAAGAATAGTAGGAGATGAACATTACAGAGTTGCTAGAGAAGTTCAAAAAATTTTACAAACATACAAGTCTTTGCAGGACATAATTGCAATTTTAGGAATGGATGAATTATCTGAAGAAGATAAATTAACAGTTATGCGAGCTAGAAAGATTCAAAGATTTTTATCTCAACCATTCTTTGTAGCCGAAGTATTTACTGGTTCTCCTGGAAAGCTAGTTGATTTGGAATCAACTATTAAAGGTTTTGATGCGATTTGCAAAGGTGAATATGATCATCTACCTGAATCAGCTTTTTATATGGTAGGCACAATAGAAGAAGCAGTTGAAAAAGCTGAAAAAATGGCAAAAGAAGCGGCGGCATAATGAACAACGGATTTAAACTTGAAATAGTAAATCCAGAAAAGTCTTTTTTATCAAAAGAAAATGTTTCCGAAGTAGTGGTTCCTGCTTATGAAGGTGAAATGGGAATTTTAAAAAATCACATATCAATAATATCTTTTTTAAAGCCTGGTTTAGTAAAAGTTTTTGAAACTGATTCTAAAGAAGAAAATTATTATGTTGAAGATGGAATAATAGAATTTAAAAATAATTGTTTGTCTATACTAACAAGCAATATTTTTGATATTAAAAAAATAGATAAAAAAGAGGTTAGTAATATTTTGGCTAAAGCAGAAAAAGATGTACAAAATTCAGATATTTCCGATCAAGCAAAATATTTAATTGATCACAAAATTGAAGTTTTAAAATCTTTAACTTTAAATTAATTTAATATTTTTTCTATTTCAGACTTAACTTGTTTATATACTTCAAGTTTAAAATTTACTGCTATTTTAGTTAGATCATCTATATCTATCCATTTCCAGTCTAGAAATTCAGGATGTTTAGTACTTATATTAATCTCCGATTCATTTCCAACAAATCTCATAACAAACCATTTTTGTTTTTGACCCTTAAATTTACCTTTCCAAATAATACCAATCAAGTGATCCGGTAAAATATAT
>Ga0209403_10008251_pt1 | contig 10068 bp, 8 predicted proteins | sample ArcticOcean_MG_C_8_FD_187440 | JGI IMG/M metagenome (GOLD analysis project Ga0209403, IMG submission 187440) | Marine microbial communities from western Arctic Ocean - ArcticOcean_MG_CB11_86 (SPAdes) (version 2) | ecosystem: Environmental > Aquatic > Marine > Oceanic | place: Arctic Ocean...
TTCCGAGCGGATGATGCCGATGATGGAAGGCGGCGATATGAACGGCGATGGGGCGATCGACGCCGGGGAACTCGCCCAAGTTCTGGAGAACCGGCGCGCTGGCGGTTTCGGCGGCAGGCGCGGCGGCAGTGATCCGCAGCAAATGGTTAAGCAGCTAATGGCCCACGACTGTTTTCGGCAGCTCGTGTACACGTAGAGCGCACAGCACGAAAACCGATCCCCAGAAACCCGAAAACTTTGGCTTGCCCCCAGAAACCATTTTTGGCATGGGATTTGCTTTAGTAAAAGTCGAGACCGAATGATGGTTGGCTTAGAAATGCTTGGAACACATCACTGGGCCGGAACAGAGAAAAGGATGAAACTATCGGGGTCGGTTGAGAAGAGGATTAACAGAACGGACCTTAAATCAAGAAGAGGCAACGACTTTTGACGGCTTGTCCCTCCCCATAAAGCCGTCAATTGTTGTTGCTAAAAGGTCCAAAGAACAGGTGAGTCAGGCATGCTTCAAGAGCAATTCCTGGCTCGCCTGTTTCATTTTAGATGTATTAAAATTGAACACGTGTTTGATTTCGATGCACTCTAGCTTCGCTTTCTGAAGTCTGGCTGTTTATCGGCGACCGGAAAAAAAGAAAAATCCTTAGCACCAGAACTAGGCTGCCTATTGGCTGCCTCGAGTCAGATAACGGGCACTCCTGTAAGTGGCGTCCGGTTCGGGTACCATGAACCGGTAACGCTCACCTTAATGGCCTCTGACTGCGTCCACTCTTCCTACCAAGGAATCCCGACGATGCTGCGAACGAGTTTCTCGCTGCCTACCAGTCGATGTCGTTGTACTGCCTACGATTTAATTATTCAAATGGCGTGCATGTGTTTTCTATTTTTCAACTTCCATTGCTACCGGTCGCATGCCCAAGACTCGGGCCGCGAGCCAAGCATCCAGTCCGGCAGTGCTTCATCAAATACAGATACTGTGGTTAGTTTGATCAACAGCGAGCTGCGCTCGGCGTGGAACGAAAACGGCTTACGGCCCGCACTTCACGCCAGCGATGCCCAGTGGTGCAGGCGTGTTTATCTCGACCTATTGGGTCGTATCCCCACAGTGCAAGAGCTGGACAATTTTCGGGCTGGAAAATCACGTGGCAAGCGGCGTCAGTTAGTACAGCGTTTACTGGGCAGCGAATACGTCGATGATTTCAGCCGATATTGGACGGCCATTTGGACCAATACTCTGATTGGTCGTACGGGGGGCCAAGAGGGCAGATCGCTGATAAATCGCTCGGCCATGCAAGAGTACGTTGAGCAAGCCCTGCTAAACGACAAACCGTACGACCAATTGGCCAGCGAGCTGATCAGCGCCGAGGGCAGCACAGACCCCCTTGGCGAAGACTTTAACGGTGCGGCAAATTTCCTGGTCGAAAAGTTGGCCGAAGGTGGCATCCAGGCCACCGCCAAAACGGCGGAGATCTTTTTGGGCACTGCCGTTCAATGTACCCAATGCCACAATCATCCGTTCAACGAATATCGCCAAAACCAGTTTTGGGGGCTCAACGCTTTCTTTCGCCAGGCCCACGTCCAGCGCTTGCCGCATCCCGAAATGGAGAATCGAAGCCTCGGCAAAATTGTCAACCTTGACTTCGCCGGCGAAGGGCGGAGCCTGTACCGCGACGACCGCAGCGAGATCGTCCTCACCACGCGCAATGGCCAACTCGTGGATCGCGATGCGGCCCAGCTTTCCGAAGCGCCGATCTACTATGAATTGCGTAACGGCCAACTCCAGGTCGCTTATCCGGTATTCGTGGACGGCACGGCGCTTCTGGATGAATTTGAAGACCGTGGCAGCGAGTACGGCAATAGCGGCTACCTCGAACATGTCGATCGCCGGCAGGAATTAGTTAAATTGCTCGTGGGGGCCCGCGAGTTTGATCGAGCGCTGGTCAATCGCTTGTGGTCCCACTTTTTTGGTTATGGGTTTACCAAGCCAATACACGACATGGGCCCGCATAATCCGTCTTCGCACCCTGAGCTGCTCGATAGGCTCGGCCTGGCGTTTCGAGCATCTGAATTTCGCCTGCGTGAAATTATGCGGTGGATTGTCTTGAGCGATGCCTACGCGCTCGATAGCAAAATTAGCAGCGGTAACCGCAAGGATGATCCCGCGCAGGGGGTGCCGCCCCAATTCAGCAGGTTTTACGTCCGCCAAATGAAGCCTGAGCAGCTTTACGAATCGTTGTTGGTGGCCACTCGCGCCGACGCAACCCTCGCCGCAGATCGGCAAGGTATGATGAAGAGCCGTTGGCTTGAGCAATTCAGCACAGCCTTCGGAACAGACGACGGCAGCGAGGCGACGACGTTTAACGGTTCGATCCCGCAGACCTTAATGATGATGAACGGCGATCTCATTCGCCGGGCTTGCAGCACAGGCAGTGGCAGCTTTTTGGATAACGTCGCTAGTGATGCGGATCTGTCGAATCGAGACAAAATCAATTACCTGTACCTGGCCGCCTTGTCGCGTCAGCCGACGCGAGATGAAACGAACATATGCAACGACCTACTCGCAGCGCGAGCAGGCGATGTCGTGGGCACACTGCAAGACATTTGGTGGGCCGTTTTGAATAGCAACGAGTTTATTTTGATTCACTGAGCACCGATTGTGGCACGATTCTGGCGAATCGTGGTTTTACGACACGGAGTGTCGTACCACAATGAACGATACGCTGGAGAAATACGACATGACTTTTTTTCCCACACCTCACGGCATGAATCGTCGTCATTTCCTCTCGCATTTAGCCGGCTCATCGGCGATGGCAATTTCAGCGCTTTCGCTGACGCGCAGCATGACGGCCCAGGCGGCGACGCTGAATCAGAACCACAAGTCCTGTATTTTGCTGTGGATGGGTGGCGGGCCGCCGACGATCGACATCTGGGATATGAAACCGGGCCAAGCGACGGGTGGCCAGTTTAAGCCGATTAGTACGACCGGCGAGGGGCAAATCACCGAACTGCTGCCTAAGGTAGCGCAACAAATGCACCACCTTTCGATCGTGCGTTCGATGAGCACCCGCGAAGCAGATCACGAGCGAGGCCGGTACTACATGCACACCGGCTTCGTGCCCAATCCTAACGTCGAGCATCCGAGCTACGGCTCGGTCATTGCTCATGAGCTAGAAAACGATTTGCGCGATCTAGAAATTCCACCGTTCGTATCGATTGACGGAGGCACCCAAGGACCTGGATTTTTGGGCATGGCGTACGCGCCGTTCCAGGTAAATTCCAACGGCCAAGTGCGCAATGCCAAAGCGAACATCCCTGACGCGCGGTGGAAAGATCGCCTGCAACTGCTCGGTATGCTAGAAAAACGTTTCGAACGTGAGAATCGGGGCCCGGCAGCCGGCGAACATGCCAAAGTGCTTGAGGGCACCGTTTCCCTACTCACTAGCAAGCAGCTGGAAGCTTTCAAGGTACGAAGCGAGCCGGAAAAAGTGCTCGCGTCGTACGGTGACAGCGGCTTTGGCCGTGGCTGTCTGATGGCCCGCCGGCTGGTCGAAACAGGCGTACCATTCGTCGAGGTCAATTTGGGGGGCTGGGATCTCCACCAAAACTGTTTCGAGGGTCAGCAGCGCAAGCTACCCGAAGTGGACCAAGCCATGAGCGCGTTAGTCGAGGACTTGGCCACGCGCGGTATGCTCGACAACACGGTCGTTCTCTGGATGGGCGAGTTTGGACGCACGCCCCGGATTAATGCCGAGGCGGGCCGCGACCACTGGGCCCGCAGTTGGAGCATGGTCATTGGCGGCGGCGGCATCGTCGGCGGCAAAGTGATCGGTGCCACGGGCGCTGACGGCACGCGCGTGACCACCGAGCCCTACAGCTCCGAAGATCTAATGTCGACGGTTTGCCAGGCAATGGGAATCTCTCTCAATAAAATCTTCACCGCAAGCAACGGCCGGCCGATGAAAATCGCCGGTGGCGGAAAGGTGATCGGCGAGTTGTTCGTGTGAGGACCGTCGTATAGCACCGTCGTACTTGGCGGACAGTACCCACCTCCGTGCTGATGGTTTTGTCCGCAGGCCACCCACTCCGCATCATCGTTGCAATCGCAACCGCTTTGCAATTTCGCTCCGATCCTTGGGGCCGTCGTCGAGTCCGGCCTGGTCAGCGTCGTAGATTCAGTAGAGTGGGCACGGCCCACCCTATTGTTCTATCGATTCGCTTCGCGGGAATTGCCCACCCTACTGTCTATCGCTGATTCTTATGACTGATATTGCTTCCCAGACCGCGGCCACACCTTCGGTAGTGCCAGCGATTGGCCACTGCCATCGCGACGACGCGCGTGCTCCACGTCGTGAACGGTGAGCACTATGCCGGGGCAGAGCGAGTGCAAGACCTGTTGGCCGAAGAGTTACCGAAGCTGGGTATTGAAGTTGGCTTTGCATGCGTCAAGCCCGATCAGTTTCCGAAAGTACGGCAAGCCAAAGATGCGCCGCTGTACGCGCTCTCTATGCGAGGGCGATTTGATCTCGACTGTGTCGGCAAACTTGCAGCACTTATTCAAGCAGAAAATTACCAGCTGGTTCACGCCCACACGCCACGCTCGGTATTTGTCAGTAGCCTTGCCGCCAGGCGAGCAGGGGTGCCGCTCGTGTACCACGTGCACAGCCCCACGGCCAACTACTCGACCAGACGACTGCAAAACTTTATCAACGCCAAGATCGAACGTTTCAGCATTCGACACGCGGCGCGGTTGATTACTGTTTCGCCAAGCTTAAAAGAGTTAATGCAACAGCAAGGCTTTACTGCGGAACAAGTGACCTACGTGCCGAACGGCGTTCCGATGATCGCGGTACCGCCACGAGAGAATCCCGTTGGCACCTGGACGCTCGGCATGGCGGCCCTATTCCGTCCGCGCAAAGGCGTCGAAGTCCTGATCGAAGCGCTCGCCTTGCTTCGCTCGCGCGGTGTCGATGTTCGGCTGAGAGCCGTTGGGGCCTTCGAAACGCCTGAATACGAAATAGCGGTCAAAGGACTGGTCGCCCGGTTAGGAGTCGAAGACGCGATCCATTGGACTGGTTTCACTCGCGACGTCGGTGCGGAGCTAAGATTAGTCGACTTGTTCGTTTTGCCCAGTCTGTTCGGCGAAGGTTTGCCGATGGTAGTGCTGGAGGCGATGGCCACTGGTCTGCCGGTCGTTGCCAGTCACGTGGACGGCATACCAGCGGCGATCCGTCATCGAGAAGACGGTCTGCTGGTCGAGCCGGCTTGCGTAAGTTCCTTGGCGCTGGCAATCGAAGAGTTCGTCGTCGGTGATTCGCTCGACTACGTGACACTTTCTGCCAGCGCTCGCGACCGACACGCCGAGTTTTTTTCTGCTCGAGCGATGGCAGAGAACGTGGCGAGAGTGTATCGGGAAGTGCTTTAGCGTTGGGCGCCGAGCCGCGACCGTTAGGGAGCGACCAAACAGGTTGCCAGCCCAATTGGTCCCTCCGTACCAAACGGCATTCGCAAGCACCCCAAGCCACGACCGTAAGGGAGCGACCGGACAGGCTGCCAGCCCAATTGGTCGCTCCCTAACGGTCGCGGCTCGGAAGCGGTTTCACCTTTGCGTCGTTTCTTGGGGCGCGGTGGCTTGCGGACTTGGCCGTTGTTGCGGGGGACCGCCGGGCAGTTCTTGTACCACGCGTTTCCATCCGAGGGGCGTGCGAGGCGTGTTAAAGAGAGCCCCGAACAGCGCGTTCAAAGTGCCATTCACGGTAGGATCTTTGAACATGTACACGGCTCTTTTTTGTCCGTTGGGCATGTGAACTTGGATGGCGCTGGGCATCATCTTCTTGCGGTCGAGCATCACATCGACGCGACGATAATTTGCCGCGTCGGCTTGCCGGCGAGGATACGCTTCGAGCTGGATGGATGTTTCGTTGGAACCGGTACTTCGAATCCAGTAACGGCGTTTGAGTTTCTCTGCCTCGGCACCGAACAGGAAGGGCAGGGGGCCATCGACAATCGCAGTTCCCCGCATTTCGGGAGGCAACGGCTGGACGATGAGTTGTTTATTTACGTGATTGTATTCGTGGATCGCTTTGCCGTCACAGACCCAATGCTCACCCACTTTTTTTTCTTCCAGAACCCAGTCACCCGGCTCCGCTGCTTTCTGATCGGGAGTTCGTTTTTGCCAACGATGGATTTCGCTGATCTTAAAGCTACCTTTGTCGGGTTTCGCATAGGAAAGTTGCCCTATACTTTTGATCGAAGGAATCGCATCGCCAGGCCCGAAAACCAAGTCATATTCCCAGCGCTCGAACTGGCAGTCGAAGGTCTTAATCTTGGCACTCTCATTTTCCCACATTTGCAGAATTTGATCGACAAACTGCTGTTCGACCTGATTCAATTGGAACGGAGGACCAATAAAACCGGGCTGCCCGGGCTGGGCAGGCAGGCTAGCGACTTGCGCCACCGGCGCGCTGGTAGGCGGCGTCTGCGCACCGAGGGGCACCGTCTGCGGCTGGACGGTCCCAGCTTCGCTTTGGGGAGCCGACGTGTTCTGCGCCTGCGCAGATTGCCAAAGGCTGGTAAGGCCCACGATTGCCAGCAACGAGAGCCGATAAGTGGTCGAACGAAGCATGAATAGACTCTGGGTTGCGGACGCGCTCAGTGCGTAGGGTGTGATAAAGTGGCGGGGAGCATAGCAATCTGCCTGCCCGTGAGCCAGACTGATTTCGCCCCACTTCATCTTGATGCTGTGCTAGCATCATGCACACGATTCACTGCACCCGTTTCCAGCTCACACTCCTTGGTTGCAGCGGAGACTGATGGAAACAGATGGAAAATGAGTTAGGTTACAACGCAAGGAATATCATCCATGATGCTTCGCTGGAAAGCTAGCTTCTCCGCCAGTTGCTTACATGCCACTACGTGCCTCTTCGAGGACATGCCTTGCAGCAACCGAGAACTGACCACTGCAATACAACCTGCCTCAGAGGCCTTGGCAGGCGCACTCCAAGCTTGCGGGTTAGACGCTCACAAGACATTGCCGCTCTTTAAATGACATCTTTTTGAGCGATTCGACTTGCTGCTCGCGCTGGGACACGCGAGCTTCACCAATCGCCTCTACTTGCCGGCGAATGCGTCGGGCAGAGATCGGTTGTTCGCCCAGTTTTTCCATGGATTCTTGGGCCATTTCATAGCTACTAAGATTAGCCCCTGCCCAAATCATCTTTCTCGAGCAACTTCGGAGTCACCGTCGCCCGCGCTGAAAGTCCCACACTGGCCGCTACCGGGAAAAAAAGACCGTCGACAGGCAGGACAATAGAACGTCGGTTCGCGGTAACGGACCTCGCCTCGGACGTCGGTCAGCTGCCGGGACTTCGGGGCCCCCTGACAGCAGCAATCGCCACAGTCGGGGCACTCGCAGGTGGCCGATTCGGCAGCCTCATTGGAACGGTCTGCTAGCTCCAGGCTCATCAGCTGGCTTGTGATCTCGTCGCCGATCTCACACGCCAGCTCCTCCAACTCCATCATCGTCCCCGCCCCGCGCAATCTCGCCTGCTCCGCACGGGCAAGCTCCATTGTTAATGCCTTTACCTTGGCTTTTAGAAGGCCATCCATAGCCTATCTCCTCATCATTACCAGCCACTGTGATAGCAATCCCCCAAATCTCTACCTCCCTGTGTAAGCCAGCTCTCGATTTTCGCAAAGTGCGGAATGCACCCCGTGCTGCAAGCGTAAGCCAATCGAGGTTGACGCCCCGGGGCCGTCTGCGAACATACGGCCCGATCGACTGCCTCCTGGTTGATCTTTTTCAGGTCGAAGCCGAAGGCAAAATGCATGTCGCCATACGCTCACAGTATGGATACGCAGCGAAATAGCCTGCCTTTTGCCCTCACGGTGATACACCGTATAATTGCTGCGAGAAGAGTCTCTTTTGTTCCTGCAGTAGGGCCGATCATGGCAGTTCACTGGATGCGATGGAACCTATGGCTTCAAGGCGCGGCAGCGCTACTAATGCCGTGCCTGGCAGCGCTGTTGGCGATGGGCTCTCAGGCCCAAGCCCAACGGGCTGGTCCGATCCAGGACGTAGGGTCCGCCCAAGAGAATTCCACTGCAGTGCACGATGTCGCTCTGGTACGCGTGCACCTGCCAATCACCGGCAATGCCGATCAGCTGCTGCAATCGATCCTGGTACGCTCGCGCGACGACCTGCTCGCCCAAGCCCGATCCAACAAAGACGGCCGTCGTCCGTTGCTGGTGCTCCAATTGGATCCGCCTACTCAAAACAGCAACATCGGATCAAGCAGCCAGTTTGAACGTGCCTTGTCTCTGGCACGATTCCTCTGTAGTCGGCAAATGTCGGAAGTGAAAACGGTCGCCTTCCTGCCTCATTCCGTGCGAGGGCATGGAACACTGTTGGCACTCGCCTGCGAAGAAATAGTCATGGCGTCCGACGCCTTGCTAGGAAACGCGGCCGCCAATGAAACCGACCCCGGAACCATCCTGGGCACGGTCGTCACTGCTTACCGTGAGATCGCTGAGACCAAACGTACAATTCCCGTGGCACTGGCGATTGGCATGATCGATGCTGCGGCCGAGGTGCTTCAAGTCGAAACGGAAGAGGGAGTTGAGTTTGTCTTACGCAAAGACTTCGCGAAATATGCTGCAGATCGAGTTATTCTCCAAGAAGACATCCTGGTTCCTCATGGAACCCTTGCTGAGTTCGACGGCCGCGAAGGTCGGCAGTTTGGGTTCGTCAAATACCTGGCCTCCAATCGTGAAGGACTAGCCCGAGCCTTAGATGTGAGTGCTGAGGCTTTGCACGAACGCGACATGCTGTCTGGGCACTGGAAGCCCGTGATCGTCGATGTCGATGGACCGATGACCGCACGGCTGGCCAGCCAAATTGAAACGCTGGTAGGCAGAGAACTGGAACAAGGGCGTACCAATTGGATCGGAGTGCGGATCGATAGCGCGGGCGGCGATTTGGCAGCCAGTGTACGACTGGCCTCGTTCTTTGCACAACTTAACTCGAATCGGGTACGCACCGTGGCCTATGTCCCTTCAGAGGCCTCCGGAGGGGCAGCGATCGTCGCACTCAGCTGTCACCAATTGGTCATGCATGTAAATGCCGAGCTCAAAGCCAGGAATCTCGCTCCCCAGCAGAACGAATTGAGTTTTGCCGACAAGCTAGAAGCTGCCCGCATGTCAATACGCGATTCGCTTGCTCCCCGTGCCCGAAAAAACTGGTCGCTACTCACGGCAATGATTGACCCGAACATCGAATTGTTCGAATATCACAACAAAACAACCGGCGAAAAGTTCTTGATGAGTGCCGCAGAAGTCGCCGGCAGAGACGACGCAGCAGATTGGCAAAAACGCGAGCCACTCATCGATGGCCAAGATGCTTTGGTTTTGGACGGCACGCGCGCCGAGCAACATGGCCTAGCTTGGAGAACCGTCGAGAGCTTTGATCAATTAAAAGTGCTCTACGGCATCGAAAACGATCCTCGCATTTTAAAACCGAATTGGGCTTTGGAACTCGTTGAGGCCTTGGCCTCGCCTGGAGTGGCCACCGTGTTGATTGCGATCAGCATGTTTGGCATCTACTTTGAGCTCCGCGCTCCTGGGATCGGCGTGGGGGCGTTTGTTTGCGCAGTGGGCCTGCTACTGTTCTTTTGGAGCATGTATCTTAACGGCACGGCAGGTTGGCTGGAAGCGATTTTGCTGCTCGGCGGCATCTGTTTCATTCTGCTTGAGATTTTTGTACTTCCCGGCTTCGGTGTCTTCGGTCTAGGCGGGGCCTTGATGGTCGTGGCAGCGCTGGTGCTGGCCAGCGTGACTTTTGTGTGGCCTCAGAGCGAAGCAGAAATCGCCGAGCTCACGCGCTCCGTCGGCATAGTCGCGGTGGCGATGATCGGCGTGATCGCCTTGGTCACCGTGTCGCGTCGTTATTTGCCCAATGCGCCCGTTTTTCGGAACGTCGTGCTCGAACCGCCTAGGCCTGAAGAACGAGCTGAAATCAACCAGCGCGAATCGATAGTCGATCACTCCAACCTGATCGGGGTGCGTGGCGTGGCGATGACC
>Ga0209403_10008253_pt1 | contig 10066 bp, 10 predicted proteins | sample ArcticOcean_MG_C_8_FD_187440 | JGI IMG/M metagenome (GOLD analysis project Ga0209403, IMG submission 187440) | Marine microbial communities from western Arctic Ocean - ArcticOcean_MG_CB11_86 (SPAdes) (version 2) | ecosystem: Environmental > Aquatic > Marine > Oceanic | place: Arctic Ocean...
GCCTTCTGATTTCTTCAGTAAGTACCAATCTCGTATCTTCAACTAACATTCTATTTACATCCAATTTCCTTCTTGATTCTTTAACGATCTTGTCATATGTGGCAAATGGATACAAAATCAAATACAATTCTTCCATTATGCCAAAATATTTTTCAGCATTTTTTGAATTTCCAATTCTTATCTGATCAATTACCTGTCTCTTTAACTCTCCAATACAGTCTAGTAAACCAAGTATGTATGACTCACCTGAAACTTTGATTGATTTGTAAGATGGAATTTGTTTACTCTCAATGATTGACAGTAATGCAACTGCTTCAACCAATTCCTGTTCTGGAGTTAATAGATATCTGTTAAGATCTCCTGTTGTTTTTTCTTTTAATTTTACAAGAAGTGATTTTGCCTTTTCAATTTTCAGTTTTGCAGAACCTAAATCATTTTTATGTATGGCAATTATTGCTTGACTACAATTAATTATCACTTCACGATTATTTTTTATTAAATACTCTCTAGATGAATTTGTTTTTTCTAATTCTTTAGAAATTCGCGGAAGTGCTGTTTTGACATTTTTTAATCCCATAGAATCAAAAATTATTATTCTTAGTTAAAGGCGTTTGCAAAACCTCTTTATTGAAATTGTATGTGAGATGTTCTATGGAAATAACTGTAGATCAAATGTATCAAATTGAAAATAAAGGTCATGATATGGGATTTTTAAAAAAATTCATGATGGAAAATGCTGGTGCTGTGGCTGTAAGAAGATTAATTGAAAAAATTGGTGATGTTAACTCAAAAAATATTCTAATCTTTGTTGGAATGGGAAATAATGGTGGTGATGGTCAAGTTATGGCTCGACATCTTGCAGGTCATAATGCAAACGTTGCAGTAGTATTACTTGGAACTCCTGACGAAATAAAAACTGAAGAAAGTAAATGGAACTGGTCAATACTTGAAAAAATGAAAAAATCTGTAAAATTATATAAATTTGGACACGAATATCCAAAACAAGATCTTAAAATTGGTTTCTTACTTGCTGGTCAAGTAGATAAAGTAGACTTTGGTGGGAATGTAGCCAAACCCGATGTTATCATTGATGCAATTTTAGGAACTGGAGTTAAAGGAAGAAATGTGAAAGAACCCTACGGTAGTGCAATTCTATATATCAACAAAACTGACTGTTTCAAATTTGCAGTTGATGTTCCATCCGGAATGAATCCTCAAACAGGTGAAACTGTAGATTTTTTCACAAAATGTGACATGACTGTAACTTTTCATAAAATGAAACAAGGAATTCCCAAGAGAAAAGATTTGACTGGAGAATTATTTGCTGAAAAAATTGGTATTCCTCCTGAAGCGGAGATTGGTATTCTTTGATAGTCCATCAAATTCCAGTAGGACCAATGCAAAATTTTTCTTACATTGTTGAAGATGAATCGACTCATGAAGCAATTGTTATTGATCCATCTTGGGATTTGGAAAAAATAACTACCATAATTGAGGAACAAAATCTTAATCTCAAATATATCGTCAATACTCATTGGCATGATGATCATACAAGAGGAAATGAAGAATTGGCAAACAAATTGTCTGTAAAGATTGTACAACATGAAGAATCAACTTTACAAAATGACATGGCCGTAAAAAATGGCGATTCAATAAAATTTGGATGCTCAGAACTTGTAGTGTATTATACGCCTGGTCATTCTAAAGATGGCATTTGTCTTGTAGGTGACGGAAAAATTTTCTCAGGTGATACTCTCTTTGTTGGAAATTGTGGAAGAATTGATCTTCCAGGTGGTAGCGCAAGTGAACTGTATCATAGCTTATTTGACGTACTTCACAATTTGGATGATAATCTTGTATTATACCCTGGCCATGATTATGGTATGTCTAAAACATCAACTATTGGTAATGAAAAAACTACAAATCCTGTAATGCAAAAGATGTCTGAAGATTCTTTTGTAGATAGAATGGGTGGATAATTTGTCAATTACATTCCATGGAAATGTGAATAACGCAGAAAAAATTATACAGACTTTATCAAAAAAACGATTTACTTTTGGTCTTGTTACATCGTATAGTGAAACCTGTGAAATTCCAGGAATAACTATAGCAGGTGCTGACAAGGAATTTCTAAAATTTACTGCTCCTGCGGATTCTGAATATATTGAATATGGAAAGTGTGTTTGTATACCTGGAATTCCAATATCTCCTGACGGGAAACCTACTCCTGCATTATTAACACGTGTCTCATTGAACGCTGCAAAAATTCCACATTTTGTTGTAAATGCTGGAAGTAAAGTTAGACCATCTTTATGCTATTTTGATGCTGATATCTTACCTGGAAAAAACATCTATGAATGCCCTGCAATGTCTGTTGAACAAGTAAAATCTGCCATACAGTATGGAAAACAATTAGGAAAAATTATGTCACAAAACACTGATTGTCTTGTCATTGGTGAATGTGTACCTGGTGGTACTACTACTGCACTTGCTGTGTTGAGAGCATTTGGACTAGAATGTAATGTAAGTTCTAGTATGCAGAATAATCCTTTAGATCTAAAAAATAAAGTTGTCTCTGCTGCATTAAAACGAAAAAAATCTGATAATGCATTAGAAATTATCGCAAACTTTGGTGATCCTATGATGCCTGTATGTGCTGGAATGCTATCCTCTGCATCCAAAAAATGTAATGTTATCCTAGCTGGTGGAACTCAAATGCTTGCGGTACTACAACTTGCAAAAATTATTGGATACAATGTTAAGAATTCTGCGATAGGTTGTACATCATATATCATTGATGATTCTCAAGCAAAATTTCTTGATACTGTAAAGCAAATTGATGATATTGCAGTTCTATCATGTGATCCTTGTTTACATAACTCTCAACATTTTGGTCTTCGTTCTTATGCTGATGGTTTTGTAAAAGAAGGTGCAGGTGCGGGAGGTGCTATAATAGCATCTTTACTCAAAACAGAAAATTCTATAGAAAACTTATTTGCTTTATTTGAGCAAGAATATGAAAGAATTTCTACTTAACTGTAACTGATTTTGCTAAATTTCTTGGATAATCTGGATCTGTATCTTTTTCTAATGCTGCATAGTACGCAAGTAATTGAATTGGAATTATTTCGACTAATGGATATGTTGCTTCATCCATCTCTGGAATTTCTATCCAATAATCATAGACTGAATTACTCTTATTTGAGATTCCAATAATCTTGGCACCTCTCGCTTTGATCTCATTTGCACTGTTTAGTGTATCTTGATATGTTGAATCATCTGGATTTATTATGATTACATAGACGTTTGAATCCATTAATGCAAGTGGTCCATGCTTTAATTCCCCACCTGGAATTCCTTCTGCGTGAATGTATGTTAGTTCTTTTAGTTTTAGTGCCGCCTCTTTTGCAATTGGAAAATGTATGCCACGTCCCAATATGTAAATGTCAGAAACCTCTTTCAGATCTTTTGCTAACTCCTTTATCTTTGAATTATCTTCTAAAACCTTTGAAATTCCGTTAGAAATCTTTTTCCAATCTAAATTCATGCATTGATTACAAATAAGATTTGTAATTTTATATAATATGGCAAGTTGTGATGTAAAGCTCTTTGTTGCTGCTACTCCTATTTCTGGTCCACAATTAAGATTAATTACCGCGTCTGATTCTTGTGATAAAGATGAATTTAGATGATTAACAATTGATAATATTTTAGAATTAGATTCTTTTGCAATTTTTACAGCTTCTAAGACGTCTGCACTTTCTCCACTTTGTGAAATTGCTATTAATGTAGAATCTTCTTCAATACTATCTGGTGAAAATGGTAATTCACTAGAAATTATTGTTTCTATCTTCAATTTTGCATATTTTGAAAATAAATATTTAGTAATTCTTGCAGCGTTATAGCTTGTTCCACTTCCAGTAATGTAGAGATTTTTTGCCTTTAAAATTAAATTTGTAACATCACCAATTCTTTTTTCATCACCTGCTTGAATGATTGTGGATGGTTGTTCTGAGATCTCTTTTAGTGTAAAATGTGCATAATCTCCTTTGTATACATCTGCAAATTCTTTTGAAACTTTGGTTATCTGGTATTCTGCTTCACTTCCATCAAATTTCGAAATATTTAATCCATTTTGGTTAATTATCACAAAATCTTCATTATCCAAATAAATTACATCATCTGTTTTTTCAATAAAACCAAGTACATCACTAGAAAGATAATGACTATTTTTTCCAATTCCAACTATTAGTGGTTCATGAAATCTTGCTGCTGCTAGTGTACCATCTTCAAAAATTACAACAAATGCAAAATGTCCTTTTAATTGTGAAACTGTTTTCATCATTGTCTGTTTTACATTTTTTAATTCATCAAAATTAGATTGAATGAGATTTGCTAAGACTTCAGTATCTGTATCACTTTCAAATTTGAAACCTTTTGTTGAAAGTGTTTCTTTGATTTCTTCATAATTTTCAACTATTCCATTATGAACTATTGCAATTTTACCTGAATTGCTTGGATGAGGATGAGCATTTTTATCTGAAACTTCTCCGTGTGTTGCCCATCTTGTGTGTCCAATACCAACCATTCCTGGAAGGTTATCTAACTGAATTTTTGCATTTACTTCAACAACTCTTCCTACACCTTTTTTCACAAGAATTTCTGTATCTGATTTTGTGGCAACTCCAACACTATCGTATCCACGATATTCCATCTTTTGTAATCCTTTTACAAGAATTGGTGCTGCCAAATTTTTGCCATAATATCCGATAATTGAACACATCTTCTAACACAATTTGATTTCCATTATGCAGATAAGCTTAACTGTTTATTCTGTAGGTTTCTCTTCAACAGGTTCTTCTTTTACTTCTGCAACAGGTTCTGTAGGAACTTCTATGTTTTCTGTCTCAGGACTTCCTAAATCTGACTTTACTTCTGGTTCTGATAGAATTTTATTGAAAATTGATTCAGATGTTAATTTGATAGTATCTTCTTCTTCAACTTTTACCACATATGACGGTCTATTGATAATTCTATCTCCAATCAAAATATGACCATGTGATATTGCTTGCCTTGCTTGGTATGGTGTTTTAAAGAAAAATTTCTTAAAAACAATCGTTTGCAATCGTCTTGCTAATAAATTCTCAATTTCTAAATTGAGAACATCATCTAATGTGGCAGTTTTTTCTACAAGTCCTATACGTGATAATGAATGCATTAGAATTGGTTCTTCTTTTTCTCGAACTTCTTGTCTTACGGCAAGTAAAGAACGTGCTTGATGTCTTAATCTGGATAATTCTGTTCTTGATTTCCAAAGTTCTCTTTTTGTTTTTAATCCAAAAGTACCCACTGTCTTCAACTCCTCCATCTTTAATTCAAAATTAAATGGTCTTTTTGGTTTCTTCCAAACTCTTCTGAAATTTTTAGTATCTCCCATCTTACATCTACTCCTTTTTCTCTACTGCTGGTGCTGCTTTTGCATCTGTTGCAGGTGCTGCTTTTGCATCTGTTGCTGGTGCTGCCTCATCCACTGCCGGTGTTCCTTCTATTGCAGCTCCGCCACCTTCTGGTGCTCCTGCTCCTCCTTTAGGTAAAACTTTTCCACCTTTTGCAACTCCAACTGCTCCACCTTTACGTCCAGAACATCTTGTACGTTGACCTCTAACTTTTAATCCATACATATGTCTATAACCTCTCCAACTGAAAAGTGCTTTTTCTCTTTCGACATCATTTCTAATGTTAAATGCAATATCTGATGTAACAAGATGCATATCTTCACCTGTTTGCATATCTTGTCTTCTATTCAAAAACCATATTGGAAAATTTGCATTTTTAGGATTTTCTATGATTTTTTCAATTGATGAAATTTGTTCGGCACTAAGATTACCAACTTTTTGATGTGGGTTAATTTTTAAAACTTGAAGCATTGCATTTGCAAACATATATCCAATTCCTTTAATTTGTCTAAGTCCAATTAACATATTTAGCTCACCATGAATATCATTTCCTAATATTCTTACCAGATTTTCGTATTGTTCGCTCAAGTAGCAAGATTTTCTATAGCCCCATTAAAAACCATGCTCTAATTTGTGCCTATTTTTGAATAATTATAATAGAATGGTATTATAACTCAAAATTGTGATCTTGGATTATGAATGCGTCAGATGAGCATACTCAAAAAATTCTAGATGCGGTTTTTGATGAAAACATATCTGAAATCTTGGCTGAAATGGAAACTTCACCAAAAAAATGTGAATTTTTGACTGAAAAGTTTCATATGACTTCTAACGACTTGGATGAAAAATTATCTTTTCTTATCCGGCATGAATTTGTTGGAAAGACTGGATCTGATTCTCAGGCTGAATATTCTGTAGATTCTAAAAAACTGGCTGAATTAATAGAAACTGCACACAATTTTGAAAATGTTGATGCAGGTTTGGCAAAGATGGATGGATACCTTAACTAAATTTATTTTTTCTTTGTCTAACTACCATAAATCCAATTACTACAATCCCGATCATTCCTAATACAATTACAAAAAACCCTGCAATCGAAATTGTAACTCCTGTAGAATCTGGCACGTGACCAATCCCTCCAACTAATGGTATCTCTTCTGATTCTGATGTACTGATGATTAATGTGTAAGTTCCTGCATCATCAATCTCAAAATTATCTTCAAACGAATTTCTATTAATTGAGACATCTCTAATCTTAACATCTAATGGATCTAATACGATGGCTGAAATATCATATTCTTTTCCTTCTATGGTCTGAACTGCATAAACACCTTGTGTATTGATATTTGGATCCAATTCTGCTCTAATTTCTAATTGAGTTAATGAATTAATTTTTCCTTCTTCTATAACTAAATCACCTGTTATTGTTTGAGAACCGTAAATTAGTAGCATAGCTCCAATTGCGATCATAATTCCGACAATTACCAAATATTTTGTTAAATTTGACATAAATCATTTTCATTTTTGATGGATAAATCTGTATTTGTTATGACTAAAAAATTTAGTTTTGGCTAAAAAATTTAGTTTTGGCTAAAAAAGTTAGCCTAGGCTAAATTTTATATATCTAGTAAATTGCAATGTAATTATGCAAAGTGGAATTCCATCTTCAAAAATGTTCTACATTTTGGTAGGAATAGTGGCTGTCTCAAGTTTGTATTTTGTAGTACCTGGTGTGATAGTTGCAGAAGAAACTCCTAGAACATTTCTTACACATACTGGTTTAGTCATTCAAACAACTGGTGATGTGATTGATCCTATTGGATATGATGGTAAAGCATTAGATTTTGACCCTGGAAAATTTATGAAAAAATTTGATTATGGTGAGGTATCTGTTTTAGATGATGGAACAATTCTTCGTGAATTCTACATCACTGCAAGAGATGACCAAATTATGGAGGTCTCTCCTGGTGTCTTTTACAATGTTTGGACTTTCAATGATTCTGTACCTGGTCCAACAATTCGTGCAACTGAAGGTGATTTGCTGAGAATTCATTTTACTAATGAAGGTTCTAAAGCACACAGTTTGCATTTTCATGGAATTCATAAAGCAGAGATGGATGGTGTATTTGAAAATGTAGGAACTGGCGGTACATTCACTTACGAATTTTATGCCGATCCGGTTGGATTACACCTTTATCATTGTCATGTCCATCCTGTTGAGGAACATATTGCCCATGGTCTATATGGTGCATACATAGTTGATCCAAAAGAATCTCGTGAACCTGCTGAAGAATTTGTATTTGTCTTAAACGGTTTGGATACTGACTTTGATGGCGAAAATAATTTCTATGCCGCAAACACAATTCCATTTTATTATCAACATCATCCAATTGAGATTAACGCAAATCAAAACATACGTGCATATGTTGTAAATATTTTAGAATTTGATGCAGTAAATAATTTTCATCTTCATGGAACTTTATTCCATCATTATCCTGCTGGCACAGAAACTGTTCCTTCCGGATATAATGATATGCTAACAATGTCTCAAGGTGATAGACAAATTCTAGAATTTAATTACAAATACCCTGGTTTGTACATGTTCCATGCACATAATACAGAATTTTCAGAAAAAGGTTGGGTCAGTAGTTTTCTTGTAAAAGAAAATGCTGGTGATTTTGATACCAAAATAGAGTATGATGACATCATCTAAACCTGTACTTGCAATTAGTGCAATTGCACCAATTGTATTATTGGTAATAATGGTTGCATTTCTTTTAGGACCTGCATCAACATTTTTGCAATTTGGTATAGTTCTTCCTGAAGTATCAATTGAAAAAATTGAATTTACTGGAAATGAAATTCGTGCAACCGTAAGAAATACTGGTCCCGTTGATGTTAATGTGGTAATTGCAGATGTAAATGATAGAATACAGCCTGCAGCAATAGAGCCTGATTCATCTCTTGGAAGATTTGAAGCTGCACTTGTAAGAATCCCTTTTGACTGGAATGAAGGACAGCCTTATGAAATTGGTGTTACAATTGATGACGGTACTAGATTCGCCAAGGGAACAGATGCAGCTTTTCCATCACTAGAACCTAATATCGACTTATTTGTATTTCTGGGAATGATTGGTTTCTTGATAGGTGTGGTACCTATTATGATCGGTCTTTTGTGGTATCCATTTATTAAAAAATTAGGCAAAAATTCGTTTAATTTCTTTCTTGCATTTACTATGGGGTTATTGATATTTCTTGGAATAGATGCTGTGATTGAAGCAGCTAAAATTTCAGAAAATCATCTATCATCAGTTTTCAATGGTGAGTTACTAATTGCTACAGTAATCATTTTATCATTTTTAGCATTGTATGGAGTAGGCAAAAAATTAATCAAAAGAACAGAATTATCTACATTATCAAAAGGATTGGCAATTTCTCTTATGATTGCAATTGGAATTGGCTTTCATAATCTTGGAGAAGGATTAGCGGTTGGTGCATCTATTGCACTTGGGGAAGTAGCTTTGAGTACATTTCTGATTATTGGATTTGCAACTCATAACACAACTGAAGGATTAGCAATTGCTGCTCCATTAACTAGTACAAAAGCAAAAATTGCTAAAATGATTGGACTTGGATTAATTGCAGGGATCCCTGCAATTTTTGGAACTTGGATTGGTGGTTTCTCTTTTTCGCCATTTTTCACTATAGTTTTTCTTGCTATTGGAGCTGGAGCAATTTTCCAAGTTGTATTGTCAATCTTTCAATATATGAATGAAAAATCTGATTTATTATCAAATACATCATTATTTGCTGGAATGTCTGTCGGATTACTTATCATGTATTTAACCAGCGTCTTAATCTGAAAATTTTATCTAGAAAATTTACCTAGTTTTTGTCAAATTTTTTATCCTTAAATAATAAATACCACTTCGCAACAGAAATCTTAAATGAAGATAGTTGCTACTAGTGCATTTTTGTTACTAACATTCTCAATTTTATCATTTGCAATGCCATCATTTGCAAACGCTCAATCTTCTGAACCTTCAATAAGTGTAACAACCGATTTTCCTGGATATGCGGATGGTTCTGAAATTATTATTTCTGGTAAAGTAAACGAATCATCACTTGCTGATTATTCACAAGATGTTACTATTATGATAATTAGTCCTAATGGAAATATAGTTGCAATTGCACAAGTTAGTCTTGATTCTAACAATGAATATTCTCATACACTTACTGCCGGTGGCATGATGTCTAACGGCGGTGAATATACTGTAAAAGCAAATTATGGTGCACAAAAAGCTGAGGTCGCTTTTAACTATGTAGGTGGCAGTGGCTCAATTGCTCCATCTCCACCAGTTGTTGAAGTACCAGAACCAGTTGTTGAAGTACCAGAACCAGTTGTTGAAGTACCAGAACCAGTTGTTGAAGTACCAGAACCAGTTCTAATTGCAGAACCAGAACCAGAACCACTATGTGGTGAAGGTACTGTTATGAAAGATGGAAAATGTGTAGTAGAAAAGAAAGAAGGTGGTGGTTGTCTAATCGCAACTGCTGCATTTGGATCTGAAATGGCACCACAAGTTCAATTCTTGAGAGAGATTAGAGAT
>Ga0209403_10008254_pt1 | contig 10065 bp, 7 predicted proteins | sample ArcticOcean_MG_C_8_FD_187440 | JGI IMG/M metagenome (GOLD analysis project Ga0209403, IMG submission 187440) | Marine microbial communities from western Arctic Ocean - ArcticOcean_MG_CB11_86 (SPAdes) (version 2) | ecosystem: Environmental > Aquatic > Marine > Oceanic | place: Arctic Ocean...
AGGTCAATACCGTCCCTGACTCTTTGACCGTTGATTCGAAGGATGCGTGTGCCGATCTCCAAGTGGAGTTCATCTGCAATGCTGCCACTCTCAATCTCTGCTATTCTAATCAATCTGTTTGCCGGTTGTTAAAAGCATTTGAAAATTATAGTACTCCATAACAAAAACCCTGTTTACAGGTCAAGCCTGTATAAAATGGATGACAAAACGTATTTTGAGTAAGCGGAATTATACAAACTAAACAACTTTAACTTAATAATGATAACAGAAACTCCAAAGAAAACTCACCTAGGCAGTAAGGCAAAGAAGTTTCTGGTTGTTACGGAAACCCTTTGCATATTCTTCTTGGGTTGTGAGAAAATAGATCAAATTCAAAACGAATTCAGAGATCTGACTCCACACGAAGCATACCAGGAGTCTTTGGTCGCCGCAGGCCTAAATGAGACGGCACTCGCTCGAGATTGGCTTGAAGCTGCTGAATCATCAGTTGTGGAAGCACCTCCCGTAGACACTCCCTATCAGGAAGAAGGTTTCTTCCCAGCAGACATTCCACAAGCTAGAGGATACAAGGTGTTTCTAAGAAGAGGCCAGCAACTCTCTGTACTAGTAACTTCAGACACCGACTCACCATTTCGAATCTTTGTTGACATATACCGACTTCAATCCAATGAAAACATCAGGCCTCTCCCAGTACTTTCAAGGGCTTCTATTCACCAGCCGCTAAAATACGTGTCACCTCGAGCAGCTCAATATGTGGTCAGAATACAGCCCGAATTACTTAGAGACGGGCGATACAGTATTCAAATAACGGCAGAAGGATCCATGGCTTTCCCAGTAAAAGATCGCAATACTCGTGCCATATTGAGCAGCTTCGGAGTGGAACGTGACGGAGGCAGGCGTCAACATCACGGAGTAGATATTTTCGCACCCAAAGGCACTCCGGTACTTTCAGCTACCACAGGACAAGTGTCTAGAGTTGAGGACACTCCTATAGGTGGAAAAGTCGTCTGGGTGAGGGATCAAGGACCCAATTCCATATACTACGCTCACCTCGATAGCCAAGTAGTTATACCGGGAGCCAGGGTAGACCCAGGTAGCCTGCTTGGTTTTGTCGGCAATACTGGCAATGCAAGAACCACACCTCCACATCTCCATTTTGGAGTTTACCGCCGTGGAGAAGGTCCGGTAGACCCCTATTATTTCCTTTATACGCCGGCTGAACTGCCGGCCCTAAGAGCGGGTGCGACTCGAAATCTTGGAGATTGGTCTCGTACTATAGACTCGGGGATCCGACTGCGAAACTCTCCTAATTCAAAATCAGTCATACTCCGCCAAATGGACAAACATACTTCCTTTTTGATCCTCGGAACTACAGGAACTTGGGACAGAGTGCTTATGCCGGACAACCAAGTGGGCTTTGTTGCTTCAAGACTTACAGAAGATATTGTAGAGCCTTTAGAGACTAGCCTAGTTGAAGTTTCGACACCTTTGATGCGCAGCCCCACTGCAGCCGCTTCCATGATAGAACTAGTGGAAGCAGGCTCTGGGATAGAAGTCTTGGGACAATTTGAAAATTATCTCTACGTTGGAACAAGAACCGGTGCAGTTGGTTGGATCGCTAGGATTAGTGAATCTCTCCAAGTAGAGCAAGATTAACGCTTCATGAATATAAGGAGATCTTCGCTCCCTGCGAGTGTGAATCCGCAACAGACTGCGGCCACTTGTAACCACAATGTTTAGTTGGCTTTGGAACGATCCGTCGATCTATTGAACGAAACCAATTCACCTAAAGCCTAGCATTAACTGTCGTACCTCAATTAGGCCCTAAAGCGGGAGACGGGACTCGAACCCGCGACCCTCAGCTTGGGAAGCTGATGCTCTACCAACTGAGCTACTCCCGCAATCAATATTCTCTTACTGTAAAGTTAAAACTCATACCAGCGTGCAAGTGTTCAGCGATATGACAATGAAACATCCATTCGCCAGGATTAGACATTTCGACAAGCAAATCCATTGTAGAGCCAACTGGAAGGATCGCTGTATCTTTCCAAACCAAGTTTTGATTCTGAATATCGTCCCTGTTCAAGACTAGGAATCTTTGACCATGAAGATGAATGGGATGATTCATAGGATGAAAGGAATCAGGTGAATTAAAGATTCGTATTTTTACAATATCCCCCTGTTCAAATTCCCAGTGGATATCACCTTTTTCTAGGCCAGAAATCTTGTCTTTTAGTATCCAAGTTACCTCCTTACCAGTTGAGAGCCAATTCATCATCGGCATAGCATCATTCCATTCCATAGGTGGCACATACAAAGTGTCAGATTCCATAGAGATGACAATTGGAGTCGGTAAATTCTCTACTCGAACCAATGTTTCCAATTCGTAATCTGGTGCCTTAGTGAAGTGCCTTTCAAGGTTTTCTATTTCCGGAATCATTTCCTGGTTCTCACGAAGCAATTCGAACGAATCGCTCAAATCTTCTTCATTTATTTGACTTGATACCATGACACGAGACAAGGTGTCTACATGGGGATAGAATTCACCTCTAAAGTGATTTATAGCTTGAATAGTATTGGCGATCACGGTTTCCCCTGGCTTGTCAAATTGGACATCTACCACATATCTCTCTCCCGGGGCGATAACTACGGAAGGTGTCCATTGTTCTCGCTCGTATCGGCCTATATCAGAAGCGACAAGTTTAATCCTATTATTCCCAAAAGTAATATTGAATGTCCGCGAATTAGCTACATTCGTGATATAAAAACGGATGACCTCACCAGTTTTAGTTTCCATTTGGTGATCGGTTTGTCCATTAACAAGCATGACATTACCGAATCTACCCATGAGTGCATGGGTAGATGATTCCTTGCCCCACGGCAAAAGGCCTTCACCATCCATGAGTAAGTCATCAACAACGAGTATTTCTTCTCGATGGGCAGGACCGAAATATTCAGGATCGGGTGATCGCACTAACAGATTCCCATAAAGACCCAAGTCCTGCTGGACGTCTTCACGAACATGTGGATGATACCAAAACATCCCCGCATCTGGAACTTTAACTTCATATATGAAATCTTCACCGGGTTCAATCGGCGCTTGAGTTAAGCCTGGAACTCCATCGAATTGGTTTTCTAGGCGCACACCGTGCCAATGAATTGTGGTTGGCATTTGGATTTCGTTCCTCACCCTGACGACTACGGTCGATCCCTCAATGGCATCTAAAAGAGGTCCTGGGTATTGCCCATTATACCCAAACATAAGCATCTCAGTGCCGTCTATAGATCTCCGAACCATAGACACAGAAAGATCCAAGGTGTCACCTCTTTGCCACTTCACTATGGCAGAGGGTCGAGCCAACGGAATAGACGCTAAATCGATACCCACTCCAGGCAGAAATGCTCCTACAGAAGGAACCGCTCCCTCCAAACCCGGAAGCATTGGCATATTCATGTCCATTGGTATCATTCGCCAACCATTGCTTGGTGTCATAGCTGGCATCTGATGCTGAGAACTTCCTGAGCTGACGATAGAGAAGCTTAAAGCACAGGACAAACAAAACATTTTAAGGTGATAGTTCATTCTATAATCGAAGGATCAGCCGTCGTAGCCGTAAGCAAAGCAATTCTCCTCCTGCAAAAGGCCATGTCCCACCATAGTGTGCATCATGCCACTCCTGGACATACCCCTAAACACAACGGGTCCTTCCCATTTGTCACCGTTCCCGCCATCGTTCGATTCCAGTGTGACAACAACAAGGAATTTATTCCAATCAACCGAGCCATTAACCTGATAATATGGATCCAGTGGCCCTATCCTGCGTATCTTGGAAAGGTCACGGGTAGTCACCCATGCAACGAGTCTTCCTTCTCCTCTCAATTTAATTCTGTTCAGAGAAAGTTTTAGGTCGTAGTCATAGCTGCCGTCACTCGTAACGGAAATCCCAAAGGGAGAATTGTCTGAAAATGTCACTTCAACCGACCCTCTTCCACGACCAGTTCCAGGTATGTTTTTGGTTGTGATTAGTTGAAAGCTATAATATGGGACTCCCGCCTCGACACACATCCCTTCATCTTCGCCACCGTACAAAGTTACCGGAGAAGTCGTGAGGGCTAAGGAAAAGCTCATTCCCAGAATCGCTACACGATATACCGTATACATGTTAGAAATATTTTCTTTATTAACTGATCGGCCGACTAATAAGAGATTGATCCCATTTTTGGGCAGAGGAAATGTCCGGAACCCCCCAATTTTCACCATTCCAGCCTTGAAAACCATCCATCCGGAAAGTCCACAGGCCAGTTGACATGTCACTAACCACGATCAGTCCATCAGCATTTCTGATATCTACACCGAAGGCACCATTGAACATTGAAGATCTTACGGGATTCGGAGGTCCAATATAAGTGTCATAAAATCCAGCAGTAACTGGATTTTCTGGATCTTGAAGGTTGAATATCTGCAATCCATCTAAGTAACCAGATACAAACACATAGGGCCATCTCACTTCATGGTTGTGTACAAGATTTTTCCAATTAGCGGTAAAGGCCGATATCGGATTTCTTATATTTTGTACTTCTCCATCCAACGCTGGCTGAAGATCAAAAATTCTCAAGGGAGCGTACTGGTACTCTGTCTCAGCAATCACATAACGACCGTCCGGACTCGGAGTGAAGGTGTGGCCATAGTTGACCCCACTGACTCCCGTTAGGCTTATTCTCAATTCTGGAGTCTCTAGGTCCGAAACATCATATATGTAATATCCTCCAGTACCTCCTCCATAGAACCGGTCCTCTCCAGTATCAGGGTGAAAACCAACGTAGAAGTCATGGTACCCCCTCCCACTCCCAGACCCCAGTGGAGATTCGGGAACAGGAACCATGCCAACTCTAGAATTGTCAGCGTCACCATCTACTATCATCCCTAAATCATAGACTAGGGCTCCGGGCGCGCTTGCGGTGGTGAAGAGATAGACACGATCATTGGAATGTTTATAGATAAAGATATTGTGGAATCCACCTGGGAAGTCTGGAGTTTCAATTCTGGCCACTTCTCGTACCAGCTCAGGATCCGGCAATCCGGTGACATCCAATATCACAGCACCTAATTCAGCCCCAGGACCACCTTGTCCAAATTGCAATGATTGCACCACGTAATACCGATCATTCCACTTGAAGTGTTTGACATCCATTCCACCAGTTCGTTGATGCAGATCTTGATCTTCAATCCTCCATTCGTATAGCAACTCAGGCGATTCTGGATCTTTGATGCTGATGATGTCCAAACCCTTCGGCCCTTCAAATCCATATACCATTCGACTTACATAAGCGTAAGGCCGGTGCAATTCTTGTTCTATATCCATATCTGCTACCGACAATCTGGGACCCAGGGGCAGATGCCCAAGAACATCCATATTGTCACTGCCACGTTTTAGAGGTGACCAAGGAACCTCTTGCCCTGTGCCAAGTCGAGGCAAGAGAATGGTTAGTACCAAAAGCAGTGACGCATTAATCGTTTTCATTTAGACCACCTCGGAAAGCTTAAAAAGAATGTCCATATGTAACATGCCAGCAATCACGGTAGTATAGCAACACCCAAAAATTCAGCATTTCATGGGCTGGGTTTAAAACAATGTTTTCCCAGATGCAACCATCCAGCGTACATGCCATTCAGCATCTTCTCCGGCGTCCATTTCGAATGGATTTGCAAGTTCTAGCAAAAGCAAAAAGCGTGCGCGGCCTTTTCTTGAAGTTTCTTCAGTTCCGTCTACTTTTATATAGCCAACAAGTACTACATTCTCATCGTTTAGCACTTTTGCTGAACGAACCGATACGTCCATCACTGTTCCAACCGAATTAGTTAAAACATCTTGGAAAAACGCCCCGACACTCTCTCTGCCCTCTAAGACTGGAACATTGGGAATTCCGACTAAAGCGTCCTCCGAAAAAAGTTCAGCTAAAGCCGACGAATTCTGACGGTTGTAGAGGTCTTCCAGTATGCTCATTTCATCTGACCATTCTGTATTCCCATCAAAATCTTCTGGAATAACATCCCAGATCATACCTTCTCCTGGATCTCGATCATGAGACCACATCTCTCGAGTCACTTTCCAAGAATTATCAATTTTTTCCAATTCCAAGATATAGGGACCAGAAGTTTCCCCAGATGTAGTACCCGGCCAAGAATATGCCCCCCATAAAACCGCCTGATCATCAAATAGTAAGATTTCCTTTATTTCATTACTAAGCCCTTGAGATTCCTCCATTTCCGCTCCTATCTGATCCCGAATAGCAGCTGTCCCAGAGGCTACCTGCAAAGTACCAGTTAAAACTACAGCTTCTTCGGAGTAAGTACTCAAAAGAGCAACAATATCGTTGTCGTTATAATGAGAGGTCCTAGAATCATGCATAATTCGGATCAAATCTCTGTCTCCAACCGGAGCTTGGCCGCTATCGATTACTTCGCTTCCACAGCCGATTAGCCCCAAAGGCACAAACATTCCGAACATGAATTTCCTAAATCTCATAATGCGATCCCTGGTTGACCTGAAATCAAAACCTTTGATTAAAGTTTACTCGACAACTTCATAAGAATATCCAAGGACAGGAACGTCTGCTTCAAAAGAGGCACTGAATGTTGTCTCGCCCTCCAGGTCGGGTGCCTCAATCTCAATGTCAGTAGTCCCGATAGCCGCCCCACTAGCATCATAGTAGGTGAATAACAGTTTAATGTCTGTTCCTGGGTCCACTGCTTTATTGATCAGATATCCTGATACTGATCCCCCTTCCTGTGCTGGAGCCAATGTCAACGCATCCATTGCAAATTGGAGGCCGAGAAGCTTATCGAGGGTGGGCTGTGCCTCTTCCCCTCGACCTTCCTGCGAAAGCGCTTGATAATGAAACCGCAATATGGTTTCGTTGTTCGGATCTATCTCTAACAGGGCTGCGGACACTTCGATTTGCTCCGCATATTGCTCGGATTGGAACAAAGACCAAACCCGATAGTCCATTGCGTCACGATACATGGGTGCTCGTACCAATAGCTTCTGAAAAGCCAAAGCGCTTCGACCCCAGTCTTCAGCCTGATAGAGTGTGATCCCAGCATTATAGTAATCCTGCCAACTGCCCTCTTCATCAGCAAGAATTATATCGAAAATAGCCATAGCGTCAGCTCCTTCTCCAGATTGAGCGAGCAGCATCGCCAATGTACCCTGAGCATTGGAATTGGAGGGGTCCTCCTCAACAACTTCCTGTAAAATATCTATAGCTTCTTCGGACCTCTCGGGTATGCTACTTAGAAGGCTGCCAAGGTTCCCTCTCGACATGGGCAAGTAACTATTCCACTGTGCTACATCCTCTGGGTCCTCTGGGGTAAATTCTGGATTCTCCATGACACCGACTGCATCATACCATGCTTGTATACTTCCGTCGATATCTCCAGTGCTCTGCATAGCAACTGCCAAATTCATGAAGGCTTCAGGCCGTCTTGAATAGAGTTCATTGGCTAATTGAAAATATTCTGCTGCGGATGAAAAATCCTGTTGAGCTAGAAATTCTGCTCCTTCTTGAAATGCCATGGTCCAGGCACCGTTTCGGGCCTCTCCAGTACTCACAGGGCCCATTCCAGCCTCTGTAAAATAGTCTGGATAAAGTTCTTCCGCCCTATCGAAGGCTAAGTCTGCTTCAACGTATTCTCTTCGAAACATGTGAGCTTGACCTTTCTGTAAAAAGGCAAGTGGGTTTTCATCTTCGGTGCCTTCTGCGATTGCTTCGTCTATCAATACGAGAATTTCACCAAAGGCTACATCTTGCTCTTCGCCTTCACCTAGCTCAAATGCATCGGCGATTCCGCCGGACCACCTAGCTGTATTCGCGGTAATCTCGGGTTCGAATTCCTGGGACGACAGGTTTCCGAAGGAAACTAGTGTAATGATAGTTAGGTATAAAACAGAACGGGAATACATTCAATCGGCTCCTGGATTGGGTATTTGGTTTCGACACACTAATCTAGATATCCATCTGGGATCGAGCAATCGTCTCACTTCACAGCATCGATGATTGCCTCCAGATTTAACATTTCAAATCTATAACTATTTAACCTTCTTTAGAAGCGGACAGGTAAGTACAGATTCTATTCGCCAATGTTTCACTGAATCCTTGCACTTTCTCTATGTCTTCTGGACAAACTTTCTTGAGAGCTCTGATAGATCCGAAATGATTAAGCAAAATCAACTGGCGTTGCACGCCCAGTCCAGGTATGTCAGCCAACTGACTGTGTATCAGTTTTTTTGTTCTTAATCTTCTACTATAACTCAGAGCAAACCTGTGTGCTTCATCTCTTATTCTCTGAAACAATCGTAGCACAGGGTCTCTTCTATCTAAAATCAAGGATTCTTTTATCCCAGGAAGGAAAAGCTCCTCTTTTTTCTTGGCTATTGTTAAGAGTTGGAGATCTCTCAAGTCGAGATCGTTGAGCACACTCACAATCGTAGACAGCTGTCCTTTCCCTCCATCTAGAACGAAGAGGTCTGGCAAGGGTTTCTTTTCCTTCAACCTGCGGACCAAATACCGCTTGACCACTTCAGCCATAGAGAGGTAATCGTCATTGCCGTGATTTCCCCTTACCCGCATCTTCCGATATTCTGATTTGGCTGGCTCTCCATCTTGAAATACTACAATGGAACCAACAGTTTCTTTCCCTTGGTGATGGCTTATATCTACGCAGGCCATGAGGCGAGGCAAAGCTTTTAAACCCAGTCTATCTCTTGCATTTTCTATTAATCCATCTTGAGGATTATCCCAATATGTTTCCTGGGGTATCTTGGCTGAAATCACATGGTGAGCATTGTCATTTGCTAATTCTATTAGACGTTTTTTTGCCCCTTGCTTTGGAACGATAAATCTTACGTCATTTTCAGCGATCGATCGAATTGCTTTCTCAACAACAGGCGCATCAAAAGGATGAAATGGAATCAATATTTGTTCGGGAAAACTTGGGCGGTCTTTAAGGCTTTCATCCCAATAATATCTGCTGATGAATCTCTCCAAGACTATCTCGTCAGAGGTGCCTCCTAATCGTTCTAGGTGTCGAACATTTCTGCTAACCAGGACTCCTTTTCTGATTTGCATCACTGCCACCACGGCTGTTCCTCCTCGCCTTTCAAATCCGATTGTGTCAAGGTTATCTTTTTTTAATCTTTCTACTCTTTGTTTGTGTGTCAGAATGTGCAGGCTGGCCAACACATCTCTGTATTCAGCGGCTTGTTCAAATTTCTGTTCCTTAGCCGCTGCTTTCATTAAATCCTGAATTTTCTTTTGAACACTTTTTGTGTTGCCAGCCAGCATCTGCAGTATCTCTTCAATCATATCAGAGTACGATTGCTGATCTTGGTGCCCCACACATGGTGCTAAGCAAAGCCCTAGATGATAGTCCAGGCAGGGACGTCGGGGGGTGTCACTGGGAAGATGATATCGACAAGATCTTACTGTATACAGCTTCTTGATGACACTCAAGCATTTTCGCATCAAACCTACGGAGGTATACGGTCCAAAATAGCGAGATCCGTCATTCTTCACAGTTCGAGTTATCATGACTCTTGGGAACGGCTCCTCAACACTAACCCTGATATAGGGATAACTTTTGTCATCCCTCATATGAACATTGAAGCGTGGCTGATGTTCCTTGATCAAGTTCGCTTCAAGAATAAGTGCTTCGGCTTCCGAATCGACTACAATTGTTTCAAGACTGAAAATTTTCCGAAGCATTTCTCTCGTTTTTAGCGACTGATCATTTTTCTGGAAATAACTTCGAACTCTGTTGCGAAGAGATTTGGCTTTTCCTATGTAAATCACTTTCTCTTCCTTACCCTTAAAAAGATAAACACCGGACTGTTTAGGTAGGTTGGAAAACTGCTGCTTAGAAATTCCTTTGGGTAAAATCATTCCACTCCCGATTCAGAATGCCCCTTTAAGGTTTTTATAGACTGGGAAATAGACCAACCATTTCCAGCTCTGTCCATTAGCAACAAGTAGGATAGCCCAAAAACAAGGATTACAAAAATTCCT
>Ga0209403_10008258_pt1 | contig 10063 bp, 9 predicted proteins | sample ArcticOcean_MG_C_8_FD_187440 | JGI IMG/M metagenome (GOLD analysis project Ga0209403, IMG submission 187440) | Marine microbial communities from western Arctic Ocean - ArcticOcean_MG_CB11_86 (SPAdes) (version 2) | ecosystem: Environmental > Aquatic > Marine > Oceanic | place: Arctic Ocean...
GTTTAGGTATCTAATAAAGGTTTAATATGAAGAGATTTCTGATATTTATATTATTATTAAATATTATTAAAACTGATATTATTTTTACAGAACATCCCATAGATGCATCATATACTGATTTACGAACCTTATCTGTAGCAGATTTAGATAATGATGGGGATGTAGATATAATTTCAGCATGGTTCGATAGTGCCCCATCAGGTTGGACAGGAGAAATAGTATGGCATGAAAATGATGGGACCGGATCTCTAACTGAGCATCTTATTATAGATGAAAATGAATTTCAAAATTGTTCCAAATCAATTCTACCAATTGATATAGATAAAGATGGGGATATGGATATATTAACCATTCATGGATGCGGTGAATGTACTTTAGTTTGGCATGAAAATGATGGAAATGGATTATTTATATCTAATATCATTGATCAAACATGTGGTGATAATGATGATGAGTTATCCTTTATCTTCTCTCTTGATAAAATATATGTGTTAGACTATAACAATGATGGCTATATTGATATATTGGCTACAACTTCTTACCTTGGCTACTATGGCTGGGGGAAAATAATTATTTATAAGAATAATGGAAGTAATTCGTTCACAGAAAAGCTTATTGTATTTTCTGATGATATTGCTGTTAGGGATGTATATCCTGCTGATCTAAATGGAGATGGCAATATAGATATTATAGCAGCTTGGTATGAAAGTGGTTACGAAAATTATAATAAATTGGGATGGTATGAAAATAATGGGAATGATGACTTTACCGAACATATAGTATCAAACGTAGGTACAGATCTTGTTTTTGATTGGCATAACAATGGATATGAGTTTGATGAAGATTATACAGATACTCCAGTTGGTATTTTATCTGTACATTCAGCTGACTTAGATAATGATGGGGATATGGATATAATCTCATCAGGTGAGCTAAATGATAAAATAGTTTGGTTTGAAAATGATGGTAATGCTCAATTCAATAATCATACAATAACAAACAATGTAGATGGTGCTAAGTTCGTTAAATCTTCGGATTTAGATAATGATGGAGATTTAGATATCCTTTCAATTTCTGAATTTGATAATAAAATCTCTTGGTTTGAAAATGATGGTAATGCTTCTTTTATTGAATATACAATTACTACCACCTCAGGAGGATCTAACTATATTGAAATAGTTGATTTTGATAATGATGGAAAATCAGATATACTATCATCAGCTATAGATGATGATAAAATTATTTGGTATCGACAAGTCAAGATAAGCGGGTGTATGAATATTGATGGATGTAACTACAACATAAACGCTACAATTGATGATGAAAGCTGTATTTTCCCAGAAAATGATGGATCGGGAAATATGTGTTGTTCTTCAGAGCATGGCTGTGATGGTATTTGTAATAGTGGAATAACTATGGATGAATGTGGAATATGTGGTGGTGATAATTCAATATGTACTGATTGTGAAGAAACTCTTAACCCTTGCGGTTGGGGTCTAACAAATTGTGAAGACTTTGTAATTATAGATGAATGTGGAATATGTGGTGGTGATAATTCATGTTTTGGTTGTACTGATTCCAGTGCATGTAATTATGATGGAGCTATAGCTGATGGATGGATAGATAGTGGTAGTTGTGAATATATAGTTGATTGTGAAAATGTTTGTGGAGGAAATACAGTCTTAGATTGTTTAGGTGTTTGTGGGGGTAATACTGAAGAGGACGAATGTGGAATATGTGGTGGTGACGGTATCAATTCTTCTGCATGTGATTGTGATGGTAATGTATTCGATTCATGTGGTAACTGTGGAGCAAATGATAACAGTTGTGCATTGGTTAATATTACTATTGAAAATGTAAATACTAATGATGGTACTTTGGATATTTATATGACAAATAGTATTCCAGTAGCTGGATTTCAATTTGTGCTAACAGGAATTACTCCAACAGGTGGATTTGGTGGAGCTGCTGAGGCAAATGGTTTTACAGTTAATAGTGGGAATATGATTCTTGGATTTTCATTTACCGGCTCATCTGTGGATGTTAGTTCGGGTCTTTTAACCACAATAAGTTTTATAGATTATAATGGAGAAAGTATATGCTTTAGTACAGTACATAATAGAATAATTTCAAGTACAGATTCTAACTCTATTCCAACATATTGGGGACCTTGCCTTTCGGTTGATTGCTTAGGTAACTGGAATGGAGATGCCGTCATAGATGAATGTGATGTATGTAATGGAGATAATAGTACCTGTAAAGGATGTATGAATGAGTCAGCTGATAATTTTAATAATAATGCCACAATACCATGTGAAGATTGTTGTGAATTTGATACTTTACTTTTTGAAAATATTCAATTACTACCTAAAAAATTCGAAATATCTGATTTATACCCCAACCCCTTCAATCCCGAATTAAATATTGTATATCAGGTACCATTTTCAATACATGTGTCTATTGATGCTATAAATATACAAGGTAAAATTATACAGAATTTATCAAACCATTTTCATAATGCAGGATTTTATCAAATTACATGGATAGCAAAAAATCATCAATCAGGAATTTATTTTATTCAACTTAAAACATCTGAAAAAATAATAACAAAAAAAGTAATACTATTAAAATAATAATCTAAATATCTTACTGAGTTATAGTCATAGAAAAACTCTGACACCCATTCTCAAATAATTTTGTAAATTAAGATATGTTCGTAGAAATTTTTTAAGAGAATAAGCTAATAGATACCCAAATTATTAATCAATTTAGCACCGTTGTAATTGTACATCTTCTTGGAGTAATGAGTCCTGGCCCAGATTTTTTTCTAATTGTCAAGCAAAGTCTATGTCAAGGAAGGAAGATTTCTTTATTAACAAGTATGGGCATAGGAACAGGGATAATAGTACATATTCTTTTGTGTGTTTTTGGTTTGGGTGTTATCATTTCAAAATCAGATATCATATTTAATTTGATAATCATAGCAGGTGCATTATACATTATTTATATGGGGATCCAGTCGGTACTAACCAATGCTTCGCTTATTATTATAGATTATGATGCTAATAAAAAATATAACTCATACACTGCTTTTAGTAAGGGTTTCTTTACAAATATATTAAATCCTAAAGCCACATTATTTTTCTTATCAATATATACTATAATCATTAATAACAATCCTCCAATTTACATCCAATTAGCCTATGGTTTATGGATGGCAATAGCTACAGCAGCTTGGTTTTCCTTCCTATCAACAGTACTCACGAATCATAGAATCGCAAAAAGAATAGAGCTTTTTGGAAATAAAATTCAAAAATTAATGGGAATAGTTCTATTGATTATTGGATTCAAAATATTAATGAGTATTGCCATATAGTTCAAAAAAATAGTCAATGTATGCAGATTATGCCTCGATTCTATTTGGTTCAATATTAGTATATCAAAAGTGGATGGATGATAGAATGAGTGGTGTTGTAATTTGGTCACTATTCACTATATTGGCACTCTTTCGACTAATTTACAATCATGGAAAATTTGTGCCAGAAAATGGTGCTAATGAAAAAGATGGAAATAGCTAAATGAAACTTCTATATACACTCATAATACTCTTATTGGTTCTGTCAAGCTGCTCAACAAAGCCTGAAGGCAAAGACTGCGCTGGTGTTGAGGGTGGTAGTTCATATCTTGATGAATGTGAAGTATGTGATGCAGATTCCACTAACGATTGTATTCAAGACTGCACAGGCGTTTGGGGTGGATTAGCTGATAACTGCCTGGGTTGGGTTGATTGTCCCTCATGTTACGAGAATACATCTTCCATGACTGCTATTGTATTAGATGCTCTTTCAGGGGTTCAAATGTATGATCAAAATGATATTTTAGCTGCTTTTGATATTGATGGTAATATCCGTGGTATTGCACTACATCTTTATCCTATACCATTTGGTCTGTATGCAAGCTCCGGTTTATATGAAATTCAAATTCGAGGTGATGCAGCTGGTGATGCTATCAGTTTTAAGTATTATGATGCCTCTGAAGATGAAGTATTAGATAGTGGAACCGGATATACCTTTGTTATTAATGATATTATTGGTGATGTAGTAACGCCACATGAAATTTCTGTGAATAACTGACCATAATTTCTTATCATATAAAAGATTAATAATTCACCTCCATACGTACTTTCAATTGGATATATATCCATAGAAAAATATTGACACCCATTCAATATGAAAAACACAAACATATTACTTAACTTCGAGTCAACTTTATTGTATAAAAACCAGTTGAAAAAATAATTGATTATTTTAAAATAAAATGTGCTTCTGTATTCTTTGTGGGTGTAATTTTTATAGATTGTTTAAAAGTTAATTAAATAAAATAGGAAACAAAAACATGTCAAAGACAACTGATTTATACGGTACTATGAGCCAACTATGGGCTGATTTTGATGAAAACCATAACCGATTTTCTGAAAAAGGCAATAAAGCTGCAGGCACTCGTGCACGTAAAGCTGCTGGTGAAATCAAGAAGCTTGTAACTGATTATAGAAAAGCGTCTGTTGCTGAAAGCAAGTAAGTCGATTTTTTAGTTTGTTAAAAAAAGCCCCTCAATGAGGGGCTTTTTTTATGTCTTGAAATCTTAAATCAGCTTGAATATTTATTGCTCTGAGTTGATGGGTTTAAGTAAAATATCTGTCAATTAAACAGACAATTATACAGCTTACATGACCACACCTAAACGATTATTTCTTATTGATGGAATGGCCCTCATTTACAGAGCGCATTTTGCATTGATTAAAAATCCATTACTCACGGCGGATGGCCGCCATACATCTGCTATTTATGGATTCATGAATTCCCTATTCAAACTTTTACGCGAAGAAAACCCAGATTATATTTCAATAGTATTAGATTGTAAAGAGCCTACCTTTCGCCATGAAATTTATACTGAATACAAGGCCACCCGAGAGAAGATGCCACAAGAATTAGTGGAGCAAATAGAGCCATTGTACTCAGTGATTGAGACCACGAAAATTCCCATGATAAAATTACCTGGATATGAAGCTGATGATATTATGGGTACCCTTGCCAAAAAAGCAGAGAAGGAAGGTTTGCAGACTTATATCGTTACAGGTGATAAAGATATGATGCAATTAGTGAATGACTTTACCTTTGTCTATACTCCTGGGAATCGCTTTAAGCCCACAACTGTTTATGATGCAAAAAAAGTTTCTGAGAAGTGGGGTATTGGCCCTGATGGAATTATTGATCTATTGGCACTCATGGGTGATACCTCAGACAATGTTCCGGGAATTGATGGTGTGGGCCCTAAAACGGCAGTCAAAATCTTGAACGAGTATGGTACCATTGAAGTGGCATTAGAGAATGCAGAACATATCAAAAATAAGCGTGCCCGGGAAGGGATGCTCAATGGTAAAGATTTGGTGCATCTCTCAAAAGAATTGGTTACTATAAAATGTGATGTACCAGTTGATTTCCATTTAGAGCAACTCCTTCGCCAAAGTATGGATGCTGAGGCGCTTACTGCAAAATTTCAAGATTTAGAATTATATTCTCTTATTCAACATGTATCAAAATTTTCAGATGATATTGTTGAGTTTGAAACGCCAGATAAAAATTATAAGACGTTTACTAATACAGCTGATCTGGATGCCATGATTTCAGTTTTGAAAAAATCCACACTTATTTCATTTGATTTAGAGACCACCAGTGCTAATGCGTTACAAGCAGATATTGTAGGATTATCTTTTTCTGTGAAAGAAAATGAGGGATGGTATATCCCCGTACTATATCCTGAAAAATTGGCATCTCTTTTTGATGAGTTCAGTCTCACGGTAATTTTGGATAAACTGAAGCCATTATTTGAGGATGCTCAAACTCACTTTTGTGGACAAAATTTAAAATATGATGCATTGGTATTAAGTCGATATGATATTGGCCTAAATGGCATTGTATTTGATAGTATGATTGCTGAACATCTTTTGCATCCTGAAAAGAATTCGTATAGATTAGATTATTTGGCTTTAGACTATCTGAATTATCGCATGAAGCCCATCCAAGATTTGATTGGAAAAGGTACTAAGCAGATTTCTATGGTAGATGTACCCCTTAAAGATATTGCCTTTTATGCCACCGAAGATGCCGATGTGGCCTTGCAAGTGGTGCTAAAACAGCAAGGAATTATTCCTGATGAGAATTTATCTGAGCCATTTGAGCATATTGAAATGCCATTACTTCCCGTATTAATTACCATGGAAGAAAATGGTGTGTATTTAGACTTAGACTTCTTGAAAGAATTATCTGGAGTATTAGCTAAAAAATTAGATGCGTTGATTGTAAAAATTCATTCCATGGCGGGGCATGAGTTTAATATTAATTCGCCCCAACAATTAGGAGTGGTCTTGTTTGATGAATTGGAGCTAAAACCCATTCGCAAACGAAGTACTGCCGTAGAGGTGTTGGAAATCTTGAAAAATCACCATCCATTGCCAGAACATATATTAAAATACCGTCATTTGGCAAAGTTGAAGAACACTTATATAGATGCATTTCCTAACCATGTACACCCCAAAACGGGACGTGTGCATACGTCGTTAAATCAAACTATTGCAGCTACAGGGCGACTGTCAAGCACAAATCCAAATTTTCAAAATATTCCAATTCGTACTGAAATTGGTCGTGAAATTAGAAAAGCATTCTGTGTACAAAACCCTAACCATGTGATGCTGTCTGCTGATTACTCTCAAATTGAATTGCGAATCATGGCAGATTTTTCACAAGAACCGGCTCTTATTGAAGCATTCAAAAATGGAATCGATATTCATACGCGTACCGCCGCATTAGTATTTTCGGTTGATGAGTCTAAAGTTACTGCAGATCAACGTCGTACAGCAAAAGTGGTTAATTTTGGAATTATGTACGGAGCTGGCCCATTCAGAATGTCACAAGAGTTGGGTATTTCTATGGCTGAAGCTCGCGATTTGATAAGCACTTACTTTGGCAGCTATCCTGGTATTCGAAGATATATGAATGATACTTTGGCATCTGCCCATGAAAATGGATTTGTGAAAACACGATTGGGCCGAAGACGAAAAATGACTCAGTTAAACTCAGGGAATCATAATTTAGTGAAAGCAGAAGAACGAGCCGCCATCAATATGCCGATTCAAGGTACGGCAGCAGATTTAATAAAAATTGCCATGATTAACATCCATAAAAAAATGGATGATGAGAATTATACTTCTAAAATGATTTTGCAAATTCACGATGAATTACTTTTTGAAGGTCCGCCTGAAGAAATGGATAAATTATCAAAATTGGTTGTTGATGAAATGGAAGGAGCCATGTCATTGAGTGTTCCCTTAAAAGTTGACTGGAAGATTGGTAAAAATTGGTATGAGGCCCATTAATGGAAGCATCAATTACATTAAAGGCTATCGGTAAAACATTCAGAAACAATACCCTTTTGGCGGACTTATCCTTCGGCGTAGAAAAGGGAAGTACCTTTGTTATTTTAGGGGAAAATGGTTCAGGGAAATCTGTGGTGTTAAAACTATTGGTTGGCCTTATCGAGAAGGATGTAGGTATGGCATATATCCATGGGAAAGATATTTCTACTCGTGGAGATAAAATTCGTTCTATCACAGGATATATGCCTCAAACCATTGATTTAGATGATGAACTAACGGTATTAGAAAACCTTGAAATATTTGGTCAATTGCATGGTCTGTCTGCCAGAGATGCTCATACTAATGCATTAGATTGGGCAGAGCGATTAAATTTTGGAAATAATCTACAGCGAATGCCTCAAGATTTATCGCACGGCAATAAACGTTTAGTTCAGTTTGCGCGGGCTTTAGTACATGACCCCCAAGTCATTATTTTAGATGAGCCCACAAAAGGTTTGGACCCGCATAGTCGAACTAAAGTATGGGATATTTTAGATAAACTCCATCAACATAAAACCATTTTATTTGCCTCTCAAAATTTTGCCGAGGCAGAGCGCTATGCAGATCGTATTGCTATATTGCATCATGGTAATATTAAAATGGATGGTACATTAGAGCGTCTTATTGAGACTACCCATGGTTTAACACGATACAGACTTTCCTTTTCTCAGCCTCCTACTGATGAGTTTATGGAAAAGTTAAAGGCTTTTCCACGTATTCTTCGGCCTCAAGTAAAAGGTACAGAATTAGAATTTTATTCTCGTGAACGAAAACAATTTTTTAATGCTCTAGAATTAGCCCTTAAATATGAATTAGTAGATATTGACACCAGTATTTGTCGATTACAGGATCTCTTTGTAGGCCTAACGGATGGGGGTCTAGAGTAGTGGTAAAAGTCCTGCTATATCGTGATTGGCTTAATATTAAGAAACATGGTATGTCACTATTGTTGATTTTTACCATGTTGCCCATGTTACTCCATTTATTTTTATCTATACCTTTATCAAATATAATTTCTTTAGATATTCGATATTTGAATTGGGCTGCTCCTGGAATTTGGGTTACGGCATCTGGGCTTTTGGCATTTTGTGTAGCAATTTTGAGAATGAAAAAAATCAAGCATGATACAGGGCAATTAGATGCGTTATTAAAAACGCCACTACGGAATGGTGAAATTATATTTTCAGTTATTATTATAGCCACATTGTTAGGATTTATTCAGGCCTTAGTAGCCATCGCATTGACGGTTTTACTCAATAATGAATATTTAGGGATGGGTCAAATTTTGCTCATTATTTTGCAGGTACTTCCACTTATTAATTTTTATGCAATTTTGGGAACTTTATTGGGTATATTTATTAAGGATGGCATCACATTAGTGAGTGTGATTTTATTAATGTTTTTAGTATTGGCATTAAGTATTGGTTCATTTTTGCCATTGGCTAATTTCCCCACAAATTATGTGGATGTGGTAAGTATGTTTCCATTAACAACGATTATTAATAGTTGCCAAATGATTATTCAAAATGGTGCCATTACATATATCGGTATCTTTCTTACATTTTTGATTAACATATTCTTAGTATTACTTACAATTGCAGTAACCTATAAGACATTTAGAAAATAATGAATTTAGACGATACTTATCATATTATTGGTATTGATGGTGGCGCCACTAATTCTCGCGGTGCTCTCTTTACTAAAACTGGCACCACATTGGCCACCACCCTTGATAGAGGCACAAATATTGCCTTAGATGGTGAGACTGCCTCAAAACGAATTGCATCTATGATTGAGCAATTATGTGAAGATGCTGCTATAAATATTGAAGATGTGGATGCTGTGGGCTTGGGGTTGGCAGGCGCATCTGATAAAGATGGCCGTGACATGGTTTTCAAAGTATTAGATGGACTCAAACTATCTCGTCGATCAATCATTATGAATGATGCTGAGGCCTCATATGAGGTAAGTTGCCCAGGCGGTTTAGGGATTCTAGTAACGGTGGGTACAGGTGTGATTTGCATTGGCCGGAATGAAACCAGTAAAATTTGTCGTGTGGCTGGTGATGGTCACGCACATGGTGATATTGGGAGTGGATTTTGGATTGGTAAAAAAGCGATTATGGAAATGGCTCTGAATGAATCATCGGTTCAAGGTGATGAAGATTTAAGTCAATTAATGACACATATTTTGAATAAATTTGAAAGCTCCAATTTTAATTTAGCTATTGAAGAAACTATGGAAAATGAAGATTCTGTTCCTATTATTGCATCATTAGCTGAGAAAATTATTGAATTTGCAGAATCAGGGAATGAAATGGCATTAAGCATAATTCAAGAAGGAAGTTCAACCATTGCTGAGTATATTCTTCAATTAGTTCACGATTTAGAGTTAAATGTTAATGATGGCTCCATCATTTTAGCGGGTAACGGCAGCGTAATTCGAAATGATTTTTACCGAAAAACATTGAATGATGCACTCCAATTTGACTTTCCAAATATAAAATGGACATTCTCTAATATTTCTAATGCCTATGGTGCAGGTTTATTGGCAGCCCGGCTTCACGATGTGGATGTAAAGCTATCACAAATA
>Ga0209403_10008264_pt1 | contig 10057 bp, 17 predicted proteins | sample ArcticOcean_MG_C_8_FD_187440 | JGI IMG/M metagenome (GOLD analysis project Ga0209403, IMG submission 187440) | Marine microbial communities from western Arctic Ocean - ArcticOcean_MG_CB11_86 (SPAdes) (version 2) | ecosystem: Environmental > Aquatic > Marine > Oceanic | place: Arctic Ocean...
CACTTGATACAATAGTTGTAGAGTTTGTAGTTACAGTATACGATCCAGTATCCGTTGTAGGAAGCGTTCCAGTTTTAGCTACTGATCTAAAAAAATTATTAAAAGAACTTGATGCATTGGTTGTTGCACTAGTAACATTGGGATTTGCAAGTTGAACAGAAGGGGTTTCTTTTTCTGAATCAACTTCTGCTTGTAACACTTCAGCTGCTGGAGGCGATGCTGTTGTAGAAAATTCTGATAATTCAGACATCATTGCTTTATTGCTGGCCACTAATGAGGTATTATCAGTATCCATAGTAGATTTATGTGTTGAAGCATCAACCTCTAATTCATCAATAGCATCAGATATCATGATGTCAAGTTTCTCTTGTGACGCATTAAACTTTTCACTTACCCCAGCCAAACCTGAAACTTTATAATCAGCCATATCAGTCTCCTACATTCACGTTTGAAGAACCAGCAGCAGTTTTGGTGAGAGCAGGTGCGTGGCCCAAACTATCTACTAATGCTGCGTCTGGTGTATTATTAACAACTGCTTTTCCTCCAGCAAACACATTGTTTGATCCAGCAACTAATGCACCAGCTCCATGAGTATTAACATCTCCATTAACAGACACTAATACACCATTAGCATATACTGTACTTTGTCCCGATACGATTGTAGTTGCACCACAAACTCTTGCATCTCCATGTCTATGTATTGCTGGCATCTTTATTCCTAGTTCAAGTTAATCGTTGCAGAATCAACATCAACTTCCGTTGTTGCATCCATATCAATAGTTGTTTCTGATTTAATATGCATAGTTGCAGCTGATTTCACATTTAACTTATCACCGGACTTGAATGATGTAATTCCTGATATGGTTGTTGTAGACAAATTGTTGTTAGCAACTATAGTGATATCACCAGAAGTATCTCCGTTAACATATGTGGGCCCTGTTGCAACAATCTTAATAGCATTTTGTACACTTAGACTGCTGGTATCATTTATAAATCTGACTTCAGATTTCTCAATTATTGTATCGACATTTCCAGTAATTCTACTCTTTATATTACCATTAATCTGATACGCATGATTGCCTCTTATTTCTTCTTCACGATTTCCGCCACCTTCACCAACACCAACTTTGACACGATGGTTCTTGTGTATCTTTTGAGTGTAGTTACCTTCTACCTCTAAATGATAATCTCCTTTAATGAGTTCTCTTACCGTTCCAGAAGTTGTTATGTTTACATCACCAAATATTGCAATATTTGATTTACCAGCAATAATTTCATAATTGTCACCAATTATCTTAACAACTTTTGATCCGTCAGGATGTATCTCTTCAAATGTTCCAGACATATGTTGTCTGTATAATCTTTCTCCACCCTTAGTATCATCTATTTCATGTATGTGGCCTGATTCACTTTCCTGCACATGATTATACGGATATTGACCAGAACTATATGCTGCTGCATATTTCTTAATACCCTTCGGATCAAGTTCGTCCCACCACCCACGAGTCTCTTCAACAGCAGCATCTGACACTTGTTTGAGGTATGGTTGCGTTGCTGTGGGAACACCTGTTCCAAGGCTTGTTAAGCTTGGATCACTATCATCATCTACACCAACAGTATCATCATTTATTGCTGGATCACCACGCAACCTTCTTAGTCTTCTATCAATAAGAGAATTATGTGTTTCTGATACTTCGCCTTGTGCTAATCTATTAGTATCTGGTTCACCTGCTTCATGACCAGAATCTCTAGAATATGCAGTTCCATCTAAAGGATAAGGACCATAATTGGGAGTTCTAGCATATGGGACTTGTTTTGAATAAGGACTTCTAGGATCATTGAAACCTACTTTATAATTAGCAGCAGTCTCAGGAACCCCCGGCAAAGAACCTATAATAACGGGTTGCTGTTTTTCTTGTGCATCTCTAAAGAAGCCTACAACCCAACTACCCTCAACAAGAAAAGAAGGAGTACTACCCATTCCATGCATGGAAGGGTCTGTAACGGGATGCATAACATGAGCCCACGGCAAATCAGCAGTAGGAAGTGAGTTTAAATCTTCTGTATGAAATCCAAGACAACGAACACGAACCCGTCCTATACGCTCGGGATCATCTCTATCTTCTACAACACCAACGAACCAGATGAATCCATCTTGGCCCATAAAATAACTTTGTTCTGCCATAATAATCCTCTAAACAGTCTTTTGACTATTTATAAGAATTAATGCAAGTCTGGATCACGCCCTAAATGTGGACCGCCGGGATCAAAGTTATATTTTTGAGTTTCTAATTCCCAATCTGGATATTTTTCTTTATACAACAGAAGTAAATCGTGTACTTCTATATCCGATAGATTCTCGCATAGACAATCATTGTCATGGATTATTCTATATTTAATCATGGTATAATTTATTTATTTAATATAACCACTGGGCCATATTTTTAAATTCTTCACTCATACCAGTAGCGCCACGGGATTCCATGCCAGTAATTGCCTGCCACGGATTCATTCCAAGATTCCCTGCTAGAATAATACGATCATGGTCACATGTTTGTTTTGGTACAGAATGGCGAACCCAGCCAGGAAACAAAATCATATTACCACTTTTAGGTTGTATGGAATGTATACCAGAAGAATCATCAAAGACCAATGGTGAGCAGTGTTCACAACATTCCACATTATACACCCAGCTCCATATCAACGGCCAATGCTCATGGGTCTTAGTATAGTCACCCTTGGAATATATTGCGCCCCAACAATCATAGGGCATTAATGGAACACCCTGTCGTGGAGAATTTTCATATGCAATCTCTGTCGCAAGTCGGCACACTTCCATAAAATCTGGATTTGATTCATGCATATACCAACCTGTCATGCTTCCTTGTACATTGGTTGATGATCTTTGTACATCACCAATATCCCGACATGCTTGTGAAAGTCGCTTTTGAAGTTCTTCGTTTGAGCATTCCTTTTGTACCACAGGAAACTTTACGTCAAAAGATATAGAAGAAGGATTGGTTCTTAGTTGTTTAAGTTTCTTTTCCTCAAGTTTATTTTCTTTTTCAATGTTAGTTACAATAGATTTTAATGAACTCATGTGAATGATGGCTCCTCTGGATACCAATACCAACCTGTCGCAATATACTTAGAGTGAGTATGTACAGGATTACCACGATGTTGATACATCCATGCAGCAGGAAATATACATCCCATACCTTGTCGTGGTTGTATTCTTATTTTATCATATAAAAATTCTGTCTCACCTTCTCCTTCTGGAATATCATTCAAGTAGATAGTCCATACCAGAGCTCTGGCACAATTTTCCCAATGACTTACCTCTGCATGAAAGTTGTGAAACCCCCCGCCCATAGGATTTGTACGTTGAATCTTAATTTCTGGTGTAACAAGTTTTCTAGTTCCCCTATATGCATAAGGAAACTCTACTAGATATTCATGCATCATATTATATTTAATTTCTTGCACAGGGTTATATAATTCAGAAGTCTCTGGAAGCCACATCTGTTTATCGTTACGAGTGTCACGATTCACTTCTATAGTTTTTACGTCCGGCTCGCTTTCAAACCAATCAATTAAAGATTTACACATATCAGTTGACAGTGCATTCTCAAATCCCCTTACAAAATTACGAAGCATTCTCTTTACCCATGTTCAGATTACCAGAAAGCATAATACGATCATGCTCACATTTATGTGCTGGAACCTCATGTTGCAACCATGAAGGAAACACAATCATTTGAGAAGTTTTTGGAGTCACACTCAAGGGTTCTTTCGCATTAGGAAACATCAGAGGCGCACACTCTTCACAAGCAGATATGCAATAAGTGTATGACCACAGAGATGGCCAATGATTATGCACCTTTGCTGATTGTCCTTTGGTATAAATCAATCCCCAAGTATCGTTGAGATATAAAGGAACCTTCAATGGAGTTCCATCGGTATCTGTTTTTGTTGCAAGAGGACAATCTGATGCAATCTCCATAGCCTTTTCTGAAACAAGTACAAAGGATTCATAGACAGTATGCATATCCCAACGAGTCATGAGACATTTTGCTGCGGTACGACCTCCAAGATAATCTCCAGCCTCTCTTATATCTTTTTCCAGCTGGTCATTATCCAATCCTGTTATTTGTTTTACCTTGACAGGATACTTGTCAGTAAAATATGGCCAGGGTTTTTTATCCTTTCCATATATCAAATCACTTAATGCACTCACACTACAATTTCCTGTATGCGTTGCTCGTCTGGATGTCTCCCATCAAACTTCGGTTGCCCCTTTGGAAGAAAGTAAAACCATCCTGTAGCAATGTACTTTAAGCCTTGATTAGGAGTGACTCCCTTGTGAGGATGAGTCCAACCAGCGGGCCATATAGCAGTACGTCCAGTTTTGGGTGTAATCGTCTTGTTCTGATAAGGAAACTCTGTACCACTCACAGCATCATTAAGATAAATCATCCATGCAATCATACGATAAGGATACATACCAGTATGCTCATTGTGTAAGGAAAAGAACCCTTCTTCGGGCCCGTCATATCCTTGAATATTATAAAAGGGACAAATTCTCCATTGCAATTTATCCAAAAAGGAGTAAGATTTCACATATTCATTTTTCGCTTTTTCAATCAAGTAATATATGGCTTCATTCGGCTCATGGTCTTTGCCAAAATCCAAAGTCATTGAAGTACATATTCTTTTACGATGCTGGTTAAAATAAGATAGTCCAGACTCTTTAGATTTGGTTCTGCTGTAATTATTTTCAAACCATGTGATAATATCTACGACATCAAAAGGGTTTTCTTCATCATCATATATTTCAATAAAATCATTCATAATATTATTAATTAATCATCGTTGATGTGTCCTATTGCCCTGTATACTTGATATCATCAACACACTTTTTTCCACAGTGAGGACAATAGAGATTTTTCGGGCCGCCCGGCCGCCATTCTATGCTCTCCGCAATGCTCCACCACCCCTTGCAGAAGTCGCAAGTGAAGTGCCAGATGGTTTCCTTTTTTTTAGAGCAATTCATTGAATGACATAAACTCTTTCGAGTGCCCAATAGTTTCCACAGTGAAAAACACAGAAGATATATTCTTTTCCTTGACGGGAACAAAACAAGAAAGTTTCTTGGAATAGTATAACGGAACGCCGTTCTTCAATCTCATATTCTCGTAGCTGTCCTTGTCAGAATAAACCTCTGTAATAACTCCACACACCTTTTCTTTGTATGCGTTATAGTATTCTACGGTATCACCAATATTCATGTTATAGATACTCATAAGATACAGAAACAACAGGATTACTCTTAGATGATCCCGAACCATAGATACGAGTCGTCGTAACTACTCGCACCCGGCGTTCTTTCTGCGAATCTAAAGCCTCAAAGTATTCCACCGTCACAGTCCTAAACGGCTTAGTACTGATAGTGAACCCATATCCACTATCTTTCTTTTCGTTTTTTTCTTCCTCTTTGATAAGGTCTTTAAAGATACTCATCTCAAATACTCCATCTCTATATATTTAGTTTTATATGTTTTAAATACCCACATTATTTATTCCTTTTCTCATAAGTTGTGCATCAACAATAAAGCAATTCCAAGCCAAGCAGCACATCCCAATATAAAAATGAATGCACCCTTAACTATAAACCGAAAAGTTTTAATTGGGCTGGTAATAATCTTGTAAATAAAATAACCAGTTACCAATAGTATTAATAAAGCTGCCATAGTTGTTATATCAATAAACTCCTAAATCATCCAATATATCTTTCGCCTCTAACGGGGCGGGGCTCTTTGATAGCAAAAGTATCTCTGGTAGAAGGATTTCGTCTAAGTTTTTCTTCCAATAAAAGATAATCACTTCTCCACCTTTCTAGTTCTTTCTCTAGATAAAGAATACGCATTTTTAACTGGTCAATATCATTTTCCATTTTTAACACAACTCATCTATCTTCATAGACTTACCATCATCTTCTCTTGTCTGTTCATATGCAGCTGCTGCTTTCTCCAATGCATTGGCCTTTCTTATTTTATCTAAGTATTTCATAATCCTGACAGCCTGCTTCACGCACTTCGGATAGTTGTGATAATTCACTCCAAAGAGTTGAATCAATTCTTCCTCTACATCCTTCCAATCCAATTATATACCCCCCAACCAGCAGCAAGAAAGAAACAAATCTCCATCAGCATTCTGGGTGTATCCTTATCTTGCTTTGCAAAGTACGCCCATGCTAAACAAGTACCGGATGATATGCTCCATCCAGCCCATTGTAAAGAAGCTTCTCCAGAGGTTAGCATACCAAGAGATACAACTGCGGCAATAAATGCTAGCCATCTACCATAAACAAAGTTTTGCTTATGATATTTTATCATATCTTCTGCTTTATGATATAATATTTTCCCCTGCTTCTCTATAAGCTTGCTAAATTTGTATGTCTTGCTGTTCTTCATGTTTTGACTTTCAGTCTGGTTGCCCCGCCGAGAGTTGAACTCAGATCGGGCGCTTATAAGGCGCCTGCTCTACCATTGAGCTACGAGGCGCTCACCCATTTATAAATTCATTTGCGTTAGTACTATAATATACATTTTTAATACCAACCTCTTTAATCAATTCAGTGCAAACATCACACGGCTTACTCAATGCTAGATTATTATTCTTTAGTACTCTTGCTATATACAGATCAAGACCTTCACAATTATCTACACCCGCTCGAATAATTGCGCGTTGCTCTGCATGAAGAAACGGCCACTCTGTTCTCGGTGCCATAAGTGGATGCGTCTTGTAGCTATTTGTTCCAACAGAGACAATACTATTCTTATGAACCAGCACTGCACCTAGACGAAATTTGCCTCTCGTACCGACACCATTCCCTGTCATTGCTATTGCATATGCAGCGGTTGTAAACTTTTTCTTCATAATAAAATCTGTGAGGAGCTCTTATAATATATATGCGATTATCCCATTTGCATATATCACCAGGGCTACTGTATTCAGCATTATCAGTGACCTATCTTTCCATGCTAGCGAAACCAGCAACCAGCCGGATAGTCCAACAACATGAAAGAGTAGGTTCATTGGAAAGATATTGTATGCTGTAAGAACCATACCCATTATCAATATAATAGAGCTAATCCATTTTCCATACCATAAAAAAGGATTTGATTGCTTAGATGGAGTAGAACCTTTTGTCTGCTGCTCCATTTTTATTATTTTCCTACTGCAACCAATAGGAAGAGAATACCAATAACAACTATCCAAGCTACTTGGTGTATGCTAAATACGTCCATTTTTAAAAAGTCCTTTATGTTCGTTATCATTCATGTTACCACTATAACAGAAATAAACCAAAATGTCAACAAAAAAATACAGGGAAGTGCAATTAAATTCCGCTCAGTGTTTTCGGGGTGGGGGGAGCTATTATAGACGCAGAATGATTGGTGAGTCGAGTGGGACTCGAACCCACGGCCTGCGGATTAGAAGTCCGCTGCTCTGATCCACTGAGCTACCGACTCATTTCATTATATTGCCCAGATAATATAAGATGATACTCTCCACTTGCTTGCAAACATTGAGCATATCCTATATTGTATCCCCAAGGAATTTCATATGTAGTAATTCCTAATAGAGTACATAGCTTCTTCTGATCCATTTCTCCGTCGTTCTCTGTCAATAAGAGTAATATTTTTTCTTTGAACCCTATATTACATGAATCAATCATATGCTCATAATGATTGTGGAGCAAATGTATGCATAATGGCTGGTCCAAATACGGCTACTGTATAAAAAACAACAACCATTGCAAAGAGCCCCACCAATACCCATTTCATCTTAAAATCATCTACTAGCATCTTGATTGCAATCAGTTCATTACCAAGTACTCTTAGGGATAACTCAAACTTACCCTCTGGATTGTCTGTTACTTTTGGTTTCGTCGGCGTTTCCATTTTAATATCCTTAAAATTATAAAATTCACTCAGAATACAATAATATATATACTATTATTTTTCAATAACTGATAGGGCGTTGTTGTAACCACGCCAGAACGCGGCGTTGGTGTACTTGCCAGCTGGGGCTTGCAGAGCTGCGCGCTCTTCTGTTTCACCTGCATTTGCACAGGTCGCACCCTCGGCCTCGCGGTTCTCAAGGGCGCGCTTGCGACCGATTGCGCGCCGAGCTGCAGCGATTGAGTCGATGCGTAAATACCAAAATCCTGCCATATCACCTACTCCCCACAATTTGGCTGGGAGACTCTATCTCCATAACAGGTTTAGTTAAGAAAAGAAATGATCCTATCATAAACCATATTATAACAACTTCTGTGATTATTGATAAAAAAGTTCTATTAGTCATTTTGTATCCTCTTTGTATGTATATAAGGGAAGTGCAATTAAAAGTCGCTGAGGTTTTGGGGGTAGGGGCCTATATTATAAAATATGCTACCACACCATTCGCAAATATCGCAAGTGCCACAGAGTTCAGAACAATCAAAGAACGATCATTCCATAGTACTGCAACCCATAACCAGCCTGTGATGCCAATAAAGTGAAGAAACAAATTGTATGGATAGATGTTATTCGCAGTAAAGATCATTCCAATTATCAGTATAATAGAACTAATCCATTTTATATACCATGATAAAGGATGCTGATGCTTAGACGGAGTAGCAGTCTTCGCTATATTTTCGTGTTCTTTGAGTTCCATATATTATAACTGTATTAAATTAGCTGGGGCGGCAAGGAATCGAACCTTGCTTCACATGCCTTCTCAGAGAAGTTGTGCTCACATCTGAGTTGCTACCACACACATGGATATACCTATCACCCCATAAGAATTATTTAGTTCTTCAAAAGCACCTTCTTTATACGAAGAGAATCTACACCAAAAGATGGCCAGTTCGCTTGGATCGTTATGTAGTCTTTGTTAGAACCAAAAGCTTTATTATATTCAACATTAGTTAAAATGTCATCAATTTCTGACTTAAATTTAATTTCAATTTTACCACACATTTTTTCTTAGACACCTTATTGCATTTATAGATCACAAACAGCAACTCAGTTTTTAACCCCCCTAGTAGCCATACTAGCTCAGGAAGAATAGGGGATCAATCTTAAAGATCAACCCCCAAGTCCTTCTACATCGCTAGAGCTTGGTATCCAGCTGCAACAACAGAGCGTGGCGCAGTGCCTAGGCGATACTTGCTGTAAGTCTCTCCCAAGGAATTTGTACGCTTGTTGAGGAACACAGGATAACCCTGCTTACGAATCGAGCTGATCAAAGCACGAGCATTCGCAACGCCGAAACGTGCGCTAATCTGCTTGCCTGTGAGCTCTTCTCCATTAACGAGTGCCGCGATAACCTTAGCGGACTTTGTGACCATAGTAGTAGCTGTCATAATAAATTATTCTCCTTATGACGATTGTGGATGCATTCTTACATCCGGTTCAGTAGACACCATGCCTACAGAATTAGAAGAGGATGGAAAGGAGTCGAACCTTCCGTTAGGTGTAGCGCCACCTAGAAGACCTATCGCTCTAGTATCTTCATTCACAACCCATCACCCCCACAAATAAAAAAGAGAAAGAAAGGAGCACTTGTATCCCCACACCATAATATATGGAACTTTCACTGTGGGCCAACCATCCTTAAGCTCTACTCTCTCTCTCAGTGCGAGGGGCGACGAACTCCCTCAAGGTAACTGTCAAAACTTAGTGAGATGCCCACGTTCCATCTCTTGGTTGACCTTTCGACTGTCGCCATTGCCTAGGGAGTACATTGCTCTCCAACAGTAGTCACTCAATGCATTCTGGGCCTTTCTGATGGGGCTGCGTCCCCCCTTGCCATGTTCCCAAACCAGAAATATAATTCTTCGGGAACACCCCATGATACCTACCGAGGCCATAGCTTTCATTTCTCATGGGGAGAACCTACTCGCGGTTTAACCGGCCTTTAGACTAACGCAATCATCGCTCTATTCCTCGTTGCCATCTCGATTGTTATTAATAGTAACACATTCAACAGGGTTTGTCAAGAAGAA
>Ga0209403_10008267_pt1 | contig 10056 bp, 11 predicted proteins | sample ArcticOcean_MG_C_8_FD_187440 | JGI IMG/M metagenome (GOLD analysis project Ga0209403, IMG submission 187440) | Marine microbial communities from western Arctic Ocean - ArcticOcean_MG_CB11_86 (SPAdes) (version 2) | ecosystem: Environmental > Aquatic > Marine > Oceanic | place: Arctic Ocean...
TTGCAGCACCTGTATCCCCTGCTCTCATCCTGGACCGGATAGATGCACTTGTGAACAACCTTAAACCCTTTGTTGTAACCAGTGAGTACATTGGCCCCGACCGCCGCTTTCTCGACGACTGGGAAAGTGAGATTGAACTGATCAATGTTCCCAAATCATTGCGGGAAAAAGCGTTGGGACCGTTCAACACCTCAAGGCACAAAGATCTGGTGGCGGCAACGCGGGCCAATAAAAGATTGACCGACGGGCATTCCAGATTTCGTATTTGGCCGATAAAATTATCGAGGATTTCCAGAATGGCACTATCACCAACGCAGGGACCGTATCCGAGAAATCGCGAAGGTGACCGACGATCTCAAATCGCGTTCGTTATCCGCTGGCGCCTTGGAACTTGAAAAACTCTGCGTGCCGCTTTGATCAGTCATCGATTCGCTTATCAGCTCCAGAGGCAAATTTAGCCGAAAGGATATGGAATTTCTGGGACAGCTTTCGCTCGCCATTCGGGCGTCTGTACGCCCCGGAGAACGCGGCGCTTCTCTTGCAAAAGATATTTCCCAAACCGTTGCCAGTGCCATCGGGTAGACCAACTCCCGCACGCCTGGGTAAAAAAGCTTTAAACGAAGCTTCTAAATTCTCTTGTCGGCAAATCGCGGTGCTTTGACACTTGTCTCGAATTCCCTGGCGAGTGTTCCCAGTTCCAGAACCGCGACAGCGGGCGTGACCTCGAAAATCCGCTTCGTCGCTTCACCAACCGTCGCGGCAACTGCCATTTCGTCGCTTCCGGGGCGCACTTCAATCGACAGCGCAAAACTGTCCGTCCCGTCTTCCGCCGTCACAAGTTCTGCCTTGAAATCGTTCACCGCAGGGTTGTCGAAAATAAAATCTTCAAACTCCTGATGATTAATATTCACCCCGCGGATTTTGAAGAATCCGGCGGTACGGTGGGCATGCCGGATAACGGGAAAGACCCCAAAACCGGACTTGGTTTCTCGCTGCCGTTCCCAGGTGACGATGTCACCTGAATTCCAGCGCAGGAACGCCGCGGCATTATTGCTGAAAAGCGGCGTCATGACGAGAAACCCCGGCTCGCCTTCGCTGACCGGCTTCAGGGTTTCTTCGTCGAGAACTTCGATATGGGCAAGGTCGGTCCAGACGTGAAATCCATCGCGCGCTTCGCTTTCCGCCCCCATCATGCTGCATTCGGTCATGCCGAAACAATCATACACCTCTGCGCCCCAGTCCCGTTCCAGCTTGGCGCGTTTTGCCGACGACACAGGTTCGGCTGTGCAAAGGATCCGGTTGACCGACCCACCTACGAGATCGATGCCTTCCGACATTGCCAGATTGGCAAGATGGAGCCCGTAGCTCGACATCCCCATCCAGACGGTCGGTTTCAGGCTTTGAATCAAATCGAGTTGGGCGGCAGAGGGCAGAGAAGCACCTGATCCTCCCCACACAGCACCTATTCCGATGATCCGCGCCGCCCGCGCCCACATATGGCCGGCCGGGTGGATACCGAGGGGAAACGAAATATGCGCGACGTTTCCCGGCAGGGTGCCGCTGCACTGGAACGTCCGGGCGAATCCGACCATGTTGTATCGGATATCTTCGTATGTCTTGGGATAAAATAACGGCCTTCCGGTGCTGCCGCCTGACCGCCAGTACTCACAGATATCTTCCTGACGGACCGTGCAGAAATCTTCGTAAAACGTCTCGGTCGACATCGCCCGAAGCTGATCTTTATCGAGGATGGGGATTTTCGCCCATTCCTCGGGGTCATCAAGTTTCGCCGGATTTATGTGATCCAGCTTCCCCTTCCAGAACGGCGCGCGGCGCGCATTTTCAAATGCGGCCGGCTTTCTAATCCGTTGTATTTTCTCAATGGCTTCGGGTGAATCCGGCAGACCAAGCGGAAGCTCCGACAGGTCCTGGTTCATTTTTCAACCAGGTAGTCCAGATTGCCGGTCCACCGTTTCTGCGCCTCAAATTCCGCCGGGAGAGCCCCGGCCTTTTCCTGGTTTACCATTTCCGTCAGCCGTGCCTGTTTCTCTGGCGTGTCTTCAGGGATTACTTCGAGCGCATCGCCGATCATCCGTTCGTAGTCATCACCGACCGGACAGACGTCCTGGCATCGCCGGCAGCCTGTCACGACTCCCGATCCGCGCAGAATGCTCTGCCAGAGATTGAAGGAATCTTCCGATCTGACCAAATTGAATTTCTTCAATGGATCCGGTTCGTCAAATATGGACCCCAGATGCTCGGACAGTTGCGCAAAGCCGTGCGGAGAACGGTATCTGTCACAAGCGGCCCAGTCCCGCGACCAGTGACCAACCACATCGCCCGGGCAGGTGCTCAGGCACCGGCCGCATTCCGGTCCCCGGCACAGCGCCTTGCTCATCGGCGTGTCGGTGTCGCAATCGATCGTACACATCACCGCCGATAGCATCAGGCGCGGTCCAAATTCCGGGGTCAGCAGCTGCAAATTGAGACCCAGCGTCCCGAGTCCGGCTTCCACGGCGGCATGATTGAGCGACAGCAGGGTCGTAAGATGTTCGTTCGGATCGTTTTTATAGGCCCAGGGATCGACATGTGTCGGTGGGATGATGATGCCGGGATAGCCCTGGTCTTCGAGCCAGTAGACGAGATGAAGCGAGGCTTCTTCGAGCATCGTCAGGGTAAGTTCGTCATTGTAATATTTATGGCGCTCGTCCCACCGCGCAATCCTCGTCGTGCCGGCGGTATAGCGCTTGCCAAGAACGATGACCCGGCCGCCGTCATGCTCCGTGATATCGGACGGCTTGTTCGGAAAGCCGGGGGGCGTGTTGTTTTCAATCGTTCCGCCGTCCGCGATGCCAACCAAGTCGATGCCCAGTTCGCGCGCTTTTGCCTTGATGTCATCGGCGGTAATCGCCGATTGATATGCAGATACCATAATTCAGACAACCCTTAGTCTTCGCTTGCCGCCGCGCTGGCGGCTTCTTCTTTTTCGCGCTGCTCTTTCTTGAACGCCTGCAGCTGACGCGCCACCATACCTTGATACCCGTCCGGTCCGACCCATCGGGCGTTCCAGTCATTCAGGCCCTCAATCGGTTCATTATTTTTTCGAGCCGTCTTGAAGCCCTTCGCCTTTTCGATCTTCTCGGGCGTCTTTTCCGGAATGACTTTCTGGATATCGGCAAGATGGGCGTGATAGTCGTTGCCGACCGGGCAAACCGCCAGACAACGCGGACAATCGCCGAAAGAACCGACGACACGCAGCAGTCCCTGCCAGAATCCGAACATTTCGCGATCGCGCAGCAATGCGCGCATTGTGTCGGCGTCCTGGCGGATAAAATGTTCCCAGTATTGTAGGATCGTCGTAAACCCGAATTCCTGTGCCTCTGTTGCGCAGGCGCGTTTGTCAATCCCGAAATGGCGGACTGCATCCGACGGGCAGGAATAGAGGCACCGGCTGCAGGATTCGCCAATACAGACCTGTTCGGTGATCCGCTGATCGGCTTCGATTACAGCCTCGGTCAGGATTCCGGTCAGATAAATGCGGGGGCCGAATTCAGGGGTCAGGATATTGACCTCCAGCCCGAAGGTGCCGAGACCCGCCTCAATACCCAAATGCCGCGTGCTAAGGCGCCCATAACTCGCATTCTTGTAGGACCAGTCGGTCTCCTGCGCCGCCGTAACAAAGGACGGATGTCCCTCCAATTCAAGCCATTCGGTCAGCCTGTAGGCGGCTTTGTCCATCTGGCGAAGCACAAGCATGTCCATGTACTGGACCGGTATATTCGATTTGGCCCGAAACGCTCCCGACGGAATACGTTTCGCGATCACGATTACGCTTTTTGTGTGCGTCGATATGCGCTCGGGCGTTTGCGGCCATTTTGGATCCGGCGGGAATTCGTTCAGTGTTTTTGCACTGACAACACCAACCAAGTCGGCACCAAAGGCCTTGGCTTGGTCTTTAACAACGGAGGCATCAAGATCGAAAGTCATGACGTTAAAACTGTCATAGCGGTACAGCGACAACAATAGCTGATTGGTCCCATTATATCATGGTACAGATCAGGCCGTCAGAAAACCTACTTACAAGCGGGTATGGAAAAGTCCATCGGCTTCAAGATTCACGCGTTTCTGCCGCGCGACAATTACCTCTACGCCCTACAATTGAAGAACCCACACCTGACACGATCCAGCTTCCACCGTCTGTTTCAGCGTAACGATGTCAGCCGTCTGCCAAATGAAAACAACAATGAGACCGAAAGGGAAAGTCGAACCAGTGCGGGAAATTTTCTAAAAACCTAATCGCCAACGTGCCATATAAAATAGGCAACATACTAACCAGCGATAACTCCCAATTTTCGGGAAAATCTCCGACAAGCTCATCGAGACCGACAAATTTAATGTCTCACCCCTTCGGTCGGACATGCCATAAACACGGCATCACCCACGACCTGTTCACTTCCGGCAACCCCGGGAATATCGGCAAGCTTTCACACCCGAGGCCAGAAACACAAATCACCGGGGACCGGAATTTTACTATGAAGACCACGCTCATCTGCGGGGACATTTCCTCTCTTTCTTCGGCACATATAATTTTACCCGGCGGCTCAAAACACTTCAGGGCCTGACACTTCATGAATTGGCGTGCATGTCCTGGGAAACCGAACTCGGCCTTGTCCTGCTCGCTGTGGTGTTCACGGTCCTCATACTTTCAGGTGGACCGGACATTTCAACGGTCGTCACGCAGGAAACGCTCCAAAAAATCGTTGTAGACCCCACCAGCATGGGCTCGGACGCGTCCTAATTCGTCTTGTCGCGAAATCTTAGACGCAGTTTCCCAAGCGCAGATTCCTAAGCTATGTGCTCGTAGTGTCGAAGTTGCGAACATATTCTGATCTCGTATCGCGAAAAGACATGATCCTTGCCCGCAGCCATTGCTTCGCGGTGGCGCGGATCGCGTACCCACGCTGCCAGGGCATCCTCATCGTCCCATAAGGACACGGTGTTGGTCCGCCCGTCGCCTGACACATGGACGTAGCTCTCTTTTCCGCGAAAGCCCGGCACTGCATCGACGATCGGCAGTAGTTCTTTCAGCCATTTCTGTTGCTCCGCTTCCATTCCCGGCATTACCTCGAATTCTATAAGACAGATAATCATCCTAATTCCTTGGCTGTTTAGGGGCCCGGCACACGCAACCATTGTCCGCGCACGGCTAGCAGCGTATTTAGTCCAGTGAATGTAGACCAGAATGTCATGCCAGGCGAAACAGAGACTAACAATCAATTGGGGTTCGGAACCCCGTCGCCGCTTGCCCGCGTAGAACGGGCGGCGTACGAACTGCGTTGCGGCAGGCCGGTATTTGTTCTGGATTCCACTGATCGCGCGGCCGTTATTTTGGCGACCGAAATGGCGACCGAAGCAAAAGTTCTGGCCCTCGCCGATCTCGTCGGCGGGCAAATGCCGCATGTGGTACTAACCCATCACCGCGCCGAAACGCTCAAAATCCGCCTGTACACGCCGGAAGTGGTCCGTATCCCTTATCCGGACTGGCTTAGCGCGAGCCAGATTCGCCAACTTGCCGATCCCCAGTTCGATCTCGCCGATCCGATGCGCGGACCGTTTGTTGCCGAACGCGAGGATGTCGAAGAATCTGTCGCTGGTGGCGTCAAGCTCGCCAAAATCGCACGTATTCTGCCGTCAACGATGTCGTCGGTCGTCCCGGCGATCAAAATCGGCACGCACCCCGACATCGTCGCGGTCAACGCAGCCGATATTTCGAATTATGACATCCGTGCCGCGTCGGCCCTCAAGCGCGTAACCGCTGCCAAGGTGCCGCTCGAAGGCGCCGAAAACGCCAGAATCGTTGCCTTCAGACCGGAAGACGGCGGCATTGAACATCTTGCCATTGTCATCGGTGACCCGGATACATGGGGGCCGACGCTCGTACGGCTCCATTCCGAATGCTTTACCGGTGATTTGATCGGCTCGCTCAAATGTGATTGCGGCGATCAACTGCGCGGCGCGATTGCGCAAATCGGTAAAGAGGGCAGCGGCGTCTTGTTGTATCTTGCCCAGGAAGGACGCGGCATCGGGCTGATCAATAAACTCCGGGCCTATGCTCTTCAGGACCAGGGATTTGATACAGTCGAGGCCAATCAACGCCTCGGATTCGAAGATGATGAGCGAAATTTCCTCGCCGCCGCCGAAATGCTGCGCCAGCTCGGGTTTTCAAAAGTCCGACTGTTGACCAACAATCCACGCAAGGTCGCCCAACTCGAAGAATACGGCATCGAAGTTGTCGAACGGGTGACCCACAGCTTCCCGACCAACGAACACAATGAGCATTATCTGGCGATCAAAGCCGAGAAAAGCGGCCATATCCTCTGACAATTGCGGACAGTCCGATTGTGTAATACCTCTGGGTAAGGCGTCGAAGGATCTGGTCAGCTGGCGGCGGGGCGATTTCCAAAAGAACGCTGCGGCGTTCCCGGATTAAGCGAAATATGGGTGTGAACTCCTTTCCACGGTTGATCCGCTGTCGCCCTCCGGAAAACAACGGTTGCCCTGCCCGGTCGATCAAATTCAGTGCCATCTTCGAGATATCCGATGGAGTGCCACACAACGATGCCGACCGCCTGTAACCGGTCGGGCGAAATTTGGCACTCGAGCGTGTCAAGATCGAACCGGAAACCGACAATCGTTGGCCACACACGCCGCCACTGTTCCTGTTCCAGGCGGTGGAGTCCCACGACTGTGTCCATCCGCGTTCCGAAGCCGATCACGTCCTCATAGAACAGGTCCCGCGCGGGTACAAAGTCGACCGCGTCAACCAGCTTGTCCCAGCTGGAAAACCAGTCGGCAACAGCCTGACGGTCATCAGCTTCCATCGATATCCCCTTTTGTTGTCCGGCGGTGTAAGTTCGAACGGTCGCCGATCTCCCTTTCCCGATAGCACAAATTTGACCCCGCAAAAATGAGCGAGAAAATTTCCGCACTTCGTCGACAGTTGCCGATATACGGCGCGGGACTGTTTTCCAACAGCAACGTCACGATCTCGTCGATCATCGTGCCGCTATGGGCACTTCATCTCGGGGTTTCGCCGGGAATAATCGGGGTTCTGTTAGGTATTCGCCATCTTCCGGGACTGTTATTCGCCATCCATGGCGGCGTTCTGCTCGATCGCCTCGGCGCGCGGCCGGTCATGATTGCTTTTGCCGGGTTCGCCGTCGTCGTCCCGCTCCTCTTTCCGATAATGCCCTGGGTCTGGGCCATGATGATCCTCCAGATGGTGTGGGGTTTTTCGACGACGATGACCTGGATGGGGGCGCAGACCTGCGTATCGCAAATGATGCGTGGCAGTACGCGCCATGCCGCCCGACTATCTGTCTCGGTGCGGCTAGGCATGCTGTTCGGCCCGCCCATCGCCGGTTGGAGCTGGGATACCTGGGGGGCGTGGGGCGGTTTCGGAGCCATTTCGCTGTGGGCGGTCGGGCTGATGATATCCTGTCTCCTGATACCGAAGCTCGGGTTCGACGAACAACAGCCGGTTCGACGTTTCCGCATCGGCGATCTGGTGCCGCGGGGCGCCGACTACCTGTCTTCCCTCCGGATGATGACCATTCCGGCCATCGCTATTTGCGTTTATCTCAGCGCCATTCGGATCGCCAGCTACGGCGTTCAGGAATCATTTTACATCGTCTATCTCAAGGAAATCGGCCTGTCCGGCGAGAATATCGGGTTATTGGCCGGTACCGGACATTCGCTTCTCGGCGCGGTCGGCGCCCTGATGCTGGGGTTGGCGCCTCAGATCGTATCGATTCGACGTCAGCTGTATCTGTTTTTGATCACTGTAATCTTCGCGATCGTCTTGATCTCAATTTCGCCGCTTTTGGTCGATTTCTGGCCCCTGTTCGCAGCAATTACCCTCCGTGGGCTTCTTCTGGGATTCAATCAACCGCTCATGATATCGGTCATGGCCCACGCCTCTCCCCCCAGCGTACAAGGACAAACAGTTGGCCTCCGCACGACAGCAAACCGGGCAGCGGCGACTTTGGTGCCAGTCGCAATGGGCGGGCTGATTGAACTGATAGGCCTGGCGGAAAGCTTCTATGTCATGGGCGGATTGATGGTGCTCGCCTGTCTCTGGGTCTGGATATTGATGCTCCGCGCTGTCGCACGCGGCGAATTGGCAGACTAGCTGGGCTCGGCGCCGCGCCATCTCGACAAAACGCGGCGCCGAATATACCGTCACGGCACGCACCCCGTTTGCAGTAATTTGCCAGAGGAATAGACATGGCCGGCGAGAATTTTTACCCTGGAGAACCGCTCCTCGAAGACGAAATTCGCGTAACCCTGCTGGGAACCGGTACGCCGTTCCCGCGCCGGGGTCAGGCCTGTGCGTCGGTGTTTATCGAAGCGGGCAACGACAAATTTCTCCTCGATTGCGGGTCTGGCGCCCCGCAAAATTTCACGTCTCTCGAAATACCGTTTACCGCGGTCGACAAAATATTCGTAACCCACCATCACGTCGATCATATCGGCGGCATCGATCATTTTTGGATCGGCGGCTGGACCTACGGCCGCACAACGCCCCTGAAAGTATGGGGTCCGCCCGGCACCGATAAGATCGTCGGCCATCTCCGCGGGATTTATGAATGGGATATAGAGACCCGGCTCGATGCGCTGCCACCGGGGGGACACGAGATCGAATGTTCTGAATACGGGCAGGACGGAACGATATATGACAATTATGACGATGGCGGCGTTCGGATTACGGCCTTCAAGGTTCTGCATTGCGAGCCCCAGAACACGTTTGCCATGAAGGTGGAATACCGCGACCGCACCTTCGTCTTTTCTGCCGATACAAAGAAATGCGATTCCATGCTCAAACACGCGGCGGGGTGCGATTTGCTGGTCCATGAGGCGTTTCCACCCGCCGAGATATACGCGGAAAAGTCGAACCGGCCGCTCGAAGTCGCGAAGAAAATTTCCGAGGTCTATCATACGTCGCCCCGCGAAGCGGGCGAGATATTTGCCGAAACCAAACCACGCATGGCCGTCATCTATCACATGTACAACAACGACGACGTGATTGGACCTGCCCTGGAGCAGATCCGCGAAAACTACAGCGGCCCGGTGGAAATCGGCTACGATCTGATGGTCATCAACGTTGGCGACCAGATTCGCGTTCGCCCGGCAATCGTGTCGGACAAACCCTGGCCGATCGGCAAAACCGCGTGAACCGTCAGCTCCACAGCTGATCTGAGGCCAGCCTGGCCCCCTCGGTCATGGCCGCCAGTTTTGCCCAGACAATCTCCGGCTCGACCGCGGCCTGCCCGACCCATGTGCCGTAACCACAATCGCTTCCGGCGATCACCTGCTCGCGGCCGACCCGTTTGGCAATGCGTACGATGCGCTGGGCGATCAGCTCGGGATGTTCGATAAAGTTGGATTTGGATTCGATCACACCCGGAATGAGAACGATTTCATCCGGCACTTTCACGTCGTCGAACAGTTTGTATTCGTGAGCGTGGCGCGGGTTTGCCGCTTCGAATGAAATTCCCGATACGCGGGCTTTGAATCCGATATCGATAATATCGGCAAGCGGCACGTCGCAATGATGCGGACCTTCGTAATTGCCCCAGCACAGATGCATCCGCACCATCTCCCGCGGCACATTTTCGAGCGCGTGGTTTAACGCCTCGACATGCAGTTCCGCCCGTTTTCGGAATTCCGGCAGATCCAGGTCGGCATATTGAATATGGCGGCCCATGGCGAGATCGGGGCAGTCGAGCTGCAGCATGATGCCGGCATTGGTGACGGTCTCGTATTCATGCCGCATCGCATCGGCAATGGCGAAAATATAGGTCTCGAAATCGGGATAATGGGTGTTGGCGAAGAACAATGAAATCACGCCGGGTGAGGCGGCGGACAAGAATTTACCGGCAATATCGCACCCGTCGACCGCCGCGTTGAGGTTCTCGGTGTCTGTGACGGCCGCCGTGGCATCCATCACCGAAATTTCCGCGTTACAGCCCGGCGTCTTGCGCCGCGACCGGCCCG
>Ga0209403_10008270_pt1 | contig 10054 bp, 10 predicted proteins | sample ArcticOcean_MG_C_8_FD_187440 | JGI IMG/M metagenome (GOLD analysis project Ga0209403, IMG submission 187440) | Marine microbial communities from western Arctic Ocean - ArcticOcean_MG_CB11_86 (SPAdes) (version 2) | ecosystem: Environmental > Aquatic > Marine > Oceanic | place: Arctic Ocean...
ATTCCGTGAATACGCGATCGCCGTTTTTTACGTTGGTCACGTATTGCCGTGGCACGTCCAAGCGCGCGGCGACCTTGGTTTGCGACATTCCGTGCTGCTTGGCCGAAGCCAGAAACTCACTAAATCTTGCGGCACGATCTGCCAGCGTCTCGTCCTTGGCGTCTACGGTCATCACCGAATCTCCAAAGAAGGTGTTTACAAAATAGATTACAAAGTATATAAAATGTAAACAGTCAACCGCAAGTGATGGCGGCAAGAAATACGACAGGATGTCCGATGCCGGAAACCGACACCACACGAGCTCCTGCCTGGCGGTGGAATCAGGCCGTCCGAAGCGCGAACAACATCGCGTGCGCCCCGCAACGGTTCGATCCGCTGACCCATCGTGCCACGACGTTTCTGAAGCTCCAGCGTCAGGCTCGGACGAGCGCGGCGCGAGCCCGGTTGGAAGAGAAGTTTCCGACGATCGCAGAGGCGCAGCGGATCCGATTTGATCCGGGCGACGGACGACGCAACGCCATTGAGGTTCGGCTGCTGGCCGGCTACCCACCGGGGCGGATCGCCGAGTTGAGTGCTCTGGCTTCGGTCGTGGTGTGGGTGTACGTCGCACTGTTTTTCGATATTTGGGATCGACTCGACGCGGGGGATTTTGTGTGGGCGAGGGTGATCGGGTTTCAGCAAGATGACGACGGAGAAGCGTCACGCGAACGGAAGGCGATGCGTTGGCTGGCGTGGATCTGCGGTCCGCATGCGGCCGATGCCTTGCTACTGCCGGGTGTTGGTGTCGGGTTCGCCGAGCGAAAGGATGACATTGACGAAGTTCTGGTCGAGGCCACCCAGGCGCTGGTCGTGCGTGTCATGTCGCTGGCTCCACTCGTCGATCGACTCGATCGTGGACAGGCTCGTCAAATCATGCGTTGGCGGATTCAAGCCAGGCAACTGCGAGAAGCCGACACCGGAGACCTTGGCAACCGATCATATGTCAGAAATATCAAGGCGTTCATGGACAACCTTGAATTCACAATCGGCAATTTGACGATTCCCCAGGACGACAAAGAAAAGTACTTCACGAGCCACGTCGAACCCACGGCAGAGGAGTGGGCTGCGATCAGCTTCGGTGAACCGGTGCCCGAGTTCGACGCCAAAGTCGCGGCGACGGCCTCGATCCGTACCAAGGGCGAGATTCCCGATGCGACCGACGACCAACAGGATGTGCCATCAGCTGACCATATCGGGGGATCTCAAGATGAGTAAACGCGGAGAGATCCTGAGTGCGGTGTTCGACTGTTGCCCAAGTGAGAGTTTTGACCGAAAGGTCGGTGGCCAAACTCCAAACAGCAGGATCCGCGGCACAATCCCTCGTCCTCGCGTCGCGTTGACTGCGTTGCGGAGGCGATTTCCAGATCAAGACTTGATCGCCGCGGGAGTCGCGAAGTCAGATGCCTTCGGTGAGTTGCAGATTGTCTCGGCACTCTGCCAGACCGGCGGAGCAGTGCTGCCTTTGAGGAAAGGCCCAACGGAACCCCCATTCGATTTTCTGACCGAACGGGGATCACTAGCAGGTGTCGGGCATTCCGTTCTTTCGGTGTTGAATGACGGACGAAGGGCCGCACTGGTCGAAGAAACTGGGACGATGTTGGTTGCTCGCCGCAGCAAGGATGTCGCTGGGTTAGATTTGATCGACCTGCCTGCAACGCATGGCTTCGGTCTCTCCGGCATCAGCTTGTCTGTTTGTCAAGAAATCAACGTCAAGTTTGGTGAAGGGCTACCCAGATTTGTGGCGTCGGATCCGGAGCAAGGGCTGGATGATAGCGATACAGAAGAAGACTTGTATTGGGCGTCACCCGGGCCGAACGAAAGCTCATCTTGCCGACCGATGCTCGTATTGATTGATCGATTGAGAACTCGATTGGGGAACGAGCCGTCGATCTGGTTGCGGAATACCGCCCGCTGGTTCGCGGATGTACGGCGGCAAACGGGGCTTCCGTTGGCGGGCGTCTGGGTCTGGCAGCCGGACGATGGTTTTCATGAGCGGCTGAAGTTTGCGTTCAAAATGCGCGACCGAGGACAGATACGCGAAGTCGTCCTGCAGAGCCTGATGTCGCTGGTCGATATCGAGACCTTCGTGGATTTGTCGAGCGATCAATCAGACGAAAGACCGAACTTCTTGGCCGCGCGGAAGGATCTGATTCATCAATTGGGTGTGACTGCCGCGGGACTTGCTGCGGAAAGTGGGCCGTTCGAGGACTCTCTTCAGAACTACGACTCGGCCGTTCAATTGGAACTGGCTGAGCCGCTCATCAACTGGGCCAAGGACAATACAAATCCCACCATAAGCGTTGTCGGCACGCAGTTGGCGGAGGTCGTGACTTTTTTGCACCGGATCACGCCGAGGCTGCACGCATCACAATTGCACCGTTTCAAGGAATTCAGCGGAGGGGACAGCGCATCGCTCGATTCCGGATTATTCAATGATTACCTGCGGCTGCTCGACAGGTTTAGCCGCCTCAGCAGCGAGATCATAAGGTGGATGACTGCATGAATTTGAAAGACGCGACAAGCCTGTGATCGATAGCAAACGGCACGTGGATAGTATCGTGAAACTGATGAAAGCTCTTCGATGAAAATGGCCAGTCGTTCTAGCCGTCAAGATGCAGACATCGCTGGACAGCTGCCAGCGGCGTTGGACTCGTTGAAGCTGACAGCCGATGACATCGACGGATTGCGACGACAGGGGTTTGTATCTGAGGAACGACGGGGAAACTGTCGGATTTTCAAACTTAGGTTCCGACGACACGGAAAACAGGTCGTTCGCTATCTGGGAACGGATTGCGTGCGCGCGGATGCTGTTCGATCGGCGTTGCAGTATTGGCAACGATCTCGACGATCGGCCCGCGAATTATCGGTCCAGGTTGCTGCGGCGAGAAAGCTGATTCGTAACGTTCGTGAACGGCTGCGACCGTTGCTCGCTGAACACGGATTTCATTTCCACGGCGTGGCAGTTCGTCGTCACGCCAGAGTCAAAATCGACCGCCAGGTCGTTCAATCGATGAAAGGAGTGCGCCATGAACGCCGAGGAACAGATGTCGGATGGATGTCATTCAGGGCAATCGCAGGAGGAACTCGCCAGAAAGAAGCGAGAGTTGAACGACACCCTGATTCAACAAGCCTTGGCGCAGGACAATCCGATGCTGGGCAGCATCGAAGTGGCGGCTGCCGAGTTGATGGACATGGCCAGTCAAATCAAGAGATCGATCGACGAAAGTTTCAATGCGAATGCCAATGCGGTCGAGGCACTGGCTACCGCCGGTCCGGCGTTCGAGCAGTACTTAAAGTGTCTGCGACAGGCCGACCGGTTTGTATATCTCGACGAGCAAATGCGGAAGCCGACGAAGTAACCCGCAAGTTTGGCACCGAACGCCGCGAGAAGCGAAGAAACGTTGACTTGATACCCAATTCGGAAAACACGCCAGCGAATCCGCGTCCGCCTCCGAGTCCAGCGGCTGGAAAAGTCTGCCGACGTTCCAATCGCGATGGTGCACAGCAACAAACTGGGGATGTGTTATACACGTGCCAATTCTTGTGTCCCAAACCGTGCCAATGGCCAGTTCTTCTGTCTCATCTGTGACAAAGTTAGTGTCCTGCGCAGCGATTAAGCCTTGTTTTATAAGGCGCGCGTGACAGTTATTATGTCTCCCACCAAGTTGGTGGTGGGGGACATAAAAGCTGTCATTTGGGACATAAGAGTTGGCCACGTGAGACACTAAAGTTGGCCAGCAGAATATGTAGATATGTTGATAAAATGGTGTTGAACACTGCAGATTGGTGCGAAAACGGAGTTTCAAGTCGGTGCCTTCCTGGCAAAGACAGGATGCCGAGACATGAGTGTTGCTCCATCGACACCGGCGGATGACCCCTGATAGCTAAAAAGAAAACCGGCATCCCGGCCGCTTCCGGCGACCGGGACACCGCAGAAATCAGGGTGTTTGGGAGACTCTTGGTGGAAAGCAGCGCCTGGATCCTCACGCGTGGCGCTCGCCTGAGAGATGAGGCTCATCTTCGGCGCGCATCCGCAGGACGTCGTCTCGCCGAAACACAGATGCCCCCGCTCCGGAATGCGTGCGGCGACTGTAGACGGCGTTGATTTCTCCAGCGGTTTCCCGCCGCGCCAACGTCGAGCGGCTGATTCCCAGGATGCGGCACGCGTCTTCCGCAAGGCAGTACGTGCTTCGAAACCGTTCGACTTCGTCCAAAGCGACGTGCCAGATTCGTCCGCGACGTTCCGCCTGGAACAACCCGGCCTGAATCCACTTCCGCAGCACCGACTCCTTGAGGGGACGCCCCGGAATCAGCACACGGCCAAGCCGGTTCAGCGGATAACCTTCACAACGATCTCGTTTTTCAGAGATCTCGGGACGCGCGGACTGCAGATCCTGAAGATGCACCCGTAGGCCGCACCAACCAACCACGTGCGATTCGCGACAACTGCGAACATGTCCGTCTCGGATCAATTCCACCAACCGAACGAATGTGAGACCACAGCGACCGAAATGCCGCGTCGCTTCCCGTGCGGGAATCCAGTCCGATGAATCAGAGGATTCCCAAACCGGCAATGATCGATAGAGTTCTTTCAATTCCGTGACGGAGGCCCGCGGAATCCGCCAGCCGGTTTTTGTACGCACGGCACACGGCAATAACTCGGCCCGAATCAACTCAAAGACCCGACTGCGTCCGATCCCCAATTGCCCGGCGGTCTGATTCACAGAGCACGCGTCGGCCAGTTGATCTTTCAAGACTCGGACAGACTCCCGGGAAACGAGTCCCACCGACCGATTTCCCGCCGGCTGCAGATGCCCTTCAAGGACGTGACGCCTGAGGAGTTCCGCCACCGCACCGTGTTTGAACCCGAGAGTTTTGGCAGCTTCGGTCTGCGTGATCCAGGGACGTCGTGAGAAAACGTGTTCTTTCTTCCGAAACAGACAGCACTTCACTGTGAGATGCCCGTGTGTGTAATGCTGCAGCAATTCGGAGCGCAACACGTCGGCCGGCGTTGAAACTCCCAACTGTTCCAGCTGCGCGGCATCGCGCAGAAGCAGCCCAAAGGATCGGCTCAACCCGGTGACGGTGGTGCGATGCCTGGTGACAGTCTGAAAAACACGCAGAAATTCAAGGAATCGGGTCGGCCACGCGTCAAGCATCTCTGCCGCAGCCAACCAGGCGGCCATCGATTCGTCGACTTGCTCTGGCAGTGAAAAGCGATCACGAACTTCTTTCAACCACTGCGGAGTTCTCAGAGCGGCCGATGCCAAGCGCTCGGCCCACCAGAACCCGGTGGCGACGGATGATTCCGGCAGCAGCGAAACGCCATCCGTCATCGCCTCATGAAGCCGCCGCATCAATCGCAACACTTCGGCAGTAACGGTCTCCGGAACAGTGTCTGTCATGGCCGTCCCGCAACGACAGTTACACAGATCAAGCCGGTTCCAACGCCACGCGCGTTGGCAGCCCGGGCAGAGGCGGATGAGTAAACACCGATGTTCCAGGCAGACAGGTGCCGGACGAAACCCCCATAAGAGCCGTTCATAAGGTCGATCCCCCCGACGAAAGCAATCGCCTCCCTACGTTGCATTCACCAGCAGGGCAGTCATTCTTCCATCATCACATCTGCGGTTCGGAGCTTCACAGCGGAAACTAGCCGGAAATCGAGTCGAATCTCAGATTCCCGCATGGAAAAGTGGCGAGAACTCGCGCAGAAAACTCCAGAATGTTGTGACGGATAGCAGGGCTATCATGCACAGCAAAAACGTCGCTGCGTCCGCCGCTGTGAAAAACAAAAGGTGGCAGAATGGTCCGAAATCGCAGATTTCAATTCTCCAACGCCGCGCCCCGCCGGCCGCACATTTTATCAGTCGTCGCTGGTCAATCGAAGTCTGGTGTCAGCAGGGCCTACCTTATCCTGGGACGTGAGTTGCGATTCCCTTCCGCCGGAAGATCCATAACGCCGAAGCGGATGACATTTTTTCCGTAGATCGGGTCGTAATAGTGTCCGCCGTCCTTGTAGTCGTCGTTCGACTTGCGCGTTCCGTCCGGCTTTGTTCGGTAGATGTACGGCGACAGGTGCAGTCGTTCTCGATGCCATCGCCCTGCCGCGCCGGATGGAATTGTCGTGCCTCGCCCGTAGATCATGAGACCACCCTCGCCTCGCACTTCAAACTGCGGACTGATCGTCCGATACTCGTGACTGACATTGATCAGTTTATGTCCGAGTTCGTGAGCAATCGTCCGACCGCCTTGTCCACTCTGTCGGCAAATCGTGATCACTCCACGAATGCGTCGCGGAATTCTCGTTTCGAACAAATAGGACGGCAGAGAGAGTCCACCGGTCGGAATCGACTTGATCGTCGGCTCGCCCTGCTTGGACCGATCGAAGTAGGCCATGCGGACTTGCTTCAGGTACAGCAGATAGATTGTTCGGTTGTTGTTGGGCTGCTTTTCGATGACTCCCTCGAACACCTTCTTCGCGTCCGCCGTCAACCCCCATTTGGCAGCACGATAGCCGACGTACGCATTGATGCTTTGGAGCACTGCAACGCCAGCAACTTTGTTCGCTTGCAGCGACAGCCAGGGCGCCGGCACGGTCGCTCGTTTGACCCAAAGAAAACGCAGTTGCACTCCTGCAGCGGCGAAAATGTTCTTGGCGTGCACAAACGACTTGGACAATTCATCGGCGGCCGCAACGTAACCGTGTGGGTTGTCGGCCGTTTCACACAGGTAAATGCCGACATCGACCGTGGGAACATCGGCTTTCAAATCCTGGTTAATTGTCGCCGCACGAATGGTCTCAAGATCGCGGTAGGCAACTTCGTCAGCACGCGGCGTCGAATCGCTCTGTTCTGCAGCGGCCAAGTCACCGACTTGGCCGGCCAGCAGAAAAACAACAACGAAGCAGACTCGTATGAATTGCAGGAGAGAACCCATGTTCTGTTCGCCATCCCTCATTGACATATCGGGTTAATGCCGTAGGTCAGGCTGAAGCCTGACGTCCTTCGGCGATGTTTCACTTCGCATAACGTACTCATCGAAGATGATTCCCTTTGGAAGCGTTTCATTGTCACAACGACCTGGATTGCGTTAGCCGTCAGGCTCTAGTCTGACCTTATAGTTCTCCCCAGGATGGTTTGATTGACCGCAGCCAGCGGGAGCGGGACGTTCGATCGATCCCGGCGGACGATGGCAGCGCCAAGGCAATCAACCGCGCCTTTTCAGATCGTTTCCCCGCGCCCGGCTCGACTTGCGCAGACACTTCCGACACGCTGAAGTACGCACGCATCGCCCCGCTACGAATTCCTGACCTCATCGGCCAGACGATTCAACGTAGACTTTCGAGCGGGGCGATGTTCTTCGGAACATTAACGAATCACTCAGATGCCGACGCAGCAACGTCTCGGCCTATAAGGTTTTCGATCGTCCGAAGATTGCGTGCTTTCCAAAACCCTTCCCCAGCATAACGGAGCCGAACATGATCGACCACAACAACACGTCAGAATTGCCCGCCGATGCCGTCATCGTCGGCATCGATTGGGCCGACGCCGAACACGTCCTCTGCCTCATCGAACCGGACGGCCGCCCGAACATCGACACGCTCGAGCAATCCCCCGCAGTCATCGACGAGTGGGCCGCCGATCTAAAGCGGCGCTTTCCCGGCCGCACGATTGCCGTCGCGCTCGAACAGACCAAAGACGCGTTGATTTACGCGCTGATGAAGTACGAGCACATCCTGCTCTACTCGATCAATCCCAAGCAACTCGCCCGCTATCGCGAGGCGCTCAATCCGTCCGGCAGCAAGGACGACCCGACCGACGCCGCCCTGCTGGCGCAGTTCCTGCAGCACCACGCCGGGCAGCTCAGACCCTGCAAGCCAGACACCGCAGCCACCCGCAAACTGGCTGCATACGTCGAGCATCGCCGCAAAATCGTCGAGGAACGCAAGCGATTGAGCCAGCAACTGACCAGCCGGCTCAAGCTGTACTTCCCGTTGTTGATCGAACTGTTCCCCCGCAACATCGAACGGATCGCCGCACTGGTTAAGCGCTGGCCGACGTTGGCGAAACTGCGGCGCGTTCACCCCCAAACGCTGCGGACTTTTCTGAAGCAGCAGGGCATTCGCAATGAACAAAAGCGGTCCGAGATCATTGCCGCGATTCGCGCCGCCCTGCCGCTGACCACCGATGAAGCCATCGTCGAACCGAACGCGCTGTTCGCCGTGTCGCTGGCCAAACAGATCAAGCAACTCAACCAGACTATCGATCAGTTTGACGAACAGATTGCCAAGCTAGTTGCCGCACACGACGACGCGGCCCTGTTCCGCGCACTGCCCGGTGCGGGTGCCGCGCTGGTCCCGCGGCTGATCGTCGCCCTGGGGACCGATCGCGATCGCTACGACACGGCTGAGGAAATCCAAAGTCATAGCGGCATCGCACCGGTCACCCGGCAAAGCGGGAAGGCGCGGCACGTTTCGCGGCGTTACGCTTGCCCCAAATTCCTGCGGAAAACCTTCCACGAATTCGCCGACCACGCCCGCAAGTGGTCTGCCTGGTCGAAGGCGTTCTACAACATGAAAATCGCCGCCGGTTTCAAACACCACGCCGCCGTGCGGGCCTTGGCGTACAAGTGGATCCGCGTTATTTTCTATCTCTGGAAAACCAGAACGATCTACGACGAAACCGTGTATCTTGCACAACTCAAAAAACGAAACAGCCCAGTGATGAATTTCCTCGAAACCGCTTGACGAATAACCTCAGATGTCTACGTTACTGACGGACAAGCCGACCAGTGGCACCCGGCGAGTATCACGGAGCCTTACGCACCCACATCTTTGCTTGAACGCTTCTTCCATTTGGCGACCCGCCGGCAACGATGAACTTACCGTCAATAATGGCGGCGGCTGGTGACGAAAGCGGCATCGGTAACTTTGCAACCGCTTTCCACTCGCCACCCGATTCCAGCATCAGTACGTCGGCATCAATACTCTTTCGGCCGCCCGTGGGCGTTGTATGTCGTCCGACCACGAAGATCCGGCCACTGCTTATGAACGTGCCGCCTTCGGCGTGTGAATGACCTTTGGGAAGTTCAGGACCGCGGGTCCATGAATCCGATTTCGGATCGTAGATGTCGACACGTGCCTGATCGAGCTGTTGGCTGTCGTGATGAAACTGACCGCCGATTGCATAAATCTTGCCGTCGAATGTGACCGTGGAAAACTGATTGCGCGGTGCCGGCATGGGAGCAGCTTTTTCCCACTGAGCTGAGCCTTTCGCCCGATCGTCCAGGTCGAGAACCCAGTGATCAGCGGCATCCGTGTCACGATCGGTCTTCACGCCGCCCATGTAATGCAGCTTGCGACCCACTAAGGCGAGGCCCCCACCACCCCGTGTTTCTGGCAGCAACGGAGCCGCCGTGTAGCGATCTTTGTTGACGTCGTAGTTCCATACTTCGGCGATCGTATGTCCCTTGTAACCATCCTTGAAACCGCCCGCAAACCAAACTGTCCGGCCATCAAGCACAGTGTTCATGTGCGAGATCGCGCTCGGCAAATCCTGAATCCGGGTCCAACTGTTATCCATTGGATCGAAGACGTCGCAGCGTTTGCTCGACCGCACACCTTCGGTGTATCCGCCGAAGAAGTAGAGCTTGTTGTCAAGAACGACGGTTCCGGCCTCCCATTTGCCAACCGGCATGTCTTTGAGTTGCTGCCAACCGTCTTGAGCGACGACATTGCCGGGGATGCAAATCCCAAGCGTGATGGTCGACGCGAGAATCAACGCCGCCGTGAATCTGTGGTTCGTAGGTGTCATTTGCGTCTTCACTTGCCTCTGTCCAGTGCCGTAGGTCAGGCTGAAGCCTGACGTCCTTCGGCGTTGTTTCATTTCGCACAAAGTGCACATCGAAGATGAGTCGAGTAGCGACTGTCTTGAAGTTCAAGTGTTTTGCTGTTGGTTTTTCCATTCGGTTCCATTTCGAAGCATGGTGTTGAGGATGGTGAGTAGTTTTCTCA
>Ga0209403_10008273_pt1 | contig 10053 bp, 9 predicted proteins | sample ArcticOcean_MG_C_8_FD_187440 | JGI IMG/M metagenome (GOLD analysis project Ga0209403, IMG submission 187440) | Marine microbial communities from western Arctic Ocean - ArcticOcean_MG_CB11_86 (SPAdes) (version 2) | ecosystem: Environmental > Aquatic > Marine > Oceanic | place: Arctic Ocean...
CGGCTGCCACATCCGGCTGCCACACCCAGCTGCCACACCCAGCTGCCACACCCAGCTGCCACACCCAGCTGCCACAGCGCGCCTTTGTTCTGGGGACACGGGCCAACTTGCTAGTAAGCGAGACGATACCATGACCCGAATACGTCGAGTTGGTTTTACCCTGGTCGAGCTACTGGTTGTGATTGCGATCATCGGCACGTTGGTTGCCCTCTTGTTGCCTGCTGTTCAAGCTGCTCGCGAAGCGGCGCGTCGCAACCAATGTGTGAATAATCTTAAGCAGATTATGTTGGCTGAGCACATGGTCCACGACACCCAAAAGCGTTACACGATGGGCCGAGAAACGTCTTGGCAACAGGGTGTCTCTTGGGCCTTCCCTATGTTGCCTTATATGGAGATGCAGAACGTCTATGACTCTTTCGTCAAAGCACTCCCAGTGTTCGACGATCAAAATTCACTAGCTATGCGAACTCCAGTCGATGTCTTTTTTTGTCCTTCACGTCGTCAGCCAGCAGCTGATCGCGATTTTGATAACAACGATTCCCCATCCACAAAACAGGATGTTGCGGCAGGAGGCGACTACGCCGCCAACGCAGGACTTGATTACCACTTTGGCACCGCCGAATCGGATTGGACGGACACGCCCGATCTGGGCGTAATTGTCGGTCCGATATTCACGCGCTCGAAGATCAAGGCGCGACAAGTCACTGACGGCCTGTCTCAGACCTTCGCAGTAGGCGAGCGGCATATTCCGGCGGAAGTCGATGCAGAGCAAGGTCTCGAGGATCATGACAAAGGTGACAACGCCTTTTTCGCCGCTGACAATCCATTCACAATTCTCTCGGGTACCGAAGACGGATTAGCAACGGATCGGTATGACACACGCAATTGGTTGTTTGGCGGCGAGCACAGCCAAGTTGTCAATTTTACATTTCTCGATGGCCACGTCACCGCTATTAGCAATTCAATTGATCAAACGACGCTCGAGCGCCTGTCAACGATTGCGGACGGCGAAGTAGTCGATACGAGCAATCTTTGAGGGCAAAGAATTCTACTCAAACAAGGGCAGAGTCGGATCGTCTTTTAACGACCGCGGCAAGTCGTCGGGCGGAGTAGCGCCCAAGTGCTCGTAGGCCGCTGCCGTGAGCTTCCGACCACGGGGAGTGCGAACCACTAATTCCGAACGCAGCAGGAAAGGTTCGACTTCGTCGGTGAGCGTATCGATGGCGGTGTTCATCGTATGCGCAATCGCCTCAACGCCGGCCGGGCCGCCATGAAATACTCGCATGATGGTTTCGAGGTACTTGCGATCCTGGCCATCGAGCCCTAGCTGGTCGATGCTAAGCATTTGCAAGGCTGCTTCGGCAACTTCGAGGCTAATGCGTCCATCCGCCTTGGTTGTCGCGTAGTCGCGCACCCAGCGGAGCCGATTGTTGGTCACGCGCGGCGTACCGCGGCTACAGTAGGCAATTTTTTTTGCCGCACCGTCTTCGATCTCGACGCGTAGTTTCCCAGCGTTGATCTGCACGATTTGTGTGAGCTCTTCTAGATTGTAAAACTCCAAGTGCTCGCGGACTTGAAAGCGGTCGCGCAAAGGCGCCGACAGCAGGCCGGTGCGTGTCGTGGCCCCGATAATAGTAAAAGGCCTGAGCGACATGTTCACCGTCCTCGCACTCATGCCTTCGCCCAGCGTGATGTCGATGCGAAAATCTTCCATCGCCGGGTACATAAACTCTTCCACGGCTTTGGGCAGGCGGTGGATTTCGTCGATGAACAGTACCGAGCCTCCTTCGGCATTGGAAAGATAAGGCAGCAAGTCCTTCGGCGCGGCAAGTGCCGCCCCGCTGGCGATCTGCAGAGGCACGCCCAGCGCCTTGGGAATGCACATGGCAAACGTGGTTTTTCCCAAGCCAGGCGGGCCGTCGAGCAGGATATGCCCCAACGGCTCCTTACGAATCAATGCGGCTTCGACCGCGATCATCAATCGTTCGTACACCTTGCGCTGGCCGATCATTTCTTCCAGTCGACGCGGACGTAGGATGGTCTCTGCTTCGCGACTCAGTTCAGGTGCCGCCGGCGGCCCGACCGACGGATCGGTTGGCTGATCGATATCCTCAGCAGAAAGAATCGGCTCGCGAGACATGAGAGATTGTGGATTGCGGAATTCGGATTGCGGATTGCTGAGGGAACGACCCCGATAGCCGCGAGATCAACGCTGAACACCTGTACGCTGGTGCCGGTCACTATAACAGATCGGCCCAAATCGGGAAAACCATGAATTTCGGCTGCTTTCCTCGCTATCGAGTTCGTTACACTGGTTCAGGTACGCACTTTCAACGCATCGCTCTTAATCCTAATCTTACTCTTTCTCCGAATCTCAGTCGGACTAGGATTGATACTAAGAAATGGTCGGGTCCGCATTACATTGTCGGCCACCGGCAGCCGTTGTGAATGGACTAAGCAAGCATGAACTGGCGCGGCACGCTGAGAACAAAAACACGACAGCCGGCCTTCTTGTGGCGGATGGTGTTGGGGATGATTGCCACGGGGATCGTACTGGGATTCGTTGCTGAAAAAGTTTGGCAGCCTGGAGCGACCCTCGCGAAGAAGCAATTTGTTGGCAACGATGCGAGCGAAAACCTAGAGTCGCTCGCGGAGCAACACGAGTGGGGGCAGCTTTGGTGGGCGCTGCCAACCGTCGTTTACCGACGATTTGCGCAGATCGGACCTGCCCTCTTAGCACTGCTGGCAGGCTGTTGTTGGTTGGCGTTCTTATTGCAGGCCCTCGAGGTGCGCGGTATTCGACAACTGCGGCTGTGGTATTTGTTGATCGCCGTACCGCTTGGCGTATTGAGCATTTGGCCGACGCATTTCTTGAACTTGTGGCAGGAAGAGGTTTGGAATCTACGACCGAGCCAACAGCTTGTTCCTGGCCTGCGCTATTACGTCTTTAGCGTTGGCCTGCGAGAGGAGTTGGCAAAACTACTGTGTCTGTTACCGCTCATGCCTTTCTTGCTGCGTGAGCGAAAGGAGCTAGTGACGCTGTTGGTTTCTGCTGGCGTTGGTTTAGGGTTTGCCATTACTGAAAACGTCGGCTATTTCTTCCGCTCTGCAGGCTCCGATACGCTGGGCCGTTTTTTGTCGGCCAACCCCTTGCACATGGCACTCACCGGCCTGATTGGCTTGGCCGTTTATCGGGGCTTGCGCTACCCGCGCGACTGGGGTATTCAGGCACTGACTATGTTTGGCATGATCGTCATTGCGCATGGCCTGTACGACGCTTTTATCGATCTGCCTGCTTTTGGCGAATATGGCATGCTTGGCATAATTATCTTCGCGCTGGTCATCTATCAGTTCTTTCGAGAGCTGCGCAGGCTGCGCACCGTGAGGGGCGAACTGATCAGTCTTTCTGCTACGTTTCTGTGCGGAGTTTCGCTGCTCATCGCGGCGACGTTTGTCTACCTCTCGGCGACCCAAGGTTTTTCGCAAGCAGGCGACCTATTGGCTGCTGGCGTGCTTGGCCAGGCGGTGATGGTGTACCTGTTCTTACGCGAGATGCCCGAATCGATGGTGAGCGTTTGAGGGAGTTCTCGCACGCATCCTACCGACCATAATTCACTGAAAAAAATCAGCCGCGGGTGGACACCGATAAACGCAGATGGTCTTCGTTCTGCGAGCATCACCCGGGACGGCAGGGTCTGGTACCTTTTATCGCCCGTACAAACTTTCACAAGCAAAAAAGACATCAAGGCGAAAAAAGGTACCTGACCCTTTGGGAGCCACAGTCGAGCATCCACGCCGTATACCCACGTATACGCTTTGTTGACGTACCGACAACGCGACCCTGGTCCGCCCTCGCAATTCGACGCTTAGGAGGGCGTCACCGCGCCTTAGATAGTGCCACGCGATGGAGTCAGAGTTCCTTCGCGGCATTGCCATTCGAAGTGGCAAGCTATCTGGCGCGAAGGCACTCCGACCCCAACGGCCGTGAACGGTTACGTCAAATCTAAAGAAAGCGGTGCAATGAGCGTATTGCCGTGGGGAACGTATTGCCCAATTGCTTACGCGAGAATCGAGCGTAGGACGTGGGCCTTTTCCACTCCTGTGAGGCGAATGTCGAGTCCCTGAAATCTCACGGACATCCTTTCGTGATCCACTCCCATAAGATGCAAGATTGTCGCTTGCAGGTCGCGGATGTGTGTGACGTTATCCACCGCATGATACCCCAGCTCGTCGGTGGCTCCATACGAGATGCCCCCCTGTACGCCGCCACCGGCAAGCGCGTAGCTGTAGCCGGCTATATGGTGATCGCGCCCCGTTCCCCCTTGGCTCATGGGGGTTCGTCCAAACTCGCCGCCAATAAGCACCAGGGTGTCGTCGAGCATGCCACGTTGACGCAAATCTGCGATCAGAGCGGCGGCCGGACGATCAACTTCCCGGGCTGTAATTTCCATCGATTTTTTGATTTCGCCGTGGTGGTCCCATGCACGATGATACACCTGGATAAACTTCACGCCTCGCTCCGCCAAACGGCGAGCAAGTAAGCAGTTGGCCGCAAACGTACCATCTCCTCCTTGAGTGCCATACATTTCGAATGTCGATTGAGGTTCGTTGGAGAGATCCATCAACTCGGGAACGGATGTCTGCATGCGAAACGCAAGCTCGTATTGCGCGATCCGCGTCAAGATTTCAGGATCGTCTACCGCGTCGTGATGAATCTGGTTCAACCCTCTGACAGCGGATATCGTCGTTCGTTGAAGCTGCGGACTGACTCCTGGTGGATTGCCAACGTACAATACTGGGTCGCCCGTCGAGCGGAACTCTACTCCCTGATAGCGCGACGGAAGAAATCCGGCCGACCATTGTCGAGCAGCAATTGGCTGTGCCTGCCCGCCCTTACCCACCGAAGTCATGACGACGAATCCGGGCAAATCTTGTGATTCGCTGCCTAAGCCGTAAGTCAACCAAGCCCCCATCGACGGCCGACCCGTAATCGTCGAGCCGGTATTAAACAGCATGTGGGCTGGGTCGTGGTTAATTTGCTCGGTTTTCATCGACCGAATAACAGCAAGTTCATCGGCTACCGCTCCTAGCTGAGGAAAGAGACTTGAAATCCGCTGCCCCGATTGCCCGAACGATTTGAACGAAAACTGCGGTGCAAAGCATTTGAGATCTTGTCCTTGCAACTGAGCGATCTGCTGGCCTTTGGTAATCGACTCGGGCATCGGTTGCCCGTCCATTGCCATCAGCTTGGGCTTCTCGTCGAATGTTTCCAGGTGAGACGGTCCGCCTGCCATATAAAGATGAATCACTCGCTTGGCACGCGGCTTTAAGTGAGCTACACCACTTGAAGCGGATGGCGCGAACGCATCAGCGGACTCAGCTCGCAATAGCATACCTAGCGCAAGGCCACCCACGCTGCTCGTTGCACGGCCTAAAAACGAGCGGCGCGTGGAATGCAGGGATCTGATGGGAACATCGTTCGGAACTCGATTTGACATCTCAGTATCTCGTAATCGTTTCATGAAGATTGAGGATGACACGGGCAACGCCCGTTAAGGCCGCCAATTCGACACCGTCCACGTTTTCCGGTGGACGCCGCTCGCCGACACTGTTGAGTGCGTCAACAGCTGCTGGCGCGTTTCGCATCTTTTCGACGTAAGTGTCGTAAACATTAGTGAGGACTTCCAATTCTTCGGGGGAAGTAGCCCGTCCCAGCGCTTCGCGCATCGCAAACTCAATACGCTCCGGTAATGACGCGCCAGCCTCCAGGAGCATCCGCTCTGCCAGGCCGCGGGCCGCTTCGACATAAATCGGATCATTCAGCAATACCAGCGCGGCCAAAGGCGTATTCGAACGAGGACGATCGACAGTACATTCTTCGCGCGACGACGCATCAAACATGAGGAGTGAAGGGTGCAAGAACTGACGTTGCCAATGCGTGTACAGCGAGCGTCTCCAAAGAGCTGGGCCGGCGTCCTGCTGATATTCGCGCTTGGGGAAGTTGAGATTTGCGTAATAACCGGCGGGCTGATACGGCTTGACGCTTCGTCCACCCAGTTTATTGACGAGCAAGCCGCTCACGGCGAGTGCGTTGTCACGAATCATCTCGGCATCCAGGCGAAACCGACTTTGATGGGTGAGTAGCTCATTGTACGGATCACGTTCACCAAGCTCCGGATCGACCTGTGACGACTGTCGATAAGTCGACGACATCGCGATCGACTTTATGAGCCTTTTGACATTCCATCTGCTTTCTTGAAAGGACGTTGCCAGATAATCCAGCAATTCGGGATGGGTAGGCTCGCTACCTTGGATGCCGAAATCGTCGAGCGAGGCCACAATTCCTCGACCAAACAAAAGCCTCCAAATGCGATTGACAAACACACGTGCAGTCAGCGGATTCTCTTCAGCAAATATCCAATTCGCCAAATCGAGCCGGTTGGCGCGATCCTGGGATTCAAGGGACGGAAGAAAATGTGGCACGGCAGGCTGCACAACTGGTCCCGATTCGTTCATCCAGTCACCGCGCGGTAAGACACGCATCGTGCGCGGCTCGACGCGCATCACAACGTGGGTCGTAACAATCTTCGACTCTAATGCCTCTCTGGCCGTCTCCAGCTCGTCGAGCTTTTCTTCGTGTCGCTGGCGTACCTCGGGCTGGGGGTCTTTTAGTTCCGCTAGTTGCTGCTTTTCTTTACGGATTTCGCCACTGAGTTGCGCGAGCTCAACCGCCTGTTCGCCTGTGGGCACGGCGATCTTCGGGCCAAATTCGCCCGAATAGAGGCCTTGCTCCTTGATGTCGGCGAAGAATGCGGCGAAAGAATAAAAGTCGCGCTGCGTGAAGGGATCGAATTTGTGATCATGACACTCGGCGCATCCCATCGTCGCCGCCAGCCACACGACCGAGGCGTTGCGAACGCGCTCGGCTGCATACTTGGCCAGATATTCGTTCGGCTGCACGCCTCCTTCGGACGACATCATCCCCAGCCGGTTGTAACCCGAGGCGATCGTGTTTTCGAGTGACGAGTGTGGCAAGAGATCGCCGGCCAGTTGCTCGCGCGAGAACTGATCGAAGGGCATGTTTTCGTTGAACGCGCGAATTACGTAGTCGCGAAATGGCGATACACTGATTTCCTGGTCGCCGTGATATCCTACCGTGTCGGCGTAGCGCACAAGATCGAGCCAATAAATCGCCATCCGCTCGCCATAGCGGGGTGACGCCATCAGCTCATCCACGATCTGCTCGTAGCCACTGTCGTCGTTTGGTTCACTACGAAGGAGTGTCAGATAACGGGCGAATTGTTCTCCAGTTGGCGGAAGGCCAGTAAGGTCAAATGCCAAGCGGCGAATCAAAGTGCGTGGATCGGTGTCTGGTGAAGGCGATAGGCCCATCGACTGAAGCCGCTCTAAAACGAACGCGTCGATCGGCTTGCGCACCCACTGCTCATCCGAAACCTTCGGAATCGCTCCTGCTGCCGGCCGTCGATACGCCCAATGCGCTTCGTATTTGGCGCCCTCATCAATCCAGCGTCCTAAGATCGCTTTCTCGTTGGCCGTTAGTGCTTTTCTTGTTTCGGGCGGAGGCATCATCTCGTCGGGGTCGGCGCTACTAACTCTCTGCCACAACGGACTCGCCTGTCGGTCACCTGGACTTATTGCAGCTTGATCCTGGCTTTCCAATTTGGCCAATGCACCTTCACGGGTATCGAGCCGGAGTTCGGCCTGTCGAGCATCGGCATCGGGCCCGTGGCAGGCAAAACAGTTCTCGGAAAGAATGGGACGAACATCACGGCCGAAACTCACCGGAAGTTCTTCGCTTTGTACTTCAAGACTAGTGCAGGCTACCAAGCACGCGGCCAATAAGACGACGGAAATGTTGCGCATAAGCGATCGCATTGTTTTGCTGTCGACCGCGACGAAAAATAGTCGCGTGCCAAAATTTAACTAGCCAAGAATTTCTGAGGAAATCAGGCTTTGAACAAGACTATAAAGTACGGCCTACCATTATAGCCAGCCGGGACGATCCCATGCATCGTTGCCGAAGTTGTTTTGTTTACGGCCTGATACGATCAGAATCTGTTACTTCGGCGCGAGATAGCGAGCGAATCGTGTTTAATTCGCTGGCGGCATAGGGAGTCCCATCGCGACGAAACACGTCGTGGTGCCACAGATCCGGTTCCGAGGTGTATGCTTTGACCCAAGAGTCCCAGGGATAGATGGACTGAGATTTGCCGTCCACGCGGCGGCGGGAAAGTCGAGCGGCCCCGGATACCTGCGGGGCGCCTTGGCAGCCGTCTTGGCACTAGCAGCGATTGTCGCAGCCCCTAGCCCAGCCGCTGGACCAAACTAATGATGCCGAAGGGGAAGGGGAAGGATCTGACGACGCTGACGAACCAAAGGTAGAACCGCTGGCCAAGTTAGCCGTGAACCAAGACGCGGGACCCGCCGGGGCCAGCAAACTGAACTTTAAGAATTCATTCTCCGATACGAACATGCTTTGGATTTGCATATCTGCTCTGGCGGCGTATGTCGTTGGCAAAGGCCGCGATTGTGATGTACCATCTCAAGGTACTGGGGCTCAAGGTACTGGGTCTCAAGATGCTGAGGCCGAGGCACCACAAGACCAAGGCTCGAACGAGTAAGTTTTTCTCCTGGTACGCCGGTCCTCAGTTTTTGCGCTGTTCGTAGACCGCGTGCAATAACGCTTCGACGTCCGAGAATTTTTTCTTGCTCGACATCGCTTTGTCGAGCAATCGGCGTGCGTCCGATTCGCTGTGTCCCAATGTGCGTAGCACTTCAAAGGCTTCGCTGACCGCATCTCGCTCGACGCCTGCGAGCGCCGGAGCGTCGCGGGCGACAAGCAGGGCAAACTTGGGGACCTTTCGGCGCAGCTTAGCTACGATTCTCTCTGCAGTGGCAGGGCCGATACCGGGCAAACTACTGAGCCCTTTCGCGTCCTGATTTTCGATCCATTGGGCAACTTCTTGCACGGGTTGCACCATCGCGCGTAAAGCTTTTTTTACGCCAACGCCGTCGACTTGGCAAAAGAGTTCGAAAAACTCGCGTTCGATCGCACTCAAAAAGCCAATCAGCCGCGGGGTCATCCGCCCCTGCATGGGATTGCCTTCTAGGTACTCGATCGTATGTAAGCTAATCTCCTGGCCAATTTGTTCCTGGATATGTCGGCGTGTAAAGTCGGGGATGAGCACTTGGTACTCAAACGCCCCGACTTCCAAGGTGAGCGCGTCGCCAGAGACAGTGAGAGGTATGCCAGTGATTTTGGTGATCATGGGGAAAGCTTTCAGCGATCAGCTTTTGTTGCGCTACCGGTCGGTTTAGGCTGAGAGCTGAACGCTGACAGCTGACAGCTACTACAGAAATGGCAAAAAGCGATTGCCAGCGCGTCGGCGACATCGGGAGGTTCGGGGATGGCGGAGAGGCCCAGTTCGCGCTGAATCGCTAATTGCATTTGGTCTTTGGGTGCGCGACCGTTACCCGTGAGCGTTTTTTTTACTTGGGTGGCTGCGTAGTCTTCCACCACAATGCCGGCCTGAGCAGCGGCCAGGCAGATCACACCTCGCGCGTGTCCCATCATGATCGCTGTCGTGGGTCGGTCGTAATGGGTGTAGAGTTTTTCGAGGGCCATCACTTCCGGCTTGAGTGCTTTAATCACATCGGTAATGCCCGCATGAATTTCTAGCACCCGCGCGGTCAGCGACCCGCGCGATTTGCCTCGTACGATTCCTGCTTCGACGAGACGCGGCTGACGATTGACGATATCCAGCACGCCATAGCCAGTGGTGTTGAGTCCAGGATCGATACCGAGAATACGCATGAGATGGTCGATTGCGGATTTGAGATTGATTGCCATCGCACGCGTCTATAATCGTGGCAGCCTTGATTTGCGTTCTCGCTGTGCGAGACATTATGGTTCGGCAATCCGAATTACGAAATCACCCTTTGCTCCACTCCGTGCCGCCAGCGCGATCTTCCAGCGTGACGCCGACGGCGGTGAGGCGATCCCGGATCGTGTCGGAAGTCGAAAAATCTTTA
>Ga0209403_10008275_pt1 | contig 10049 bp, 9 predicted proteins | sample ArcticOcean_MG_C_8_FD_187440 | JGI IMG/M metagenome (GOLD analysis project Ga0209403, IMG submission 187440) | Marine microbial communities from western Arctic Ocean - ArcticOcean_MG_CB11_86 (SPAdes) (version 2) | ecosystem: Environmental > Aquatic > Marine > Oceanic | place: Arctic Ocean...
CGCCGCCGCTAAATCCATCGTTTACATAGCGGCCAAGAAATTTTCTATCCACGCTTAATAGTTCCATACAGTCCTTCAATTCCTTACGGAAATCTCGAGCCTTAGGTGTATTTTCACCTCGGATAGCCGCTACAGACTTACGCAAAAAATTTCCAACTTGAAGACCGGGAACAGATTGAGGGTATTGGAATGACAAGAATACCCCAAGTCGGGCCCTCTCCCATGGTTTTAGAGCGAGGAGATCTTTTCCGTCAAGAGTTACAGTCCCATCAGTGACCTCGTATTCAGGGTGGCCCATCAATACCTTTGCTAGTGTTGATTTTCCACTCCCATTTCTCCCCATTAGGGCGTGTATTTCACCCCTTTTCATGGTTAAGTTGATACCTTTGAGAATTGGTTCATCACCTATACAGACGTGTAGATTTTGAATATCCACTATACCTTCACCACTCACAACAATTCCTCCACAATAATTGTGGTTTGGTTGACCTTTATGAAGGCGTGTTCACTTATTTCATGCGGCATTTAGCCTGGTTCCCTCAATAACAATCAATCATCACATGTTTAGTGCGATATTCTAACGCGAGCAATGAGTCAAAGAGGTAGGGCGGATACGGCTGAATAATGGCTGAGGACGACCTAACTGATTCCTATGCTGCCGAAGTCGCTGCTAGCATGGCTGCAGAGGCTGAAGCGCGCTTGGCTGAAGTCGTAAATCCGGATGAAGAAGCGCGCTTCGCAGACCTATCTCTTATTGAGTTAGTATCAGCAGGTGGTGGACCTGATTTGGTTGGTGCCATCATGGTTAGGCTTGGTGAGGTGAGAGCCGCCTTGGTTGGCCATGGTGGTGCAGTAGTGGTTGACCACAGTAAGGTGATTACTAAACAAGATGGCTCACAATCTCTCGAATTACAGTTGAACCTTGATGGGGCTTGTGTGGCATGTGGGGCGGCACCTGGCACCTTGCAGGGAATCCAGAATGATTTACTGATGGATAAAGAGGTCTCAGCGGTCACATTTAGTGCAATAATGCTAGATTATTTTGATGATTTAACTTCGGAATTCTTGCAATTACATGCTAATGTGAAATTTGTATGAGGTGATGAAATCCCGTCACAATCTAGTTCATGGCATGCTGATCTTGAATCAGCATTAGTCGATTCAAATTTTGGACTTCCTGATGAATATGAATTACGTTGGAGTCCTCTATTGCCTTTTGATGATTGGATAATTCATATCTCAAAAGATGGACATAATGCAGCGGTGATAGTTACTGCACATCAAATGTCGATGAGTGAAAATCTTATTTCACTCGTAAATGATAACGCATCTGGCCGTTTAATCAAAATTATTGCTACACCAAATCACCGGGAAATTGATGATGAATTGGCTTCACTTCTCAAAGAATCAGAAATTTATCTTCTTCAGTATTGAATTGCCTTATCAACGGGGATTTGATATTGATGCCATCGTTGCGAGCATGATGGTAGTGGATGAGGTGGCACAATCGGCGATTGCCGACACCTCAGCAGATACATCACCTACCTTTGTTTGAGCCGGTGGCAACAAAAGGCAGTGGCTACCCCGAGTTTCTGTAGGTGAGGCCATGAGCAGTGACAGTGTTCGCATCACGTCTCCTTGTAAAGACGGTGATCACGGTAAATTCGAAATCAAGTCAAGTGATGGCTGGGCTCGCCTAGGTTTGTTTCATACAAATACTCACAAATTGTCTACGCCGACTCTTTTGCCAGTAGTAAATCCGAATATTCAGGCTATTTCTCCTAGTGAAATGTGGGATATCGGATTTGAAGCATTGATTACTAATTCATACATTATTTGGAAGGGAGAGGAACTCAAAGAAAAGGCCCTCAAACAAGGTGTGCACAAACTACTCAATTACCCAGGGGTTGTAATGACTGATTCTGGAGTTTTCCAGCAATATGTGTATGGCGATGTTGAAATCGGTGAAGTAGAAGTAGTTGAGTTCCAGCGTGATATTGGTGTTGACATTGCAACAATGATGGATGTATTTGGGCGGCCTGATATGACTAGAGAGGAACTCGAAGATGCAGTTGCGGTGACTGCTGAAAGAGGGCCTGCGGCATTGGATGCTGCAGGTGATACATTGTTGAATGGCCCTATTCAAGGTGGGACATACTCTGATTTACGAGAGAAGTCTGCTTTCATGATGTCTGAGATGGACTTCGCAGTCCATCCGATTGGTGGGGTTGTACCATTGATGGAAAACCAACGTTACCGCGAATTAGTTGAACTAATAGTTGCTAGTAAGTCACAACTTACTCCCGAAAGACCAGTGCATTTGTTTGGGTGTGGTCATCCAATATTATTCCCCATTTGCATTGCACTTGGGATTGACTTATTTGATTCAGCGGCATATGCCTTGTTCGCTAAGGATGACCGCCTCCTAACTCCTACAGGTACAATCAAACTTGGTGAAATCCAAGAATGGCCACATCTATCTCCAGCACTTTCCTCAATAACTCCTGCACAAGTAAGAAATCTACCAAAAGGTGAGAAAATTGAATTGTTAGCCCGTCATAATTTACAGGTCACTGCAGCAGAACTTGCACGTTGCCGAGAAGCGATTCGAAATGACACATTATGGGATTTAGTCGAGCAGAGAAGCCATGCTAACCCAGAACTTAGGGAAGCAACCCTTTGGCTTTACGAAAACATGCCTGCTGACCTTGTGTTAAACACCCCACCTTGCCGTTCGGGAGGAATCCAATGGTCAACTGATGTTGACATGCACCCACGCATTGTGCACGCCTCACACTGGCTTGATTGGGCGCCTCCTCCATGTGACCACCTTGGTAATTTAATCAATATTGAAGACCGGTTTGTGGTTATTATTCACAGTAGTTCTGGGCCTTGGCGTGAATCTGATGGTGCGATAATCTCCAAAATGGTGCGCAATTGGCCACAAATAGTGCCTTTAGTTCATACTCCAATTGGATTGATTCCTTTCCAACTTGAAGATCTTAATCCGTTTGCCCATGTATTAGGCCCCGCTATTCTTTGGGACGCCTCATTGCCCGAATTTGATGGCCAAGATGAAGTTGAAGACTATTTTTTACCTCTAGCAGAAGAATTACTGGATTGTAATCTTGAAAGAGTTGTGTTACATAGCTCTAGAGATGAAGAAGAGGAATTATTTGAGCGCCTTACTATTTTGCTTGGCGAGAAAAAGCCTTCTGGTGAAGGAAAGCGCTCAGATGTCAGAGGCCATCATCAGCGATATGCAATCTGTGATAAAATTAATATGTTCTCTGGCTTAGGCTACGATGTAACCCATTCTATAGCACAAAGCCTAACTTTTGTGATGAGCCGAACTAGACGTGTGAACAATGTTTTGCTGGACGATGTCCATATCTTCAGTCAGAGACTAACTGACGGTGGTTTGAGTTTAACAACGGATGGTGCTAAGTGGATTCATGGATTGATGGTAGCAGATTCTGAAATTGTTGGACTCCCAGAAGTAGTCATTGATTCAGACGCTGAACCTTTCGTTCGAGATGGTCGAAATGTTATGCATGGATTCATTCTTGGCCACCAAGGATTGCTACGAACTGGTATGGCATGCTTGATAGTCAATCAATCAGGTAAATTAGTTGCTCACGGTATAGCTCAATGTGGGGAACGCGAATTACTTGCCTTTGGCAAAGGAATTGCTGTGAAAACACGTGGCGGCATCAAACTCAGTTGAATACGAATTTGTCCGGTATAATCTCCTTTCCTTCATTTCAATCGTTGGATACCATTAGGGGATTGATTCAAGGGCTATCTTCCCCTCACACAGTGAGGGGGGGATACATTGCAGACAATTATTGCAACAGAGAATCTCACTAAGATGTACGGGCCCCACGTCGCTCTAGACGAAATGAGTCTGAAAATCAATAGTGGTGCAACAGCTCTTCTAGGTCCTAACGGTGCAGGTAAAAGCACTATGATCAAAACACTGCTAGGATTAATTCAACTTACATCAGGAGAGGGTGAAGTACTCGGTTACAACATCCGAACAGAGGGGGATAGTATCCGCCAAAGAATTGGCTACATGCCTGAGTACGATTGTTTGACACCTGAGATGAACGCGATACATCAAGTGAAGTATTGTGGTGAATTAACTGGGATGAACACTAATGTTGCGATGCAAAGGGCACACGAGGTCCTAGAATACGTTGGTTTGAGGGACCAACGTTATCGCGAGATTTCAAGTTTTTCAACCGGAATGATGCAAGCGACAAAATTAGCGTGTGCAATTATCCATGACCCTGAACTTTTGATTTGTGACGAGCCAACCAATGGCCTAGATACAAAGGCTCGTGGTTTCATGCTTGATACTTTATTTCAAGTGGTTAAGCAAGGCAACAGGTCAATTCTGATGAGTAGTCATCTGATGGATGATGTGGAAAAAATATGTGACAGAATTGTTATGATTCACAAAGGAAAATTGATTGCTCAGGGTAAAATTGAGGATTTGAAGGCAATTGACCGAGAAATTGAGATTTGGGTTTGGGGTGGCGCTTCGCGAATGGAAGCGGCATTGAATGACGCTGGATTAACACCTCGCAGAACTGGTAGAGTGATGCGAGTTGTGCGCCAGGATGAAACCACTTACGACTTGGTGCTAGAATTGGCTGCCAAGTCAAAGGTTCAGATCCGCAGAATGGAAGATTACGAACCATCTCTAGAAGACCTTTTCCTCGTCATAATGGATCGTCTAGGGTATGGGATAAAATCATCTGCAGATTTGTTGCAGTCACAACCTCCTACTACCTCAGTTGCACCCGCTCCCTCACAACCAGGAGGGAATTATTGATGGAAGATGACATACCATCTGTTGATGATTTATTTGCTGGGGATGATTTCCCACCTTCCGAGCCAATCTCAGAGGAAACCCTCCCAATCATAGAATCAATACCTCAACCTAATGTTGATGATAAGATTGAATCTTTGATGGCTGTTGAACAAGCATTACCCCAGCCAGATATCCTACCCGCTGATGCTGAATTCATGGGTGAAAAGGGAGGGGTAGTTACCGGGAGAGGCCGAATGGAGGCTGCCTTTGGTACAGGTGATGGTGATGAAATAGCAACCGCACAAGTAGCACAAGTTGCATCTGATGCTACAGCAGGAACAATCTTTCACCAAGTGTATCGCCCATGGCGTGGGAAATTGAATAGTCGTTGGGTTAGGAATTGGGCAATTCTGCGATACCACATTTACGGACTTTTTTCAAAGGGACACAAACCATGGCCGGTGATGACAAAATTAGTTCTTTTTGGTGTCCTAATCACTTCACTTGGTGATTTGCTAATGCTCACAGTCGGCGCTGCAACGGGTGTTGAAGCGATAGAACGTCTAGCTGGAATATCCCGTGGTAATTTGTATGGACATGTCCTGTCATTTTGGTTTAGAAATGCCTGTACTTATCCGATAGTAACGGCATTAATTATTGGAGGCATGATAAGTGAAGACAGACGAAACGGTACTTCGGCACTTTACTTCTCACGTCCTGTGAATAGGCGAGATTATGCTGCGATGAAGTTTCTTTCAGTTGCAGCCATACTCTCAGTTGTTGTATTGTTCACACTTTCTGCCTATTACCTAGGCGCAATTCTAGTCGGTGGTGAAGGTTGGTCTTATGTCATGGATACCGGATTATTGTTCCTAGGGGCGTTTATTGCAGGCACCCTTCTTGTATTCACATACACCAGTATTGGGCTTGCACTGTCATCAGTTAGTTCTGGTAAATTCTTCCCTGCTGTAGCCTTCATTGGATTGATTTTAGGAACAAAAATGGTTGCATTCTTGATATGGGCATTGTTTGATAGTAGTGCAATTTACCTAATTTCACCATATGATAATTTGGCCCATGTAGGGCAATGGATGCTTGGATTAAACCATACTTACGAGCATCCAGCTTCTTGGAGTCTAGTGATGTTGATTACGATGAATGCCGTATCTCTCTACATTCTCTCTGCTAGAGTTTCTTCTTTGGAGGTGACACGCGAGTGATTCCTGACCTTTCTCAAGTTGGAACTGGAGAGACCAAAGAGTGGGCCCCAGTTGCTGAAGCGCCTCACATTATGCTCGACCATGTAACCAAAACCTATGGTTCAGTGATGGGTTTGAATGATGTTAGCATAGCCATCAAAGGTGGTGTGACCGGAATCCTTGGCCAAAATGGTGCTGGGAAATCCACTCTGTTCAAGTTGATTGTAGGTCGATTACGACCCAGTTCTGGGAATGTGCACTTGTTTGGCACCAACCCATTCAAAAATCCCGCCCCATATTCAAGAATTGGCTATGTATCCGAATCAGAGCATCTCTATGATTGGATGACAGGTCTTGACTTTGTAGCAACTCTTGCGCGCCTTTACGGCTATACTAGAGAAGAAGCAAAAGAAAAAGCATTACACGTTCTTGATTTCGTAGGATTAGCTGATGTAGTAAACAAAGAAATTGGTAAGTATTCCAAAGGGATGAGACAAAGAGTAAAAATCGCTCATGCATTAGTCAATGATCCTGACTTGATTATTCTCGATGAGCCATTAGCAGGATGTGATCCATTGGCCCGTACCACGATTATGAACGTTGTACGTGAACTTGGGGCGATGGGTAGGACAGTGCTTGTAAGTAGTCACATACTTTCTGAAATTGAACGAATTACTGAACAGATAATGATTCTTCACAATGGGCGACTTTTAGCTCTTGGAAACCTCCATGCTATTCGTGAACTTCTTGACCAACATCCTCACCGAATTCTTCTGCGAACTGATGACCCAAGAGGGTTGGGTACAGCGTTCCTACCCCACAAAGACGTGTATGGGGTTCGCTTCCCAAATAACGATGAGTTAGTGGTTGAAACCAATAACCTATCTTCAGTGCATCAATCACTTCCAAGTATTTGTCATGAGAGTGGAATCAGAGTTACTGCAATTGAGAATCCTGATGATAATTTGGAGTCCTTACTTGGATATTTGATTGAGGGGAGGTCCTGAATATGGAGGATGACCCCACTGATTTCATTATGGAACCTAAGGTACCTCTAGACTCAATGTCTGAGGTGCCGCCTCAAGTGGAATCGAAACCTCAAACTTTTGAGAGCCAGGTTGAGGAGGCCGTAAAAGCCCAAACAATTGCAGCCACAGAACCTCCTAAACCAATGTACGTGAGCGCACCAGCTGCTGTGGCAGGGGCTGCAGTAGCACAGTTACAGAAAGTTCAAACTCAAGCAGCACAAGCATTCCGACCCCTAACTAATACCGTTTGGAGCAAATTAGACCGTAAGGCTACAGCCGTCACAGAATTCACCTTGCGCCAATATAGGACTAAGAATTCAACTTGGGTTGTGCTAGGTATTGGGATGGTGTTTGTTGCCATGATATTGATGTTTTATGGTGAAGCGATGTCATCAGGTTTTGAATCCGTTGACAATGATGGGGATTCTTTTGATTGGGATGGCGATGGTTACCCAACGGGGCAAGAGAGAATTTACGGGACAAACCCTTGGGATGAAAGTAGCCATCCAGACCCTGAATTGGTTGCCCCCGACCCTCCTGAAAAATGGATAGACGAAGATGGAATTGATTGGGATGGCGATTATTCTAACTCAAATCAAGGATATGATGATGATGGAGATTGCACAGGTGAGGGATGGGTGGATTCTGAATCATTTGAAATTCCTTACGACCAAGATACAAACGGTGATGGAATTAATTGTAATGTTCGATATACAATGAATTCAACTACAAAGACAATCTACATGATAAATGCTGATCCTAATGTTGATGAAGACCCAGATGATGAGGAATTCCTCAAAGAATCACTTCACAGGGCATTCGTTCTTGGGTTTGGGAAAATAGGATTTGCCTTCTTAATTGGAATCTTTGTGCCTCTCTTTCTAGCAACAGGATTGGTTCGAGATGAAATGGATAGAGGCACTCTTCACTATATCATGGGTAAGCCGATAGCGCGTGCTGAAATTCTTGCTTACCGGCTTCTAGGATATATTGCTCTTGTTTGGCCGTATGCTACGGTGTTAATCCTCTTCACTGCGATTGTCACAGGCTTCCTTGCCCCTTCAGATTCCATATTCCGATTCCATGACATGTCAGCTTGGTTAGGGGTATTGTTAGCGTCTTGGCTGATGATGTTAGCATACGGTACAATATTCTGTACATTAGGAGTCATTAGTCCGAAATACGGTTTGTGGATTGCAATTGGATTTGGCGTATGGGAATTCGCTATGGCGATGATTTCTCTAGGCGCACCAAATTTCCCACTTACTTGGTTATCGGTTTCACATTGGGGGATTGAAATTATCAATTGCACATCTGTACTGGCTTATCCAGATCAAAGTTACTTGATAGAGATTGCTAATATGAATAACGATTGGGGCAGTGAAGCGGCATTAGCAGGGTTCTATAGTCCGCCAAGTATTGTTGCAGGAAACCCTTTTGCCTCACTACTAATCTCAATTTTTGTCTTGGTTTTATTCACTGTTTTCGCTCTCTTTATTGGCCAATCTAGCCTAAAGCGAAAGGAACTCAATTGAGGCTTCAAAATGTTGGACCCTAATCTCGAAGAACCTTCAAGGAAATGGAGTGAATTAGAGAAGTTTGAGGGTGATTTTTCATCATTTTGGCATCTAGATACACTTCCCCCGCTGCGTCGCCTTTCATGGTGGTGGTGGTGGTGGTTAGTGCTCATACCAGATCCAGATAGACCAGGGCGTAGTAAACAGTTGATGGTGCTTTGGTCAACGCGTGATTGTGAGCGTATTGATGTCAGCGGATTTGATTGGTGGGGTGGCGGCAGAACCCATACTGATGAGGACGGTGGAATTGTTTTCCCAGGGATGGTAGCCTCATGGTGGTTCGACGGAGAAAAGGTGTTTGAACCACTTGTGCTTAAGGAGGCGAGGATGGCCTCTATCAGTGCAACTCATCCCTTGTGGGGTGCTGAAGAGTCAGATGGAGGGGGCGCGATAATCCCTATCCTAGAAGACGATTTATCAATGGGATTAGCCGCTGATAGAAGCAAATTTTGGCTTAAATTAACTTCTGATGATAAGGCAATATCAGAGGGTTCTCCTGCCAAGTTCGATTTGAAAATGACACCTTGGAATAGTGAAATTTCTGCCCTTGAATACAAGCATAATGTATATGCTGGAAATATGGGTTATGATATTTTGAGAATTCATGGCACTAAGTGCAGCGGTACAATTGATGGTAAGGAAATAGAAGGAACAGCCTATTTCCAAAAGGTAACGGTTCAAGCCCCATCAATTCCTTGGTTTTGGGGAATGCTACATTTTGATGATGGCTCATATCTAGATTGGTGGCTGCCACACATGTCACTTTCAGTAACTGCGAAAGATTCTAACCCATGGAAATTGAGAGATTTCACCCGCCTTCCATTGGCTGGTGCAGGCATGTTCAAAGATGCTGGACGGCAACGAACTGAAAAGTTTGAACGTTGTGAGGTAAAACTAATCCAGCCAAAAGGAAAAGATGCTGAATATGATTCAGATGGTAACCCTTTGCCAAAATTCCATATCAGGATGTGGAACGGCCGGACTCAAATTGGATTATTAGTCAACGCAGTAGGTAGGGCTCATTGGTCATTTAACCAGCCAACACGTGCTCATTTGACAAGTCATTTCACTTACAATGAATACCCCCTAAAGGTTGAGAAAATCACTGTGCTTGACGAAAAAGGAGTTAGAACACTAGGTGATTGGGATTGGGTTCACGGTAATGCTGAGCATAGTTGGGGTATACTTCACTGAGAGTTCCTTTTTGCATAGAATCATATACAGCCGGTTCCCTTAAGATTTTGAAGCCACGGAGGCCATTCCATGTCAGAAGCAGAAATTATCATAAAAATGAAAGCAAAAACTAATCCAGATAAAGCTCAAGAAAAATTCGATATGACTACATACGAAACGGCATATTATGCATGCCGTCCTACTTTTTTTGCTTTCTTGGCCAAATATATGCTTTGCTTCGCAGTTCTTGGAG
>Ga0209403_10008276_pt1 | contig 10049 bp, 4 predicted proteins | sample ArcticOcean_MG_C_8_FD_187440 | JGI IMG/M metagenome (GOLD analysis project Ga0209403, IMG submission 187440) | Marine microbial communities from western Arctic Ocean - ArcticOcean_MG_CB11_86 (SPAdes) (version 2) | ecosystem: Environmental > Aquatic > Marine > Oceanic | place: Arctic Ocean...
CGAAATGTCTGTCGCTATGCCGCGCCGGATCCCGATGTGGGCGCCCTGCGTCTACAAGATCATGGTGACGCCGTACGCTTCCGCAACATCTGGATGCGTCCACTCTTCGGCTACGACGGCAGCTAGACACATGCGTTCGCGTGGCATCGATAGAAAATTCGCTGCGGACGTCGCCTTCTAAACTGCATTCGATACCAGGGGGCGCCGACTAGTTCGGTGCCCCCTGGTATTTGCCGGCGCCACACTACTCGGCGTGTTGACCCTGACCTGGTTGCTGTTGCTTGGAGCGGCGGGGGGTTCGCGACTACTGGGCGTGACGGGTTTGCATGTCGTGACGCGAGTCTTCGGCGTCTTGCTCACGACCCTGGCGGTGCAGTTCATGTTTGACGGAATCGCCGGCAGTGGCTTACTGCCAACATAGAGGCGCGAAGATCGACCAGACAGTATTTCTACAGGCTAACTTCGCCTTTAGGCGTGGCTGCCTGCGGTCTCCTGGACCTCGGCCTTGTCATCCGTATGAGCACCATTGCCATTTGCCTTGCCCGTACCACTGCCGGCTACGGTTTGTTCATTGGCCGCTGCACGGTTGCCTGATTCCACCTGCGTACCTACCTCCACCTGCGTATCCGCTTCCACTTGCGCTGCAACAGCGTCAGGCACCGGTGCGCCGTCCTCTGCCGGTGACGAGCGCAGAAAATCGAGCACTTGCTTGGCTGAATAGGAGGTAGCTCCATCTTTCAGAAAGCGGGTCACCATGATGACATCATCACCAGAGGTGAGAATCGGTGTCTCCGTAAAACCTGTCTTCTGCAGCTGGGCCTGACCGACATTGGCCATCAGTGCATTGCAGAGACACTTCCTGCCGGCCGTCGCCTCCTCGTCGCCACCCTTCTTTACATATTCATCGACGGGTTCACTGGCGCAACGCAGGACGATTTTGTCTCCTACTTTCGCCGGCACCCGCAGATACCCCAGATCGCAGATACGGGGGCGGCTCTCATAGACCGCTTGTTCTGACCCAGACCCTTCCAGTGGCACGACCTTGAAGGGGAATCCCGTGGGAGACGCGGTGGCGTCAGTGTAGACGCGAATACCGTTCTCTACAATGCTGTGCAGTGCCTTCTGTCTCAGCGCCGGATCAACACCCGACTCATTGCACAGACTGAAAGCGGAGCCCACCTGAATGCCGATGGCACCGTGCTCCTGAGCACGCTGCAGGCGATCGGGCCCACCGTAACCACCCGCGAGCCAGAAGGGTCGGCCGATCTCAGCGATCTTGGCCAGATCGACGTCGTCCTTGGGACCATAGATCGGTTCGCCACTGTCGGTGAGTTTGAGTTGACCTCTGGGTGGTGCATTGTGTCCACCCGCGACAGGATATTCAATGATGAACCCGTCTACATGACCCGATGCTTTCTTCGACAAAGACAAAGCCAGCGTCGCCGAAGCGATGATCGCCAGAAAATACGGTCGTTTCAGCACGACATTTGCTGGAACGCCGACCACCTCTGCCGGATCGAATTCAGTAAAGGTCTCTTCGCCCGTCGGCTGGTCATCGACGGAGAGTTTGTATCGTGCTTTGAGATGTTGGCTCAGCGTGTCGAGAGCGCCAGGAATCTGACGTGGGATTCCGGCACCCATCAGCACATAGTCGACCCCCGCAAGCATCGCGCCGTAGGCCGAGGCCAGATGCGGGATCTGGATTTTCTCCAGGAAGTTGATGCCCACCTTGCCATCGTGGCCCTCTTTGGCGAGAAAGACCTCGACGAAATTGGCGACGACGGTCAGACGCAAACCAGCAAGGCTGGTCTTAACCTTGTACATCGGCGCCAACTTGAAAGATTCGTCCGCGCCCTTGCCGCCTTCACGGTAGTAGGTATTGAGGACGTCCTCGGCGATCTGGGGCACGGGAAAGTGTTCCAGCGCTCGGCGAATGTGACCACCGAGGTCACCCAACTGAAGTCGTCGCGCCAGGACCGAGTTGATCGACGTGCCTGAAACGACACCGAGGGCCCCTTGTTGGGACGTGGCCCGGGCGAGGTTCCAGCCGGAAACGGCGATACCCATGCCGCCCTGGATAATCTGGGGATGCCCCATCATAGAGGCCTATAATCCGTCAAAATACCTGCTTGGTAATCAGCCTGAAAAAATCCACCTGAAAAACTCTCTAACAAGGTAAGGTTTCAAACGCCAGTAGGGCACCCCCCAACAGCCGAATTTCGCAGCAGTAGAAATTACGTAAATGTTTGTATAGGTAGGCACTTGCTGGCTTAGTGAGCGGGGCTCACAGAGCCCTCCGCATACGTGTCTCCCCATCCCACTGGCCCATCCTCTCATACAGACCCCCGCGAGCCACCTTACCTTCGGTTGTGTCGTAAACGCCTGCACATAATGCCAAAGAGAGACGTGGATCAAATGACCATCACAGTAGGAGATGCTGGATGAGTCTCATCCTGGCCCTGGATCAGGGAACGACAAGCTCTCGTGCCCTCGCCTTCGATAAAGGGGGCGAGATTCGCGGCATGGCACAAGAGGAATTTGCCCAACTCTACCCCCAACCCGGATGGGTCGAGCATGATGCGGGCGAAATCTGGCGTATGCAGGCACGGCTTGTGGATGCAGCCTTGGCCGCAGCGGGGGCAAGGGGCGATCAGATCGCCGCCGTGGGGATTGCGAATCAGCGTGAAACGACACTGATCTGGGATAGGGAGACGGGCGAGCCGATCCATCATGCCATCGTCTGGCAGGATCGGCGCACCGCAACCGCTTGTGATCGACTCCGCGCCAACGGCGCCCAAGACCTGATTCAGCAACGGACGGGTCTGGTTCTGGATGCTTACTTCTGTGCCACCAAGATCGCCTGGCTCCTCGATCACATAGACGGCGCACGTGCCCGCGCAGAGCGTGGTGAACTGGCCTTTGGCACGATCGATTCTTGGCTCGCCTGGCAGCTCACCGATGGGAATCTGCATATCACTGATGTGACCAATGCCTGTCGCACCCTGATCTACAACATCCACACGAACCAATGGGATCAGGAACTACTCGACCTGTTCAAGATCCCACGGGAATTGCTGCCACAGGTGAGATCCTCGTCCGAAATCTATGGCGAGATCACCTCGATCCCCTCTCTGCGTGGTGTGCCTCTGGCGGGCATCGCCGGCGATCAACAGGCGGCCACATTTGGTCAGGTCTGCTTTACCCCCGGCATGGCAAAGTGCACCTATGGCACGGGTTGCTTCATGCTGCTCAATACAGGTTCACAGGCACGACCCTCCAGCCATCAGCTGCTCACAACGATCGGTTGGCAGTTGGGTGGACACAATCGAAACACAGTTCATGCGCTGGAAGGCAGTGTTTTTGTGGGCGGTGCGATTGTGCAGTGGCTGCGCGACGGCCTCGGCATTATCAAATCATCCGCCGGGGTGGAATCACTCGCCGCTTCAGTCAACGACAATGGAGGCGTGTTCCTCGTGCCCGCCCTCGCCGGGCTGGGTGCGCCGCATTGGGACCCCTATGCGCGCGGCACAATTCTCGGACTGACAGCGGGCAGCACATCTGGCCACATCGCTCGCGCTGCACTGGAGGGCATCGCCTTTCAGGTCGCCGATCTGGCGCAGGCGATGAATGCCGATGCGCTGACACCTTTGTCTCAATTGCGTGTAGATGGAGGTGCGGCAACGAACGATCTGCTCATGCAGTTCCAGGCGGACCTACTGCAAGTGCCCGTGGTTCGTCCGCAGACACAGGAAACGACCGCTCTCGGTGCCGCCTACCTCGCTGGGCTGGCGAGTGGCTACTGGAACACCCTCGACGAACTCACTTCCCAGTGGCAGATATCGCGGACCTATGAACCCGGCATCTCGCCTGCCACCGCCGATGCGCTTCGCTCGCGCTGGTCGGACGCCGTCGATCGATCCCGTCGATGGGCGCTGCCTGATTCCTGACGCCCTCGTCACCAAAGGATCGGCCCGCGTCTCCCAGAGGATCAACGTCGGGATCTCTCGTGTCATCGAAGTCTCGATTGTGGTCGAAGCCCATCCAAAAACCCAGTAATTATGCAGGTCGTGCCACACGTTGAACTTGATACAACGGGACAGATTGTCGCCAGCAAAGTTGCCATGCTGCCAAACATTGGCATTGAAGCCGCGTGAACGCGCCTCGACATACGCCTGTCCGGCGAACTTTGAGAAGTAGAGGGCACTCTCCCAACCGGTATCTCGGTCTTCATCCTGACCTGCGCGACTGAGAGCCAGTGCTGCATGCGCCCATCCGCTGAATCGATGACGGTTTCTTCCGTTATCATCGGCCAAAATGGCGCTGGCCATCATGGCCGACAGACAGCAGGGCAGCGAGGTAGGTCTGTTTCACAGGTTCATCCGGGTGTTATTTGATGATTGGGTCCAAGGTTCAACATGTCAGCAATGAGCGGACAGTGTCAAAAAATCGCCCTCACTGGCTTGTTCGTTCCCTCAACCTTCTAAATGGTTTACAAGAGCCTCGAAAAAAGGTGCTCCAATGAATCTGCTGGACCGAGACGATCTACCCACACTCCTGACCGGATGCATTCAGACTCAGCCCACTGCAACGGGTCTGCTTCTACGACGCCTGACGCAGAAGCAATTGGCACACTTCGAGTCTCTCGGTGAGCCTTCTGAACTTCGCGCCCGTTGCGCCGCCGGTGTCATGCTGTGCATCGACACCGACTCCCCAACGCTGGATCTCACGGGACGAGTCCTGACGGGAGCCCGCACTTATGCTGGCTTCGATGTCGAGGTCGATGGCCGCGTAATCGAGGCACATCGAATCGAGACCAGTCCTGAGACAAGGACCCTGCGCCTCTTCGATCTGCCTACCGGGCCGAGTCGCCGGATTGTGGTCACTTTCCCCCAGAGTGCGATTGTCGAGCTCGATGCATTGACCCTGGCAAGTGGCAGCAAGGCGACTGCCCCGGCAGCTGACCGAGAAAAATATCTGGCCATAGGCGATTCCATCACCCACGGCATGGATGCCCGCGGCCCCTCCTCCGCTTACGCCCTGCAACTGGCCCGGCTGCTGGATATGGAACTGCTGAACGTCGGCGTCGGGGGCCACATCTACGACCTGGGGGCCCTCGACGACGATCTTCCCTTCAAACCGGATCTGGTGACGATCGCTTATGGCACCAATGATTGGAGTCGCGGCACGAGCCAGACGCAGATCGCCGACACGGTTGAGCAGTATCTGCGGCGCCTGCTCGACTCTGTGGCCTCTTCGGCCAGGGTCTATGTGCTGACACCGATCTGGCGCAAGAACGGAGTCGAGGCTCAGGCAAACGGAACGTTGATCGAATTTTCTGGCGCAATCGCAGCCGCCGCCGCCGCATTCGATTCAGTGACCGTCGTGGATGGCACAACCCTCGTACCACACCTGCCCGATCTGTATGCTGATGGCGTTCATCCGACTGATGAAGGCTTCCTGCACTACACGATCAATCTGGGTCGTGCCATAGGATCTGCGAGTTGAGGCGACTCGATTTCGTTCTGGCGCTGGTGAAAGATGGCGAGGCGAACGCCATCGTCGTCACGCCGGCAGACGGCTCGCTCGATTCGCATGCGAGACAGATCGTTGCCTGTATTCGCACGCGATGGGGTGTCACCCTCGACATCGTGAGTGACACCGCTGCGACGCAACGAGCGCAGAAGGGTCATGTACTGGCCCTCGGCTGCCTGGCAAACAATCGTCTCATCGCATCTGTCTATCACCGCTTCAATACCCTCGTGGATCGTTGGTATCCGGGCGCGGGAGGCTGGGTCCTGCAGACGATTCTGTCACCCGATCGGATGGGGGACCACATGCTGGTCGTGGGGGGCAGTGATGTCGACGGTGTCGCCCTGGCAACCCAGAAATTGCTCAGCGAACTGGAAGACACGTCAGAGGGTCGCCTGCCCTGGCGACTCGACGTGCAGTTGGGAGATGATCACCTCCCACTACCCGAGGATCGCATGGATTGCCTCGGCATGGCGACCAGTGAAATCCCTGGTGCGAATAGCGCTCTTCCTGAAACGCCCTATGAGTCAGGCTTTCGCGACGGATCCATGCACAATCACCTGCTGCGGCTCGGCATGTATGGTCCCCACGCGGACAATATGCATCTGTCGCGCTCATCCCAGTTGGGTCTGCGATATCTGTATACGGGCCGTACCGACGATGCAGCCGCCTATCGCGGCGCCTTGTTAGAAGAGGCCGCGGCAGGCGTCATCGGCACCCTCTACCACTACAAATCTGTGCGCATGTTCCAACTGTGGGCACTTTTGCGAGCAGCGCCTGTCTTCGACGAACACGATCGCGCCTTGGTCGATGCAGCAATCCGCCATTATCTGCTGCACACGAGCGGTCTGGCCAGCAAAGACATGATTCGCACCGCCTCGGATGGAGTCGGGATCTTCAGTCGCCACATTGCCTGTGAAGCGCTGAATCTGTGGATCGGCACGGACTGGTTGTGGCGACTCACTGGTGAGAAGCAGTGGCTGCAAGAGCAAACGATCGCAGATGACTATTTCGACTCGCAGGCAGGCACGGATGTCCCCCTCACGGGATTGACGGAGGGATACGCCTCATATCTGGAAGTCGTACTCGAGTGGATGCTGTGGAGTTGCCCTGAAAGGATCGCCAGCGATCCTCACATCCGCATCTGGGCCCAGCGGGTGCTGGGCTTGTGTACAAATGCGGGCCAGTTGCTTTTGGGCCCACAGACCGACACGAGTCGATATCCCTATCACCTGCTGCGCAGACTCTCGTATCTGCTCGACGACGGATCCTATCTGTTCGTGGCGAATCGCCGCCAAGTGCAAGTTCGACTCGGCAACGACCGTCTGCTCCAGTTCTCGGCGGGCCAGGCGTATGCGTCAGACGTCACAGCACAAGAACCAGAGGCTGACGCGGGCTTCTTTGTGCATCCGATGAACGAGCGACTGCGGCAGTGGAAGGCGTCGACGATTCCCGCGGACGCCGGGTTCGATCGCATCGTGGGCCGCAGCGGCTGGAGCACAGACGACGACTATCTGCTGGTCATCGGTGTACGCAGTGGTGGCAAGAGTCTCCCAAATGTGGGCAACCTGGCAGCCTATGAACGCTTCGGCCAACGTCTGATTACTTCCCATGCGGTGCCCCTCTATCCTCGCAGCGGCAGTGCCTGGCGGCATTCGACGGTCACCGTCAATGTCGGTGGATGCAGTGCAGGTATCGCAGCGGGTGCGCAGCTGTTGGGCACACAGAGCTTGAGCGGTGGCCATCTGCTCTCCTATCGCGTCGATGCGCCTGGACTCTACAGCTGGACACGCGCGCTATTTTGGAAACCCTCGGCCTATCTGTTGACCCTCGACAAGGTGCACGTGGAGAGTGATGAGCCCTCCATGATGAGCGTGAACTGGCGCTGTGGTGGTCAGATCGGGCAGATCATAGATCACGTCGCAACGACCAGCTTCCCCGATGCGCCAAGGCAAACACAGTTCTTCGTCGCCGTAGACGAAGCGGCAGAATTGTCCGTCGCCTCAGACCACTATCCGGCTCTTGGCATGCCGCCGGGGAGGGCCCGAATACCGGAATCGATGCTGCACGCCACACGGAGCAATGAGCAGGACACAGATAGCGATGCCAGCGACATGGAGGTCGTCAGCCTGCTGCACGCGATTGAAGGCCCAGGCGAGGCTGCCTATCATCTGGTGACGGATGGGGATGGCTGGATCATAGAGGGTCCCGACGGCTGCCGAGTCAGTCGCGGGCAGGATGGCACGCTGAGCATCGAAAACATCGACCCTCCCCCCGCGTCAGATGAGAACAGCCACGAATCGACACCCAAGGTTGCAAAACAAGTAGCGACAACACGATCGTCGCTTGCGTGGCAGCTTGAGCTTCCGAATCCGGCAAGTATCTGGACTCAGCAGTCTGCGGATCGTTCAGTCGCCGTCGGCACGAATGCAGGGGATGTGATCGTCGTCGATGCGGCGGGGGCAGAGCAATGGTCGACCTGTCTCGACACAACCGTCACGGCGCTGAGTTTCACCAATGACGATTTGCTAGCCGGCACAGAAAGCGGCCAGGTGGTTCGCTTCGATGCGCAGGGTCAGGTGGTATGGTCGTACGATTGCCAATTTCGCAGCGAACGTGACTTCTGGCCCTGGTGGTTTCTACCGACACCTCGAATCGGTGCGCTCGCATGCGGCAAGGATACTGCCACGGGGCACTGCGTCGTGGCGGCGGGGACAGGCAGTACGAGTCTCAATTTCCTGGATGGCGACACAGGTGCCTTGTTGGCAGACGTCGTGAGCCCCTACGGGTTGCCCGACCGAATCCAGTCCCATGCGTCGTCCACGGGCGAAATGCGATTTTTCGAAGGTCATTCCTGGTTGACCTGCGGCTCTTCGATTCGCGCTTGGCAGATGCCCTCACATGCGTCCGCCACCTCAGTTGCCTCAGCTACGCCGGACGATCAACCTGCGATCAGCTACAGTGACAGCCTCGACGACATGGGACGCTCCACAGGCGGCTGGGATACTTGTGGCGTCGTCGATTTCTGGGTCGGCCGTCTCGAACCACAATCCCCGCTCGTCGTGATCGTGCTACGACACGGAGCGGTCAATCAGCTTACGGCCTATCAGGAAGAAACGGGCGAGCCGCTATGGGACATCGGCGTCGGTGGCTCTCCTGTCGCACTGGCGGTGGTGCCAGGCCAGGATACCGCTGCCGCTCGCTGCTACGTGGCGGAGCAATTTGGCTGGCTCACCACAGTCGATGGGCGGGGCCAACGCGTGACGGCGACGCGCATCGACACGTCACTGACGGGGATGTTTGTCAGGGGAGATCACCTGCTACTGTGGAATCACGATCGCCTGTATCTGCCTCGCGATATGGGCCAGCGGCCCCTCGGTCTGAAGGGCACGCCCCTCGGCTGGTTCGAGGCTGATGGCGTCGCCGGGATGCTTTGCCGGCAATCGAATATGCTCGTGCTAGGTACGATACCGGATGGGGCGTAGCCCGACCAGCTCGGAGGTCCATCAGGTGCCCTCATCAGCCCTGACACGCTGGTCAGCACCGGCCTTCACCTCCTCCAGGATTTGCTTTAGCTCGGCGACGATCTCCGGTTGGTCACCATAGCGATTCACTCGTTGACCGAGATCGTCGCGCAGATCGTAGAGTTCACCCGGATGTGAATGTGGTTCATATCCACGCTGCCGTTGCAGCCACTCCGGCTCCTTGTTGTCTCCCCCTGTCACATCATCGATGAAAACCCAGTCACCGCGACGCACGGCGAAGCGCCCCGTCATGCTGTGGTGGACGGCGCAACGCCTGACCGGACCCGCGCCGCGCAACAAAGGCACGATGCTCACGCTGTCCTCACCCGCACCATCCGGGACATCACACGCCGCCAGTTCAGCACAGGTCGCCATCAAATCACCCAGCGTCGTGAGGTGATCACATCTACTACCCGCTTTGATCACCGCGGGCCAATGGGCGACGAAAGGCACTCGGTGGCCGCCCTCCCAGGCATCACGCTTGAGACCCCGCAGATCTCCCATGCTGTAGTGGTCATGCTCGCGAATGCGCTCGTAGGCAAAGTGCTCCGGACCATTGTCGCTGGTGAAGATGATGAGGGTATTCTGATCCTTGCCCTCACGCTCGAGGGCGTCCATCACCTGCCCCACACACCAATCCAACGCACAAACATAGTCACCATATTCACCGGCCCCACTCAGACCGCGGAAATCGGTTGTGGGCACGATGGGCGTGTGCGGTGCCGTGAGGGGAAAATAGAGGAAGAAGGGTTCGTCATCCGCCTGCTCGATGTAGTCGACAACACGCCCCGTGATTGTGGGCATGACCTGATCCAGCGCCCAGTCCGGAACCATCTGCCCTGGGGCGCCGAACATCTCCACTGGCTTCGGCACCGTTGGCACATTGAGAACATGGTCATCTTCGAACCACGTATAGGGCGGAAAGTTTGGAACGTCATCACCGAAGTAGCTTTCGAAGCCATGATCCGTCGGTCCACCACGCATCGGTTTCGTGTA
>Ga0209403_10008279_pt1 | contig 10043 bp, 9 predicted proteins | sample ArcticOcean_MG_C_8_FD_187440 | JGI IMG/M metagenome (GOLD analysis project Ga0209403, IMG submission 187440) | Marine microbial communities from western Arctic Ocean - ArcticOcean_MG_CB11_86 (SPAdes) (version 2) | ecosystem: Environmental > Aquatic > Marine > Oceanic | place: Arctic Ocean...
GGGATGATGCACATAAACCTTGCTGCCGAGCAAGGGCATGAGCCGAGCAAGATGATGCTGCAGTTTCTTAACCAAAAACGCCATCCCAAGCTGGCCTACCCAGCCCAGGCCAAGGCGAATCTGTGGAAGAAAAATCATCCCAGAAAGCTTGCGCGGAACAGGGATTATCCGGATTCCACCATCGAGATGGACTTTAAGATTGAGGGCGGGCAGATCAAGTTCATGGACGCCAACATCAACGCCAAGTTGGTGTGGTCGCTGGGGGCCGGTGGAGGGGTGGTTAATCAAGATAATGTACAAGATAATGTACAAAAAAATGGAAACAAACAATTCTTGTTAAACAAATGGTGGGGTTTTGAAAATTATTGTGAATATATATATCTATGGGACGAAGAAGGCAATGAATATGCTCTTTATGATAAGAAAATTCTAAAAAATCCAATGCAAAGATATATAAATGACAAATGGTGGATATCCTATTATGGAAAACCTGATATAGGAGAGAACCATATTAAAGGTAAATATTACGAAATAGAAGGAAATAATTTTTCATACGCTGATACTAATTATAAATTTAAAACTAGGAATAATAAAACAGTACTTGTTTTTAATTACTTAGAATATTCTAAAATTGATAAACATGGGAATAAAATCAAAGAAGACATTTCTGAATGGGGTGAGCTCGAGTTATTTGAATGTAAAATTAGTAATATTAGGGAAACAAAAGAATTTTCTGTTCAATTAGAACATATTAAGAAAATGTTTAATAAAAAATGATTTGGTCGATTTTGTTATTTATTAAAGCATCATTGTTAACTTAACTCGCAGAGAGGTTCTTATGAAAAATACTGGTATTCTTACCATAATCATAATCATGTTTCTTTCAGTTGGCTGTGCCAGCCAGACCCAACAAGCTGCTCTTGATAAAGAATCCTTGGCTGAAGCAGTTGCTGTAGAGGTGTCCCCGGCTGTGGAAGAAGTTGTTGTAAAGTCGGAAAAAGCAACTATTTACTTCGATAGGACAACTAAAAAATGGTCTTTAGAGAAGAGAGATCGAAAACAGCCTAGATATGAAGGTAAAATTGCCGACGGCATTCCAAGCGGAAACGGAACCCTTTACTTACCAGATGGTGGAAAATATGAGGGTGAATTTAAGAATGGTAAATTTAATGGAAAAGGAAAACGATTATACCCAAAACGTGGCACCATTGAAGGAGAGTATAAAGATAATAAAGCCCATGGACAAGGGACATACACTTATCTATATGGCGAAAAGTATGTTGGAGAATTCAGGTTCGGCAAAAAGAATGGTCAGGGAACTATGTATTTAAAAAGTGGAAGTGTTTATACGGGAGAATTCAAAAATGGGCGACAAAATGGTCATGGAACATATTCCGACCACAGAGGTTTTAAAATAGTTTTTGCGAGATCATCATTTATAGTTCACTTTCTAATATATTTGTGATTGAATAGGTATGAAAAATAAGGGAATCATTGTTAGGAGAAATCGAGTGGCCATCATGTGACTTTCTGGGAGTCACTTTCTCCCAATAATTTTATTTCCAAAATCTCATCATCTCCTGTGATTGATTCCACATGCACGCAAGGGGTTTTTTAGGTGTCCATATAGGTGTCTATCAGCCCTGAAATTCAGTACTATTCAGCAACACTTGGTATAAGTAACAAGGGGGCTTAAGATACTGTAGATATTAGTTAATTGTACTGAATAGCATTCACTATGATACGCAGTATACGGACTTCTAATCAGTAGGTTCGGGGTTAGGGTCCCTGCTGGTGCTACAGATTTGTCAATGGTTTACAGGGAATTTACTTTTTAGCCTACCATTAATTAAAGAACAAAAATGTCCAGTAAAATAAAAGTCGGGGTTATTGGTTGCGGAAATATTTCTGATGACTATTTCAACCACGCTAGAGATTACAAAGCCATGGAGATAGTGGTATGTGCAGACTTATTAGAGACTTCTGCTCAGACTAAAGCCGAACAACATCAGTTGAAAACCATGAGTGTACCTGAGTTGTTGGCCGATGACGATATTGCTCTTGTAATAAACCTTACGACGCCACAGACCCATGCAACGGTCAATAAACAAATTCTCGAATCTGGAAAACACGCCTATTGCGAAAAACCCTTTGGTTTGAACCGAGAAGAAGCGGGGGAAATATTAGAACTGGCAGAAAATAATGGTCTTTTGGTGGGCTGTGCTCCAGATACCTTCATGGGTGGCGGACAGCAAATGTCACGAAGAGTAATTGATGAAAACTGGATTGGTCAGCCCGTAGCTGGGACCGCTTTTATGATGTGCGGAGGCCACGAAAGTTGGCATCCCAACGCTGGTTTTTACTACCTAAAAGGTGGTGGGCCAGTTTTAGATATGGGGCCTTACTATTTTACGGCCTTGGTCAATATGCTTGGCCCTGTGGAATCCGTTAGTGCCATGGTCTCTCGATCTGGAGAGAGAATTGCCACCAGTGATGCTATGAAGGGTCAAATCTTACCGGTGGAAGTGAACACCCATGTGACCGGTTTGCTTAAGTTTAAAAGTGGCCCAATCATTACCTGCGCCATGAGTTTTGATGTTTTTTGCCATGAATGTCCTCATATACAAATTCATGGAACTGAAGGCAGCATGACCGTGCCTGACCCCAATACCTTCCAAGGACCTGTTAAATTGGCCAAATCCAACAAAGAAGGATTTGAAGAACTCCCTTATTACACAGTTTACCAGAACAATTGGAGGAGTTTGGGAGTTGCGGATATGGCTGAATCACTCAATGAAGACTATCCTCACAGGGCTAGTGGTAAATTGGCCTATCACGTTTTGGATGTGATGTTATCCCTTGAAGAGTCTGCAGAGCAAAAGAAAGAGTTAGAAGTAAAAAGTACTTGTAAGCGTCCATTAGCAATGCCATCTTCAAAACTGAAGGGTAGTTCTTTGACTACCAAGGTTTGAGAAGACGGAGTCTGTGGTGGATAAAAAAGGCATATATAACTAGGGGGTTGGGATGGTCATGAACCTGAACAATGCTCAATGATCTTCAAAGACCTGCTTGAATCAGAGGGTGTTGAGGTGGAGCAAACGACCTTCGAAGTGTGGACAGATAAAGAAAAGATGGTCACTTATGACGTGGTGGTTTCTGTCTATACCATGAGTGAAATTGAGGAAGAAGTATCACTTGGATTTAGGTAAACCATCAAGACCGGTGTAACTCTAACTACTTTTTCTTGACAATTTTGATATTCCTATTAAAATGGAACTAATGCTTTAGGTATACACGATAGTCTCGAGGGACTACATATCGTAAAATTGACTATGACTGCCCCCCCAATCCATCCACCACTTTTTGAGCATGAAGGAAAATCCCTGATGCTGCAAATCAGCTCAGAGGAAATTGCGCGTTATGTCATAATCGCAGTTCGCGATCCTCTAGGATACGAAGAAGAGGTGGCGGCATGGACTGCTAGCTTCCTGGATGATGCTAGGCTAATCGCTGACAGCAAAATGTTTATCACCTTTAGCGGCAGTTACAAGGGTGTGCCGGTCACGGTTTGTTCTACAGGCAGTGGTGCACCGGACACTGAACTAGCCCTAGCAGATTTTTTTAAGTTTTCCAATGCTGACACCTTTATCCGGCTTGGAACATCGGGTACATACCGTGAAGATATCAACGTTGGTGATATCGTCATCGCAGCAGGAGCTGTTCGGGATGATGGTACTTCAGCTGAATACGTTAAAACAACCTACCCAGCTCTTGCGAGTTATGATGTAATTATGGCGCTTGCAGAAGCCGCAGAGCACTCATCTTTTAACTACCATATCGGGATCACCCGCTCAAACGACTCTTGCCTAACCGGGCAAGGGCGACCGTTGCTTGAATATTGGCAGGAAGAACACCGCAGGATTCCTGAATATTGGAACCGAGCTGGAATAATGAATTTTGAGAGAGAAACGTCTACGATCTATGTTTTGAGCAGTCTGATGGGTTGCCGAGCTGGAGCAGTGAATTCGGTTGTCAATAGTGCTCCGAAGCAAAGTTTAATTCCAGGTGCTGGCAAAAACGAAGCCGTAATGACTGTACTTGATGGTATTAGTATTTTAGCTGAATGGGACAAGAAAAAAGAAGACTTGAAGAAGCGCTATTGGCTTCCTTCAATGTCAAAATAAGTTCAAGAGAAATGGGGAAAAGGCATAATATGCTGAGGTATTGAGTTGTCAAAGATCTACACAATAATTCTATACTCTGCATATGAAATGAATATTCCGAGGCTGTGGGCCGCGGTCATAGTATCATCCTTACTTGGTATCACATTCTTCGGTTTGGTTTCACTCGTGGAGAGGCGGATTTTGCACTGGCATCCATCTGTTAAGGATTATTGAATTTCATCACTCTATTATTTAAGTTGAAGTATTTTTCCATCACCAAGAAAAACAATAAGTTATGACCTCGTTAGTTCCTGTAAGTGATCTACTGAACTTTAGTAACAAGACTTGCATGGTGACCGGCAGTAGTCGTGGTATAGGAGCCAGCATCTGCAAGCGATTCGCGGCGGCTGGGGCTAATGTCGTCATAAATTATCGTTCAGATAAAACAGGGGCTGAGCAAATAGCAAATCAAGTAAGAGATATTGGACGCAAAGCAATAGTGATAAAGGCGGATGTTTCTTCAAAAACACAGGTTAAAAAGTTGTTCAAGGTTACATTAGAAACCTTTGATACAGTAGACATCTTGGTGAACAATGCAGGTATTTACCCTCATAGTTCTCTGGTGAATATGACTGAAGAAGAATGGGACACAGTTCTTGGGGTAAACCTCAAAGGAATGATGCTTTGTTCTCAGGCTGCTACCAAACTTATGATAGCAAAAGGCCAGGGGGGAAGAATTATTAATATAACCTCAACAGAATCATTTTTACCGCTACTAGGTCATTCTCACTATGTTGCTTCTAAGGGAGGGGCATTAATGTTCACCAAAGCGGCAGCACTTGAAGTAGGGCTTTATGGAATAACTGTGAATGCCGTGGCTCCTGGACTAATTAACGCACCTGAATTATTAGAAAGAGTACCCGATCTGATAGAGCGTTACATTCTGCGTGCCCCCTTGAAGCGAATTGGAGAACCAGTTGAAGTAGCAGATGCCTGTCTGTTTCTAGCCTCTGAGATGGCTAGTTGGATTACTGGTCACACCATTTCGGTGGACGGTGGTCTCTTGTCCAACGAAGCTTTCTAACTGAAATTTTCAAAATTTTCAGATAAAAAACTCTGGATTGTTACTCACAAAGATTTAGTTTGGTATAAACGAATAAGATTTAATACTTAAATTTGTTATAACAAATTAAAATAAAAGCTTTCCTCCCAATTTAAGAATCTATGTATCTTTAGCGAATTCAGGTGTCCATTAAGCTTTCTATTGTCTCTGGTTCCCAGTACTTTTCAGTAATACTTGGTATAAGTGGTGGTTAGACTTAGTAAACTTCAGATATAATTTAATTACATTTAAATATCAATCAATTTAATTCACAGTATACGGACTTCTAATTTTTTGCCCATTTTCGTCTTACTGACATCCATTGTGAAGTTGAACAAAAAAATACTTGACTTAATTTAAATTGAATGATAGCATACCTTATCTTGATGTAATGTGTAATTTTAACCTTAATTTGAGGAGAAAATATGTGTAGAATTATAAAAATAGTATTGACGATATCGTTGTTAATGATAATGTTAGCTAATCAAAGTTGGGCTTTAGAAAAAGTTAAAGTTCAATTGGTTTGGGTAAAACAAGGTGAATTTCATGGGATACTTAATGCGGCAGATAAAGGATTTTATGCCGAAGAAGGTCTTGATGTTGAAGTTATTGCAGGAGGCCCAGATATTAAAACTCAGATGGTTGTAGCTGCAGGTGCTGCAGAATTTGGAACTTTAGCCCCAGCAGGTGTAATTGCAGCTAGATCTAACGAAGTTCCTCTTGTTGCAGTAATGCAAGAACATCAAGATTCATACCTTGCATATGTTGGCAAAAAAGCGAGAGGTTATAACACGATTCAGGATATTAAAGGCGCAACATTTGGAGTTTGGTTTGGAGGTGGAGAGTTTGAAGCACAATTAATGGCAAACATGTCCGGTGTTGGGAAAGATAATGTTAAATGGGTTGCCCAGAAATTCAGTATGATTGAGTTTTATGAAGACAAACTTGATGTGGCCTCTGTAACACTTCACAACGAATTACATGTTCTTTTAGGTGCTGGTTATTCCAGAGATGATATTACAATTTATAGGGCAAGTGAATATGGTGCTGCTATGATTTCAGATGGTATAGTTACAACAGAGAAAATGATCAGGGAAAGGCCAGACATTGTTCAGAAATTTGTAAATGCAACTATTAGAGGATGGCAATGGGGAATTTATAATGGCGAAGAAGCCGCAAAAATTGTTTTAAAGTTTAATCCAGGACTGGAATACCAAAAACAATTATATCAAGTAGAAGAGACTAGTAAATTAGTAGCTTCCAGAAAAGCTTTGACTGAAGGCCTAGGATACATGGACATGAAAGATTGGGAAGTTTCACAAGAAGGATTACTTGCGATAAAAGCAATCGATGGACCAATTGATTTAAGCAAAGCTTTTACGCTAAAATTCTGGAATAATTCACCAAAAAAGTATAGGAAACTAGAAAATATGGATAAGGTCCGGAAAAGATGGGCAAAAAATCTAGGTGAATAATATTTGCTTTAAGGAGGGAGAGAAATTTCCCTCCTTATTGTAATTTTTAAAAAAGAATCCTCCAAGTTGACCCTCGCAATTATAAATTTTAAAAAAGAATCCTAAAATTTACTCACCCATATTTTTAATGGATCTTAAAAATGTTATCAGGATTTGTATGTGATGAAAGATTATTGGATTACAAAACTGGGTCTGGTGCTCATGTTTTCTCAGTAACTAATGATCTAATTGAGCCGTATTTCCATATTGATAATAGTTTGTCAAAAAAAAGATTGTTTAATCTAATTAAGAAGCTAAATTTACTTGATGATTTAAGAATTATAAAAGTAAGAAAGGCTGACACTAATGAGATTTCATTGATTCACGAAATTGAATATATTAATAAGATAAAAAGTTTGTCTGAAGCAAATGGCGGAGATGCCGGCTATGGGACACCTTTTTCAAAAAATGCATTCGAAATCGCATCTCTCGGTATAGGGGGTTTAATAGACTTAAGTGAAAAAGTATTTTTAAGGGAAATCAAAAATGGTTTTGCTCTTATTAGACTACCAGGACATCATGCTTTAGAAAATACGGGTTACGGATTTTGTATTTTTAATAATGTGGCTATTGCGGCAGAATGCCTTAAAAAAAAACATAATTTGTCAAGAATTGCTATTCTTGATTGGGATGTTCATCACGGTAACGGTACTGAAAAAATATTTTATGATAGAAGTGATGTACTTTATATTTCAATTCATCAGCATAACTGTTACCCAGACAATTCAGGTTTTAGCAGTGATCGAGGATTTGATAGAGGTTTTGGATATAATATAAACATTAATGTGCCAGCTGGATCTGGTCATGCTTCATATATTTATGCGTTTCAAGAGATAGTGATAAAAGCTTTAGAGATCTACGAACCACAAATAATATTTGTATGCTGTGGTTTCGATTCATCTGGCATTGATCCGCTTTCAAGGACATTATGTCATGCAGATACATTCAGATATATGACAAAAAATTTACTTAAATTAGCTGAAGAAATATGTGATGGAAAAGTTGTGATCTCTCAAGAAGGAGGATATTCAGAGACGCATGTTCCATTCTGTGGATTAGCAGTGATTGAAGAACTTGTTGATGGCAAGAGAAGATATTTAGATCCTGTTAAAGATACTATTTTAAATCAAGGTGGTGAAACATTGTTAGATCATCAAAAAAATATGATCAATGAATCTCTGGAGTCCTTGAACATTTTGAAATTTAATTAACAGCTTTATATATCATGAAATTAACAAATGCGGAGGTAAATCAATTCAGAAAAATTGGTTATATTAGCAAACTAATTTTTAAAGACAGTGAGTGTGAATTTTATAAAAATAACTTTGAAAAAGTAACAAAAATATGTAGTAAAATACCTTTCGAAAATAAATCGAGTGATAGAATAATGAATCCTCACTTTTTTGATGAAACTTCAAAAAAAATTCTACTTAATTCCAATTTGTTTAATTATGCAAAACAACTGTTAAATTGTGAAGTTTATGCAGTACAAACCATGTTTTTTGAAAGAGGTTCAGAGCAAACATTCCATCAAGATGACTTCTATTTAAATAACACTATAGGTATTTGGATTGCACTAGATGATGTAAATGAATTAAATGGTTCAATATGTGTTCAAATGGAATCTCAAAAGTACGATGTGATTTATCCAGAAACTATAGGAATAAATAACCCAATGGATCTTAAAAATGAAGAAACATATGCGGATATAATGAATTCAGTATATGTACACAACAAAAAAAATAATGAACTAAAGGATAAAATAGTGAAATTAAAAAAAGGCTATGCAGTCATTCTTGATGGGAGACTAATACACTGGGGTTTACCTGTTATTGACAAAGAAAAGAAAAGACGGGTAATTGTAAATCATTATATTGATGCAAAATCAAAATGGCCCTACATAAATTGGCCAAAATACTGCTCAAATGGTGATTACAAGGTTCAGAATAATTTTGACAAAATGAATTTACATCCAAATAAAATATAATAATGAGTAACATTCACTTAGAATTTATGACTGAAGCTATTTCAGAAGCTAGAAAGGGGCTTGAGGAAGGGGGCATTCCAATTGGTGCTGTTATTGTCCACAAAAACCAAATAATTGGAAGAGGGCGAAACCAGAGGGTGCAGAACAATAACCCGCTTATACATGGAGAAATGGACGCCTTTCAAAATGCAGGCAGACTTGATACTTCGGTTTATAAAGAATGCACGATCTATAGTACTCTATCACCTTGTATAATGTGTAGTGGAACGATTGTACATTACAAAATACCTTTGTTGGTTATCGGTGAAAACGAAACTGTAAAAGATACAACTTTTTGTGAAGATTTTCTTGTAGCAAATAACACAAAAATAATTAATTTAGATTTAGACGAATGCAAATCAATGATGGGTTCATTCATTGAAAGAAATGAGAAGCTATGGTTTGAAGATATTTCAATTTGAGTACAATCCAAAAGAAATTTTTGAACCTAATTTAGCATTAGATTTAATTAATTCTATATTGGATGCTAATGTCTTTCCACCTGTCTGTTCAGAAATATCATTAAGAATATAGGGTGTAAGATTTTTTCCAAAGATTCCGTTTTTTTCAGAGTTTGTGATTGATTTACTAATTATATCCTCTAAGTAATTGAGATCTATAGAATATTCCTTATCTATTGGATTACAAAGTAGAATACTTTTTCCCAAGCCCATCTGTTTGTTTATTTTAAAAATATCAATAATATCTCTATGATTTCTAATAACATTTTCTGCTTTAATTTTGCTGGACCTTGAATAGAACAATGGGATGGTTTCTGAATTATAAACGCTCACTAAAACAGAATTTGTTTCAAGATATTCCAATGTTTCTTTTATGCCCATGAATGCTTTCATACCACTACATACAACTATATTTTTAAATGAAGATAAAGCTACCAAATCAGCACTTATATCAAAATCCTTGAAGGCACTTCTAGAGACTCCTCCTATTCCTCCCGTAACTAGTACTTCAATCCCTAATTTATCCATAACATACAAGCAAGCACCAACAGTTAAAGCACTATTTAATTTATTCTTAATAGAAGAAGAAATATCTCTTTCTGTACATTTAGAAATGTCGTCGGAACTACCAAACAGTTCAATTTCATCATTTGAAAGACCACATTTAATTTTCCCATCAACTATTCCAATTGTCATTGGTTCACATCCATTATCTTTAATGATTTCCTCTACTTCTAAGGCAGTTTTCACATTTTCAGGATATGGCATCCCATGAGA
>Ga0209403_10008282_pt1 | contig 10043 bp, 7 predicted proteins | sample ArcticOcean_MG_C_8_FD_187440 | JGI IMG/M metagenome (GOLD analysis project Ga0209403, IMG submission 187440) | Marine microbial communities from western Arctic Ocean - ArcticOcean_MG_CB11_86 (SPAdes) (version 2) | ecosystem: Environmental > Aquatic > Marine > Oceanic | place: Arctic Ocean...
CAGTGCCACCGCTAGATTCGAATCCACCAGAGTTACTGCCGAAACCCATTTCCGACGTCATGAAACCACCTACACCCATCTTTATCTTTTCAGCGGCATTGGCGCCACCGCTAAAAGCAAAGGCACCTGCAACAGCAAGGGCAGTCGTGGAAAATAGAAATTTTTTCAAGTTAAGTCCTCCTAAAAATTCTCCATCCCAGAAGGCATAAATGCTGAACCCAGGCTGAAGAGGTTGTTCTAAAAATAACGATACCAGTATAAGCCACAGTCACCGCGGAGGGTCAACAGGGGTTGTGCCCTATTTGTACCATTAATTTAGAGTTGTGGTAATTTTGCATCATACGTTAGTTTATAAAATTGTTTATGAAATTGGAAGGGGAGGCCCGTATAGTGTAGCCTGTCCAAATTAGTAAATTGTTTGTTTGTTCTTATCTGATAGTTTCGGAATACTGTTGTGATCGGGCAGCAACCATTTTAAAAAAGACACATTTTGCCAAACCGTAAGTTGGACTTGGATAGAAATTCTGGGTAAGTATGCTATATCGTTAATTTGACGTTTTAGAAGGACCTTTTAGCAATGGGTTTTGCCGGCTTCAAGTGGTACATATTAAACGGTCTTACCGTGATATTTGTAGGTGTACTTTTATCTTCGTGTGCCGGAGAAGAGGGATCGGTACCGGACCTCATGACGATCGGTGATGAAACGGTCGACATGAACAAAAGAGAGACGCTCTTTGGCGGGGACCTCCTGACGTTTGGTGGCGAGCCCAAACGCGAGGCCCCAGGAGGGGGCATCGGCATCGGTGTTAATGCTTTTCTATGGCGCGCAAGTCTAGACGTGGTTTCTTCGTGGCCGGTTTCTTCGGCAGATCCGTTTGGGGGGGTTATAATTACCGATTGGTACGCCCCCCCTGAAACACCCCGTGAACGATTTAAATTTAATATTTTTATTTTAGGCCGCGCACTGCGCGCGGATGGCGTGAGAGTATCAATATTTAAACAGATTATGAATGCCAGGGGCGAATGGCAACAGGCGGTCCTTCAATCCGATACTGAGGTGTCGGTGGAGAACGCCATACTAACCAGGGCGCAACAATTTCGAGCGGGGTCGCTGAAATAAAAACGTTTTCTATACCAGGCGGTTCGTTGATTTTGAACGTTGCGGAAGCATTGCATAGGGGTGGCGTCGCCAAGCAAACGTCTTTCTCTTCGTTTGTCGATGACGTTCGTTGTTATTGAGATCGTTTAAACCTCAAATCCAATGTCAAGATATAACTTCAAAAGAGCCGAAAAATATTGGCAGTCCGTTTGGGAAAAGCGGCGGTGCTTTAATGTCTCCGACGTAAGTGACGCCCCAAAATACTATGTCCTTGAAATGTTTCCCTATCCCTCCGGACGCATGCACATGGGTCACGTCAGGAACTATACTTTAGGGGACTTGGTGGCGAGGTATAAAAAGGCTCGCGGGTTCAATGTTCTGCATCCAATGGGGTGGGATGCCTTCGGGTTGCCAGCTGAAAACGCTGCTATTGAGAATAACATTGCGCCAGCCGACTGGACGGAACAAAACATCGCCGCCATGCGCAATCAACTGAAAACCATGGGTTTCTCCTACGACTGGGATCGGGAATTTGCAACTTGCCAGCCTCAATACTACAAACACGAACAGAAGATGTTCCTTGATTTTTTGAACGTGGGCCTTGCCTACCGTCGGGAAGCGTGGGTCAATTGGGATCCGGTGGAGGAAACGGTCCTAGCCAACGAACAGGTAATTGACGGCAAGGGTTGGCGCTCCGAGGCGCCCGTAGAAAGAAAAAAACTTTCGCAATGGTTTTTAAAAATTACCGAATATTCTGATGACCTCCTCTTGGCTTTGAAGGGGCTAAACCGATGGCCTGACCGCGTTCGGCTCATGCAGGAAAACTGGATTGGGCGCTCCGAAGGTATGCACATAGAATTTCGTATTTCAGGCCGTGAAGACGTATTGGGGGTGTTTTCTACCCGAGCTGACACACTCTACGGCGCAACTTTTTGTGCTATTTCACCCAACCACCCACTGGCAGAGGAGCTCGCACAGTCAGACATGGGGGTACAAAAGTTTGTTACCGAATGCAACCGCCAGGGGACTAGCGTAGAGGCTATAGAAACGGCAGAGAAACTTGGCGTTTTGTCGGGATATGAATTAGAACACCCCCTCATAAAAGAAAAAAAACTGCCCCTCTATGTTGCCAACTTTGTCCTTATGGAATATGGCACTGGAGCAATATTTGGTTGTCCAGGGCATGATCAAAGAGATTTAGATTTTGCAAGGAAATATGAACTCGATGTGATCACTGTAGTCGCGCCGAATGATAGCAGCAGAAGTTCGTTCGCTGTTCAAAATGAAGCTTATCTGGGGGATGGTGTTCATGTAAATTCCGGTTTTTTGGATGGCTTAAACATTTCCCAGGCAAAGGTTGCTGTTGCCAAAAAACTTGAAGAAATAAATTCTGGTAAACGTGTCATTAACTACCGCTTAAGGGATTGGGGTGTCTCAAGACAACGCTATTGGGGTTGCCCGATACCAATAATCAAGTGCAAACACTGTGGCTTCGTACAGGTTCCTGAACGAGATCTACCCGTTGAGCTCCCGAGGGATGTGAGTTTCAGCAAACCAGGCAATCCCCTAGACAGCCACCCCACCTGGAAATTTGTGGATTGTCCGGACTGCGGCAAACCGGCGGAACGTGAAACCGATACCTTTGATACATTTTTTGAGTCATCCTGGTATTTTGCACGTTTTTGTTCCCCTCACTCAAAGGAAGCCCTCGATCGCGCTGCCTTAGATTATTGGATGCCCGTCGATCAATATATCGGTGGCATCGAACACGCTATCCTTCATTTGCTGTATTCAAGATTTTTCACACGGGCCTTGAAGAAGTGTGGTTATATCGGCATTTCGGAACCGTTTGCCGGAATGATGACCCAGGGCATGGTTTGTCACGAAACATATCGGGATAACGGAGGAAACTGGGTGCTGCCGGAAGAAATTCAAAAAACTCCTGATGGTTCGTACCGGCGAATAGATAACGGTTCCTCCGTTACTGTCGGGCGCACCGAAAAAATGAGCAAATCTCGGAAAAATGTTGTTGACCCCGAGCTAATCATACAGGAGTACGGCGCTGATACAGCACGCTTATTTATGTTATCTGATAGTCCACCAAACCGGGACCTAGACTGGACTGCATCTGGGATCGAAGGTGCCTGGAGATACGTCAACAAGTTGTGGCGGATGGCCTCCGAACCCCAAATGCCCCTCGTTGAGCGTGACCTAGCAATGCCAAATAAAATTGGGTATTCCGTAGAAAAAGTTCGGAGATCTGTACACCAAACCACCGCGGCGGTTGGGAAGGACTTAGACAGCTTCCACTTTAATAAAGCGGTCGCCCGAATACGCGAGTTAACCAATTTGTTGGAAGAACTCAACAATGACGACGGCGCAGGCTGGGTTTACCGGTATGGAATGGAAACAGTTACGAAGCTTATTGCTCCTATGCTACCCCATTTAGCAGAGGAAATGTGGAAAAAGCTGGGTTATACCACCTTGGTCGTAGAGACGCCTTGGCCAGACTTTGATTTAGCGCTCTTGGAAGAGGACATAGTAACTATTGCCGTACAAGTTAATGGAAAGCTGCGGGTCACCGTCGATGTAGAACGGGATTTATCTCAAGAACATATCGAACCCCTTGCTTTAGGTTTGGAGCCAGTTGAAAAGTTGCTTGATGGCCGCAATCCTCGTAAAGTAATTTTTGTGTCCAACAAGATTGTGAATTTCGTTGTTTAGAATATCTGCTTATGTCGCTGCTTTGGCCGTCTTAGCGGCGTGTGGTTTCCAACCTATTTATGGAAGCAAGGGAACCCCCGGCACCCAAATTGAAGTGGGTATCATCAAGGACCGCCAAGGGCAGCAACTGCGGAACTTTTTATTAGATCGGATCAATCCCGGCGGACCCCCTCAATCTCCAAACTATACTTTAACTGTCGTATTAACTTCTGGAAAAGAGTTTTTAGCCTTCAGGAAATCCCAGTTTTCGACGAGAGTTAACCTCAATTTCATTGCTGTCTTCAATCTCAAAGGTAAAAATCAGTATTTAGGGGAAAACTTTTCGGGGACTTCTAAAATCACGGTCAGCTACAATATTTTAAGCTCTCATTTTGCAACGTTGACCGCTGAAGAGAATGCAAGCACCCGGGCTGTTAAGGAACTCAGTGCTGATATTAGCAACAGAATTGCCGCTTTTGTTCGTCATTCACAAGTCTCCTGACACTTCTCCTCTCCGTGAAAGTTTTAACTCGAAATTTAAACGCCTTTTTAAACAAGCCTCCTGACCATATCCTGGCCGTTTTGATTTATGGCAAGGACGCCGGGCTTGTTCATGAAAGAGTTCTAATGATCACCCGTGCCGTTGTTGGAGACGCTGCTGACCCGTTTAGGGTTTCAGAGTTAGGAAGCAGTGAAATATTAAGCGATCCTTCCAAGTTAACTAACGAATTCACGGCACAGTGTCTGGTCGGAGGGAGACGTGTTGTTCGTATTCGTCTCGGCAGCGAAAACCTTTCCGATAGTCTGAGGGCCCTCTTTAAGTTGCCCAAACAAAATGCCCTAATTGTGGTAGAGGCAGGGTTTTTAAGTGCCTCATCGTCAGTTCGTCGATTTATGGAAAAAGAAGCCAAAACCGCCGTTATCGCCTGCTACCAAGATACCCCGGACGACCTTTCCAGCTTAATCTCTGAATTAACAAAACCCCAGGGTCTCAACATTAGCAGCGCAGCCAAAAATTATCTGTTAGATCATCTTGGTTCCGACCGAATGGTTTCCCGAAGTGAGTTAGAAAAACTGGTTTTGTTCGCTGGGTCCAACGCAGATGTTTCAATTGAAGATGTGGTTGCTATAATAGGTGACAGTAGCGCTTTTTCAATTGAGGAGCTCGTGTACACTGCTGCCAGTGGAAATAAAGATACATTGAATGAAAGTCTTTTGCGCACCGCCACAGAGGGGTTTTCCACGATTGCCTTGCTTAGAGCGACACAAAGGCATTTACACAGGTTACTGCTTGCGAGCGAGATGTGTGCTGGAGGCAAAACGCCAAGCGAGGCAATGAAGATTTTGCGACCGCCAGTAATCTTTACCTTTGCCCAACAATTTCTGGCGCAGCTCGGTGTGTGGACGCCCCCACTCATAGGAACAGCCCTTGAGCTTCTTTCAACTGCCGAGATAGATTGTAAGTCGACACGGCTACCACAGAACATCATTGGAGAGCGTGCTTTACTGCGATTAAGTCAAATAGCTAGAAAAAAGTAGTCTTTTAAAGTTTTAATTTCATGGTGTAATGATCTAGCGGCTAATTTTTTTTAAAATCCCATCGAAAAAATTGTGGTTTTAGCGAAGCACCGCCACCCTAAACGACAAAATAACTTATAAAAACCTCGTTCGAATACGAGGGAGGGTCAATCAGGGCGACCGCTGTAGTTTCTAAAAAAACGAGGGTTTTTTCAACCCCGAGGTACTTTTGTGAGTTTCCCGTCGGAGGGAAACAATCCGTCGGGATAGTTCCGGCGTTTGAGATTTAGCGTTGTGTATGGCTAGCCGGTTTGATTGCAAACCGTATTTGTTGGGCTTCACATCTGCCGACCTAAAATTTTTGCTGCTTTCCGCCAACTGAATCTTGTTTTTAAAGTCTATAGGCGGGTAATTGGAACCGATTAGGTTACCGTATGGTTGTTGAGGGGAGGGGTTTAGTGTTTTTTTAACCGCCCTAGAACTTCGTCCAACTGTTCCAGTGTGTCATAGTTAACTGTTACCTTTCCACCGGACGGCGTAAAATGAATTGAGACACTAAGTCCGAGAGAGGTAGAGATTTCCCTTTCCAAGGCGAGTGTGTTGGCGTCTTTCTCATACTTATTTGGGCTTTTACGGCTTTTAACCCCGGCCTTTTTTGCGAGGGTTTCTGTTTGCCGAACATTTAGACCCCTTTTTACAACAAGCTTGGCTAACTCCCCAGGATTGCTGGCATTTAGGAGCGCCCTCGCGTGTCCGGCACTTAAAGCTCCAGAAGCAATCAATGACTTAACGCTATCGGGTAAGCTTAAAAGACGGATCATATTTGCCACATGGCTCCGGCTTTTTCCTAACAACTCCCCCAGCTTTTCCTGAGTATGAGAAAATTCTTGTATAAGTTGCTCATACCCTCTGGCTTCTTCTAAGGGCGACAAATTTGCCCGCTGAAGGTTTTCCACAAGAGCTATTTCTAATGCTTTTATATTTGTTAACTTCCGAACAAGAATTGGAACTTCGTGTAATTGTGCTATCTGGGCTGCTCGCCAGCGGCGTTCGCCAGCGACTATCTCCCATTTTTCTGGGTTATTCTGGCTGTTTCTAACGAGTATCGGCTGAATGATACCGTTAACTTTTATTGAAGCCGCAAGCGCCTTCAGTTCGCTTGATACAAATTGAGTGCGGGGCTGATACCTTCCGGGAACCAAAGACCCGATAGGCGCAACGGTGACGGATGTAACTTTGTTTTCACCAGCTTTTTGTGAGGAAGAAAATTCCGTCAAGGCGTCTTCACCCAATAAGGCGTCCAGCCCCCTACCCAAGTTTTTGCGCTTTCCCCGATTTGACATTAGGCCACCAATGCCTGCTCACGGCGAAGCACCTCGCTTGCCAGGTGTATGTAGGCCTGAGAACCTGCACAGGAGGTGTCGTATAGCAGAACCGGCTTACCGTACGACGGCGCCTCAGAGACCCGAACATTGCGGGGAATAACGGTATCATAAACAATGTCACCAAAATGATCCCGAACCTCCAGTGCCACGGAATCCGATAGATTGTTTCGACGATCAAACATTGTTAAAACTATGCCCTGGATATCCAGGCTTGGATTATATGTTTTCCGCACCCGATTAATTGTACGAACCAAGTGGCTAATCCCTTCCAACGCAAAAAACTCGCACTGCAAAGGAACAAGCACCGAGTGGGCAGCAATGAGGGCATTTAATGTCAAAAGACCAAGGGCCGGAGGACAATCAATTAATATGTAATCGAAAGAAGAAACGCTTCCTGTAAGTGCTGTTTTCAAACGGTATAGCCGGTTTTCGTCTTCTACAAGCTCTATTTCAGCGCCAGATAAATCAACGCCTGATGGTAGGACTGATAATCCTGGTATGTTTGTTTCGGAGATTGTATCGCTCAGGCCTGCCTCTCCCATGAGGAGATGGTAGGTGTTTATCTTTCTAGCATCCGAATACAACCCCAAGCCTGTGCTGGCATTGCCCTGGGGATCAAGGTCGATAATCAAGACCTTTTTCTGCACCGCAGCCATGGCTGTGGCCAAATTGATGGTGGTTGTGGTCTTGCCCACCCCCCCCTTTTGGTTGGCTACGGCTAAAACTCGGACCGGGACTCCCGGATCAATTGCTTTCGTGTTTTTCATCGATTGAGGCAAGCTCCGCAATTTCAAGAACAACCCCGCGGGGATTAGTCATAGAAATGTGTTTTTGGACGTCCATATTCCAGTTTTTTTTTGCTTTCGTCAATTCGGGAACCACATTTGCGCCCTTCATAAAAAAACATTTTCCTTGCCGCGAAATAAGGGGCTCACTGTAAATTAACAATTTTTCAAGCGAGGCCAGGGCCCTAGACGTGATGTACGCTGCTCGTTTGATTGGTTTGTAATCTTCTATACGACACTGAATAACCTCTACGTTAATGTCCAATGAATGAGACGCATTGCGAAGAAACGCACACTTTTTTCCGTTAGACTCTATTAGCTTAACCGCCGGACACCCCATTATTGCCAGCACAATACCCGGAAAGCCCGCGCCGCTTCCTAAATCAACCAAACACCCCGGGGGTTTTAAAAACTGATAGATCTGTGCGGAATCAAGAATGTGCCGGCGCCAAATGTCGACAACCGTGGACGAACCGACCAGATTGAACGCCTTTTGCCAACGTAAAAGAAGGTGAACAAATTCTTTAAGCTGCGCCAGTGTTTCACGTGAAACAGAAATATCCCTAGAAAACTCGTCCGGTCCATACATGTCCAAGCCCGTGTTTCACGTGAAACCATTAATCAGTCATTGCCTGTCAACGGGTGCCGATCGTTGGACGTATCCCAACAAGGCGGTTAATGCAACAGGCGTCACGCCGGAAATGCGGGCCGCCGCACCCAGCGTGGTAGGCCTTGCATCTCCAAGCTTACTTTTTACTTCAGTTGAGAGGCCGCCAATTTTTTCGTAGTTCAAGTCAGCTGGTAATGTCAGGGCCTCGTCACTGCGGAACGCCCTAATGTCGGCTTCCTGTCGATTCAGGTACCCTGAATACTGGCCGTTGGTTTCAAGCTGTTCGGCGGTTTCTGGTTTAAGTGCCTCGAGCTCCGGCCATATCTTAGCCAGTCGCGCGACTGTAATTTCCGGATAAGCCAGAAGGTCCAAGGCCGACCTCCGCACGCCGTCCTTCTTAATTTTCAAACCATATTTCGATAATTCATTAGGCGTTGCTGTGATCGTTTTGCTTAGCTGTATGCCCCGCTCGAGCTCTTCCATTTTTATCTGGAATTTCTGGCGGCGGGTCAGGTTCACGCAACCAGCCTTAATACCGATCGGGGTTAACCGCTGATCTGCGTTATCTGATCGCAGTTTAAGACGGTATTCGGCACGAGATGTGAACATGCGGTAGGGCTCACTTGTTCCCAGGGTCACCAAATCATCAATCATAACACCGATATAAGCATCTGCACGGTCAAGAGTAATGGGATCCAGATCATCAGACATACGGGCAGCATTAAGGCCAGCGACTAGGCCCTGGGCGGCGGCCTCCTCATACCCGGTTGTCCCGTTGATCTGGCCGGCAAAATAAAGGCCCGGTACTCGCTTGGTTTCTAAGCTAGGCGAGAGTTCCCGGGGGTCTACAAAATCATACTCTATCGCATAACCCGGCCGAAGCATCTTCGCGTCTTCGAGGCCAGGAATGGTTTTTACCATATCAAGCTGCACTCTCTCGGGTAAAGACGTGGAAATGCCGTTAGGGTAGACCGTTGTATTATCCAATCCCTCGGGTTCCAGGAAGATTTGGTGGCTCTTTTTATCTGTAAATCGAGTAATCTTGTCTTCAATAGAAGGGCAGTACCGCGGCCCAACGCTATTAATCTGCCCAGAATACATCGGCGAATATTTTAGGTTTGCCCGAATAAGGTCGTGAGTTGATTCGGTGGTCGAGGTAATGTAGCAATCAATCTGTGGCGTTGTTATTTCCTTTGTTAAGTATGAAAAGGGTCTTGGTGGATTGTCACCTGGCTGCCGCTCCAGGTTTTTCCAACAAATCGTTGTACCATCAAGTCGGGGCGGCGTTCCTGTTTTTAATCGGCCCAGCCTGAAGCCAAGCCGCTTGAAGGTTAATGACAACCCAAGGGCGGGCGCTTCGTGGATGCGACCGGCCCGGATTCTTGTTTGCCCAATATGAATGAGGCCACCTAAAAATGTACCTGTAGTTACCACAACTTTTCGGCTTTGTATCTGCGTTCCGTTTGAGAGAACTACGCCAGTTAAAACACGGGCGCCATCTACTGCCAGATTTTCCACGGCCCCCGCAAGAATTTCCAAATTATCGTGTTCTTTTAATAAGCCCTGTATCGCCAAACGATAAAGCCTTCGGTCCGCTTGCGCGCGCGGGCCCCGAACGGCGGGTCCCTTTGTTTGGTTCAAAACGCGAAACTGTATCCCCGCCCGATCAATGGCTCGGCCCATAATTCCATCGAGAGCATCAATCTCGCGAACAAGCTGACCCTTGGCAAGGCCGCCTATCGCCGGATTGCAAGACATCTCCCCAACTGTTTCCGGTTTATGCGTCACCAACAGGGTTGAGGCGCCATATCTAGCTGACGCTGACGCTGCTTCACATCCTGCGTGCCCGCCGCCGATGACAATAACGTCGTATTTTGTTTTGTTCGGTCTTATATCCATCTGGGGGAAATTTAAGCAGGATATGTACTCGTGTCAAATTTGCA
>Ga0209403_10008284_pt1 | contig 10041 bp, 10 predicted proteins | sample ArcticOcean_MG_C_8_FD_187440 | JGI IMG/M metagenome (GOLD analysis project Ga0209403, IMG submission 187440) | Marine microbial communities from western Arctic Ocean - ArcticOcean_MG_CB11_86 (SPAdes) (version 2) | ecosystem: Environmental > Aquatic > Marine > Oceanic | place: Arctic Ocean...
CAATTAACGCTAAAGTTCCTAATAGTGAGGTAATATAAGTTATTGGCATTTTCTTTCTAAGACCGCCCATTTTTCGAATATCTTGTTCGTGATGAAGGGCAACGATAACTGAGCCGGCAGCTAAAAAAAGTAGTGCCTTAAAAAACGCATGGGTCATCAAATGAAAAATTGCAACAGAGTATGCGCTAACGCCTAACGCAACAGTCATATATCCTAGTTGAGAAAGGGTTGAGTATGCTACAACTTTTTTAATATCATTTTGAACAATGCCTAATAAACCCATAAATAAAGCAGTAATTGCACCTATAACCATCACCACTGTTAGGGCAACCTCACTTAACTCAAATAATGGAGACATACGTGAAACCATAAAGATTCCAGCAGTTACCATGGTTGCTGCGTGAATTAGAGCTGAAATTGGAGTGGGTCCTTCCATCGAGCCTGGGAGCCATACATGCAGGGGCACCTGAGCTGACTTACCCATTGCGCCAACAAAAAGAAGTAAGCAAATTACTGTTATAGCAGAAAAATCACCAAACAAAGTTAGTCCAATAATTTGGTCTTTTTGACTAAATGTTTCTGCATAGTCAAGGGTCCCAAAGAACATCAGAACCAACGCGATACCTAAAAGAAAACCAAAGTCACCAACCCGGTTTACAATAAAAGCTTTTAAGTTGGCTTCAATAGCAGACTCCTTATGATGCCAAAATCCAATTAGAAGATATGAAACAAGTCCGACAGCCTCCCAACCAAAAAATAACTGCATAAAGTTATTAGACATTACCAGTGTAAACATGGCAAAGGTAAAGAGGGAAATATAGCTAAAGAATTTAGTGTAACCCTCATCCTCATGCATATAGCCAATTGTATAAATATGAACCATTAATGAAACAAATGAAACAACTACAAGCATTACAGAAGTTAAATTATCAACAAGAAAACCAAAGCTAATATTAAGCCCGCCAATTTGCATCCATGTATAAATATTTTGATTAAAAATCTCTCCCTCATTAAGCACATGATGATTAAAAACATAAAGAGAAAGAACAGTTGAGATAGTAACGCCTAGAATAGTAATTGAATGAGATAATGTTCTTCCTAGTCTATTACCGGCAAGCCCAACAACGATTGACCCTATTAAAGGTGCAAGTACAATTGTCAAATAAGTATTAAGCATAACTATCCTTTCAAAGTGTTAGTTACATCAATATCAATCGAGCCACGACTTCTAAACATCAAGGTCAAAATAGCAAGACCTATAGCCACTTCTGCAGCGGCTACTGTCAAAATAAAGAATACAAATATTTGCCCAGCAAGATCTCCGCTGAAGTATGAAAAAGCAATAAAATTAGTATTAACAGCTGCCAAAATTAGCTCAACACACATCAACAACATAATGATGTTTGTTCTATTTATAAATATTCCTGCAAGCCCTATACAGAAAACGATAGAACTTAAAATCAGATAATCAGATAGAGCGATCATTTTGACTCCTTAGATGATTTAGGCTTTATCGAAGCAAACCTTATTCTATCTTTAGCCTGAACATTGACTTGCTCAGAAATATTTTGTTTTTTACTTCTAAGTTGATTCCTATGAACGAGTGTAATTGCTGCAATAATTGCAATTAAGAGAAGAATTGCTGCTAACTCAAAAGGGTAAACATAAACAGTATATAGTTGCTCAGCAATAGCGGTAATATTACTGTATGAAGCGTCATGTCTTTCGGGAGCCCCTATCACCTCTAAATCAAACTGTCCAGCGTTAAGAACCAACACCATCTGCGCAATAACAACTATAGAAACAATAATTCCTAAAGGTAGGTAGCGAGTGAACTGAGCCCGTAGGGTCGACTTATCAGTATCGAGCATCTTAATAACAAACATAAATAACACCATAACGGCGCCAACATAAATCAAAATAAGTGTGATTGCTAAAAACTCAGCCTCAAGCAGTAACCACAAACTAGCAGCACTAAAAAACGTTAATATTAGTAACAAAGCAGCCTTTGCAGTATTTCGTGCAGTAATCATCATCACTGCACTAGTGACAAAGAAAAAGGAAAAAATATAAAATAAAACTGATGTAAATTCCATAGTTAACTATTACTTATATTTAGAATCTTCAAGTCTAGCTTTGCTGATCGCTTCTTCATTCTCATCACCTATAGCTAGCAAACCTTTTTTATCAATAATGCTTCCTTCTCTTGATTCAAATGCGTAATCAAATATATGCGTTTCTACAATTGCATCAACTGGGCATGCCTCTTCACAAAAACCACAAAAGATACATTTAAATAAATCAATATCGTACTGAGTTGTTCTTCGCGTACCGTCTTCTCGCGCTTCTGATTCAATAGTGATAGCATTTGCTGGACATACAGCTTCACAAAGCTTACATGCAATACACCTTTCTTCTCCATTTGGGTATCGACGAAGCGCATGCAAACCTCTAAATCTGGGTGAAATAGGGGTTCGCTCTTCAGGGAACTGAACAGTAATATTATTATTTATAAATTCTTTACCAGTGACCTTAAGGCCTGACCTAAGCTCACCTAAACCAAAATCTTTTACTATTTTTTTGACTTTTTTTATCATATCTCTTTCTCCTTAAAACCAAGGCCCTATATGAAGCTGTGTCATCAATGCAACCACAAAGATCCACACAATTGTCAAGGGTAAGAAAATCTTCCAACATAAGCGCATAATCTGGTCATACCTAAACCTTGGAAAAGAAGCACGAATCCAAAAGTAAAGGAATAAAAAGAAGCTCATCTTTACTAACAACCAAAATAAATCTGGCACAAATTCAAACCAACCTTCAAGATAAGGTATGCCTTCAAATGGCGAGTGCCAGCCACCGAAAAACAATAGAACTGCCAACATAGCCATAAAAATCATGTTGAAATATTCAGCCATAAAGAATAACGCAAAAGGCATTCCGGAGTACTCAACATGAGTACCTCCAACAATTTCTGACTCCCCCTCTACAACGTCAAATGGAGCTCGATTTGTTTCGACTAAAGCACCTATCCAAAATACTATCATCATTGGAAAGAGAGGTATCCAATACCAATTCAAAATTCCCCCAGCCTGCTTTGCCACTACCGTATTTAAATTAACAGAACTCGCAATCATCACCACTGTAACAAGAACGAAACCAATCACAAGCTCATAAGAAATCAGGAGTGCAGTACTTCTCAATGCCCCTATGAGGGGGTACTTGGAGTTAGATGCCCATCCTGCAAGAACAATACCATATACGCCAACTGAGCCTATCGCCATAACATAAAGCAAGCTCACATCAAGATTAGCAATATAGAAACCTTCTCCCAGAGGAACAACTGCCCAAACAGCAACTGCAGGCACAAAAGCCAGAACAGGGGCTAAAAGAAATAGATAAATATTCGACTTAGAAGGAAAAATAATTTCCTTAAACATCATTTTAAAAACATCTGCAAATGGCTGCAATAACCCATGAGGTCCGACTCGATTTGGACCAATTCTAAGCTGCATAAAACCAATAACCTTTCGCTCTGCATAGGTCATATACGCCATCATAATGATTAATGGAAAAATAAGAGCTACACCCTTAATTAAAATAATCACTATTACTGCTAATCCGCCGTCAAACCAAGGGATTAGTTGATGGATGCTGTCTACGAATGATTGCCACATAGTCAATACTCCCTAGCCTTGTCTCGATTGATAAGTATGAACAAACACGCAACCTTCTGCAACTGAATCATTAATAGAAACAGGTACTCCATGATACAAATCACCTTCTGAAAGTTTTAGCTCTTTTGCTGTTAAATCAGAAACAAATGCATCATTGATCTTTCCAATTTGGGTTTCTTGAAGAGCTTTGGCTTTTCTAGTAATGGCATCAGAAGCGTAAGGTGAATACTGCCAATGAGTAGTAACTTGAGAATCTTCAGATACTTCTATGTTTACTTCACTATTGTTATCAAAAGTAATATCAATTGAAAGAGCATCATCAGCCACTTGGCTTGAATCAGTATAGTCGAAACCTTCAAATCCTAACAAGTCTGCAAGTACCTTTATAATTTTCCAACCAGGCTTTGACTCACCGGGACTTGAAACAGAAGCACTGAATGATTGCGCTACGCCATCAAAATTAATGTGAGTTCCAGAGCTTTCATAAAAACAAGCTAAAGGTAATATAACATCCGCGCTAGAAAGTGTTTGTTCATCCTCAAAACTATTAAGTGAAACAACAAATACATTTTTTTTATTAAAAGTATCAGTCGCCAACTTGGAGCTGATAAAGTCATAGTTATAATCAACATCCATTAACAAAAATGACTTAGTATCTCCTGAAAGCATCGAAGTTACATCCCTTCCAGCATTGGCAGGCTTAAAACCAACTCTCTCTGCAGAAAGTGAGTTACCAGTGAGACTTAAATTAGCGATTTTTGCATTGGATAAAGCTGCAATTTCAGAAATAAGGACTACAATATTTGAAAAAGAGGGATTGCTATTTATATGCTCACCAAAAATAATTACTGGATTTTCAGCAGCGATTAGGTCATCAGCAATCTTATTGTGAGTTTCATCAGTTTTGGTCTTAGATAAATATTTTGGTAAAGTCGTTTTAGTCTTTTCATGCAAAGACTTTAAAACAGACTGAAGCATTGAAGCAGTTCTTTGAGGCGCAGATAATACCTCTAAAGCAATTCGGTAATTAAAATCAAACTTTTTAGTATTAATCGTATTCACAGAGGCACCACTTAAAGCTGCCTTTCTTATGCGATGATTAATCATTGGTTGTTCTAATCGTAAGTATGAATTAACAATTAAAGCGTGGTCTATTGACTCCAACTCAGCTAGAGTGATATTTGAGGACAAAGAGTTATCTATACTGAGGTCTGCTTTATCTAGTCGGTAATCAATATTTTCTGAGCCAAAACTTCGAGCCAGCTTTTGCAGTAAATAAAATTCCTCAAGTGTAGAGTGTTTTGAAGCTAATACACCAAATTGACTCGGCATTTGTGCATTTTCCTTCAAACCACTTACAGCAAAATCAAGAGCTACTTCCCAGCTCACATCCTGCCACTCATTGTTCTTTTTAATCTTAGGAACTAAGGCTCGGCTTTCATGATTTAAGCCTTCATATGAAAAACGATCACGATCAGAAATCCAAGTCTCATTAACTACCTCATTATCTCTTGCAACGACTCTTTTAACCTTACCTTTATAGGTTTGAGTATAAATATTTGACCCTACCAGGTCATGCCTTGCAATACTTTGAATGGCATTCATTTGCCAAGTTCTAGCCTCATACCTAAAAGGCTTCGAAGTCAGAGCGCCTACTGGGCAGACATCAATCATATTTCCAGAGAGTTCGGACTGGATGCCTTCAGTTAGGAAAGGTTCAATTTTCACACCTTCACCCCTACCAGTAAGTCCCATCTCAACAATACCTGCAACTTCTGCGCCAAAACGAACACAACGAGTACAGTGAATACATCGAGTCATGTCCGTTTGAATCAAAGCGCCAATATCTTTATCTGCAACTATGCGCTTACCTTCATTAAACTTTGATACGTCAGAGCCATAATCCATTGCAACATCTTGGAGTTCGCACTCGCCGCCCTGATCACAAATTGGGCAGTCAAGTGGATGATTAATAAGTAAAAACTCCATCACTGCCTTTTGTGCATTTTTGGCTTTATCGTTTTTGGTATAAATTTTCATGCCATTTGCTACAGCTGTAGAGCAAGCAGGTTGTGCTTTAGGATTACCTTCAATATCTACTAGACACATTCTGCAGTTTGCAGCAACTGATAACTTTTTATGGTAACAAAAACGAGGAACATCTATCCCCTCTCTGTCGGCAATTGAGATAATAGAATCGCCTTGATTAGCGTTAACTAGTTTGCCATCAATTTCAAATTCAATATCAGCCATCAATTTCCACCATGCTTTTACCGTGCTTGATATAGTACTCAAACTCCTGTCTAAAATGCCTTATAAAACTCTCTACAGGAATCGCTGCGGCATCACCAAGAGCACAAATTGTATTGCCAATTATTTTTTCTTGGACAGACATAAGTAGATCTAAATCATCACTTTTTCCATTACCATCTAGTATGCGCTGTAACATTCTATATAACCAACCAGTACCTTCCCTACATGGAGTGCACTGACCACAAGACTCGTCATAATAAAAATGCGCTAAACGTGTCAAGGTTTTAACCATACAAGTACTATCATCCATAATAATTACTGAGCCAGCGCCGAGCATTGATCCAGCATTTTCAATACTGTCATAATCCATCGTCATTTTCATTGCAGTCTTTGCCGTTAATAAGGGCGTGGATGAGCCGCCTGGTATTACTGCCTTAAGTTTTCTGCCTTTTTTAAGACCTCCAGCTAATTCCAACAGTTCACTAAAAGGTGTTCCCATAGGGACTTCAAAATTAGCAGGCTTTCTAACATTGCCAGTTACCGAAAAGCACTTCGTTCCACCTGAATTTTCAACTCCTAGATCTGCAAACCATTTCCCACCTCGAGAAAGAATTTCAGGTACTGAAGCAAAGCTCTCAGTATTATTAATAGTTGTTGGTTTGCCATATAATCCAACATTAGCTGGAAAAGGTGGCTTAAATCTTGGTTGACCTTTCTTACCCTCAAGTGACTCCAACAAAGCAGTCTCTTCGCCGCAAATATAAGCTCCAGCACCTAGGTGGGTGTATAGGTCAAAGCAAACATTACTACCTTTAATACTGGTACCTAATAATCCGGCATCATAAGCATCCTTCAAGGCCTCTTCAAAGCGGTAATAGGGCTCCATAAACTCACCCCTAATATAGTTGTAGCCAACCGTTGCATTCATTACGTATCCAGCAATGGCCATACCTTCGATGACAGAGTGAGGGTTGTATCTAAGTATATCTCGATCATGACAGGTGCCTGGCTCTCCCTCATCAGAATTACAAACGACATATTTTTGCCCCTCTTGATTGCGAGGCATAAAGCTCCACTTTAAACCGGTTGGAAAGCCAGCGCCGCCTCGACCTCTTAATCCTGAAGTTTTTAACTCAGCAAGTATCTTATCAGGAGAGAGTTCACCATTAAGAATTTGACGCCACACTTTATAGCCACCTGTCAATTCATAGGTTGCAAGGCTGGCAGGGTTTTCTTTATCTAAGTTTTTAAAACAAACTTCATTCATTTTAGATTACCCAAAATCTCATCAATTTTTTTAGTCGTTAAATGTTCATAGTATTGATCACCAATCTGGCACATTGGGCCTCCAACACATGCACCCAAGCATTCAACTTTTTTGACACTTACTAAGCCATCTTTACTTATCTCACCAGTTTTTACTTCGAGCTTTTCTTCTAAATAAGAGATTAAATCATCCGAACCATTGAGCATGCAAGATATATTGTGACAAAAGCGAATAACGTATTTGCCTACAGGCTTATGGTTATAGTTCTCGTAAAAAGTGGCGACCTCTTGAACGCTAATTACTGGCATATCGAGATAACCTGCAATTTCTTTAATTAACTCATCTGTCAAACTGCCACTGTTTTCTTTCTGAACAATCGTTAAAGCCTGCATAACTGCAGAGCTCTCCCTTCCTTCAGGGTATTTTTTTACCCAAAAATCAATTTCTTTTTTTGCCTGATCAGAAATCATCTATCAATCTCCCCAAAAACAATATCTTGGGTACCAATAATGGTCACAACATCAGAAAGCATATGACCTTTAGACATCTCGTCCATTGATGCAAGATGGGAAAAGCCTGGGGCTCTAATTTTTACTCTGTAAGGCTTATTAGCTCCATCTGAAACTAGGTAGATACCAAACTCTCCTTTAGGGTGCTCAATAGCTGAATAGACTTCACCTTCGGGTAAACAGTACCCTTCAGTGAATAATTTAAAGTGGTGAATCATTGATTCCATATCGTCTTTCATATTGCCACGTTTTGGCGGAGCCACTTTATGATCATCGGACATTACAGGTCCAGGATTGGTTTTCAGCCATTTGACACACTGACTGATAATGCGAGTAGATTGACGCAACTCTTCCATACGAACAAGGTAGCGATCATAACAGTCACCGGTTACGCCAATAGGGATATCAAATTCCATTTTTTCATAAACCGAATAGGGCTCATTTTTTCGAATATCCCACTCAACACCTGAACCTCTTAGCATTGGTCCAGTAAACCCAAGTTGTTTTGCTCGATCTGCACTAACAATAGCAATGTTAACCAGTCTCTGCTTCCAAATCCTATTGTCGGTCAATAAATCAGAATACTGCTTTATGTTTTTAGGGAACTTATTTGCAAAATCTTCAATAAAGTCTAGCAAGGAGCCTTGTCGATTCTCATTCATCTCCTTTAGCTTCTTTGCACTTCGTAATTTCGACTCAAGATATTGAGGCATCTTTTCAGGCAAATCTCTGTAAACACCGCCTGGCCTATAATAGGTTGCATGCATACGCGAACCACTAACTGCCTCATAACAATCAATAAGGGTTTCTCGCTCCCTAAATGTATACAAAAATACACTCATCGCTCCAACGTCAAGGGCGTGAGTTCCAAGCCACATAAGATGATTCATAATCCGCGTAATTTCATCAAACATGACGCGAATATACTCTGCTCTTTCTGGAACCTTAAGTCCTAACATTTTTTCAATTGCCATCACGTATGCATGCTCATTGCACATCATAGATACATAATCAAGCCGGTCCATATATCCTATAGATTGGCTATAGGGTTTAGACTCAGCTAGTTTTTCTGTGCCGCGATGCAAAAGACCAATATGCGGATCTGCTCTCTCAACTACCTCACCATCTAGCTCAAGAATTAATCTCAGGACTCCATGTGCTGCAGGGTGCTGTGGCCCGAAGTTAAGGGTGTAATTTCTCATCTCTGACATAACTACTTCCTTATTACTCTTGGGACATTAATATTAGACTCAATGCTAACGGGCTCATAAACCACTCTGCCTAATTCTTCATCATAACGCATCTCAACCTCACCAATCATTGGGAAGTCTTTTCTAAGCGGATGACCAACAAAACCATAGTCGGTCAATATTCTTCTTAAATCTGTATGGTTTTCAAATAAGATACCAAAAAGGTCAAATGCTTCTCTTTCAAACCAATCAGCTGAGTTCCAAATGTTGGTAACTGATTGAATCATTAAGTTATCTAAAGATAGCAAAGCTTTAACCCTTAATCGCTGATTATCTTCTACAGAGAGTAAATGATAAATAACACCAAAGCGCTGCTCTTTGTGGACTGAAGATTGTTGCGGTTGTCTTGCCCTACTATAACCAGATGAACTTGCATTGCCATTCCAGTCAGATTCGCCATAAGTGAGATAATCTATTCCACAAAGGTCAATCAAGATAGAAAAATTGAAGTCATCCCTTAATTGCTTACAAACATCAATGACATCTTCACTATTAATTACCAAGGTCAGCTCCTCAAATGATTCGCTTATGCTATTTTTTCCAAAGGCTTTGACTAATTGTTTTTTTAACTTTTTCATAGTTTAAGTTCGAGCAATGGTGTTGGTTCTTCGGATTTTATCTTGCAACTGAAGAATTCCATACAAAAGAGCTTCCGCCGTGGGAGGGCATCCAGGCACATAAATGTCGACAGGAACAATACGATCACAGCCTCTAACAACCGCATAAGAATAGTGGTAATAGCCACCACCATTAGCGCATGAACCCATTGAAAGGACATACTTTGGTTCAGGCATTTGATCATAAACTTTGCGAAGTGCAGGCGCCATCTTATTCGTCAAAGTACCGGCAACAATCATTAAATCAGATTGACGAGGAGTTGGACGGAAAACAATACCAAATCGATCAAGGTCGTATCGTGATGAGCCCGCCTCCATCATTTCAACTGCACAACAGGCAAGACCAAACGTCATCGGCCAAAGAGATCCTGTACGAGCCCAGTTGATTACCTTGTCAAGTGAAGTAGTGACAAAGCCTTCCTTCATTAAACCATCAATAGCCATATTAAGTCCTAATTACTCCCACTC
>Ga0209403_10008285_pt1 | contig 10041 bp, 9 predicted proteins | sample ArcticOcean_MG_C_8_FD_187440 | JGI IMG/M metagenome (GOLD analysis project Ga0209403, IMG submission 187440) | Marine microbial communities from western Arctic Ocean - ArcticOcean_MG_CB11_86 (SPAdes) (version 2) | ecosystem: Environmental > Aquatic > Marine > Oceanic | place: Arctic Ocean...
TTTTTTAATAAATCATTTTTAAAATCATTTAGTTTTTTACTAAAAAAAAATGTGATTAGACCAGCTATAAGAAAAATGACTGATCTAATAAACATATGAGTATTCATAACCTAAATATAAGTCTTGTTTGGATTTTTTTATTTATCAGGCTAATTAAATTTAAAATAAATATTTTAATAGGCAAATCCTATTATTAAATATAATAACGCTGTTATTGTTCCAGAGATAAGGGCATAAGGCAGTTGAGTTTTTACATGATCCATATGATCACTGGAAGAAGCCATAGATGATATCACAGAGGTGTCAGAGATTGGAGAACAATGATCTCCAAAAAGTCCACCACCTAGAGCAGCAGCTATAGCAACTGAAGAATTGATGCCCATTTCGTTAGATATAGGAATCGCAATAGCAATCATTATTGCAAAAGTTCCCCATGATGTTCCTGTAGAAAAAGAAATAAAGCAGCTCGTAATAAATAAAAGCACAGGAACTAGTTTTGGAGAAAGCACATCTTTTAGAGCATTGGAAACATAAAGTCCTGTTCCTAACTCATTACAAAGATTTCCAATCGCAAATGCAAGCATAATTAAGAGCGCGAGTGAAATCATTCCAGACATCCCCTTTATTGAATAATCAATAATCTCTCTTACTGTCATTATTTTTTTAATAAAATAATAAAAAGAAGAAAAAATAAGTGCAGTTAAAACTGAGTATAATACTGAAGCAGATCCAGAAGCATTTCCAATAATTGAAAAAAATGTATTTAATAAATTACTATCTATCAATTCTTTATTATAGCCAGTATAAAATAACATAAAGGGCATAGTAACTACCATTAGAAATAATGGGATAAACATATTTAAAGAATTTGCTTTAACTCCCTTTTTAGTTTTTATGAATGTTATTTCTTCAGAAACCATTGGTCTAGATCCTTCATCAAACATTTTTCCTTCTCTCACTCTAATTTCTGCTGATTTCATTGGTCCAAAATCTTTTCCAGATATGATTAAAAAAAATAGAACAGCAATAACTAGAATAGGATAAAAGTTATATGGCATTGCAGAGATTAAACCCATAAAAGGATTATCGATCCCTTGAGTTACAAGAAGTCCCATAATAAATGCACCCCATCCATTAAAAGGTATTAATAATTTAGAAGGAGCAGATGTGGAGTCTGCTATATAGGCTAATTTTTCTCTTGATAATTTTAATTTATCAAATATTGGTCTAAATATTGTACCTACAGTAAGAGCAGAAATATTAGATTCAACAAAAATTATAATTCCAGTTAAAGCAGCAAAAAGTTGAACTTTTTTCCTGCTTTTTTGTATTTCATTATCATTTGTACTGATGTATTTTTTTACGTCATTAATAAATCCAGCAACCCCCCCAGATATTTGAATAAATGTTATAATTGAACCAACTAAAAATGTAAATAATACTACTCTTGTATTTCCTACATCACTAAATACGTTAACAATTCCATCAATCGTTAATAAGAATCCTTTCAGAAGGTTCCAGTCTCCAATAATTAACCATCCAATAAATATTCCAGTAATTAATGAAATAAATACTTGCTTAGTTCTTATAGCAAGAAAAATTGCTATTATAGGAGGAAGCAAAGATAGAATTCCATAGTTATCCATAAATCAATATTAACTAAATTTAAGCAAGATAACTTTAATATTAAATTCAATTTTATAAACCTTTAATATAATTAACACCGTAAGGCTTTCGTTGTGAACGTGTTAACATGCTATTTGCTTCATCATCATTAATAAACTTTTCTTTTTTAGGATTCCAATTCAACTTTCTTTTTAGTTTCATGGAAATATGTGTAATTAAACAAATAGAACAAGCCCTGTGACCCATTTCAACGGGAGATATCGGAGGCTTTCTGCTTTCTATACAATCTAACCAGTTACCATGTTGTTCATCGCTTTTATATAAATGTATTTCATCAGGCCCTATAATAGAAGTCAATATTTTTGGATCGCTGGCATCTAATGCTTTTGAACTTTTAGCTGCTGCCACAGGGTCAGAAGCTGAAGCTGTATAAGCTCCTCTTGAAACAAATATCCAACCATCAGTACCTATATATTTAATACCGTTGGTGTAACCTCCACTGCTGGTGTACATGGTTATGCCATTTTCGTATTCTGCTTTTGACATAAAATCACCATGAACATTCCAAAGTCCTGATTTTGGAAACTCTGCTACGGCTTCCACAGATATTGGACCTGTTAATTCGGTATCCATACCCCAAGCAGCAGAGTCGTAATGATGTTGCCCCCATCCAGTAATCATACCCGCTCCAAATTGTTCAATACGCAACCAACCGGGGCGGCTATAACCTTGTTGCGGATGCACACCAATTTCGGTATAATCCATCAATGGAGTCTGACCTAACCACATATAGTAATTCAAATTTGAGGGTACTGGCATTTTAGGGGCTTCGGATCCTGACGGATCACCTGGAAGACCTACTTTTACCGTGTGTAATTTCCCAATTCTGCCATTACGGACTAATTCAGCGGCAACCCTAAATTGAGACATGGAACGTTGTTGTGTGCCTACTTGTAAAATAGTACCTTTTTTCTGAATGATATCGCTTAAAATCCGTCCTTCTTCAACGGTAAGTGATGTTGGTTTTTGCAAATAAACATCTTTACCGGCTAAGGCTGCTTCAATAGCAGGTTGCGAATGCCAATGATCCGGTGTGCTAATAACAACAGCGTCAATGTCTTTATTTTTCAACATTTCTTTATAGTCTCCATACATTTTTACATCTACCGTTTTGTTGCTTCCCGTTTTTTTACTGTAATAAGTTTCCACTAATGTTTTGGCATCTTTCATACGGTTACTGTCCACATCGCAAACTGCGATAAGACGAGCATTGTCATATTGCATTACGCCAGGCATATCATGATCACGAGCAATACGTCCACAGCCAATTTGTCCAATGGTTAGTTTTTTATTAGCCGTAGTTTTTCCAAATATTCCAGAAGGTAAAATGGTTGGGGCTAAAAATGTTGCAGCACTTGCTGACGATGTTTTCTTGATAAAATTTCTTCTTTGCATTTTATTTATATTATTAAGCTTTGAGTTCGGAGTTAAAAAAACTCAGGACTGCGAACTAATTTAATTATTTTTCCATATTCAAGACCCAAAGAATACCACCTCTTAAATGTTTTCTAAAAGTGGGATCGTTATAGGTTTTGGCATCATGACCTAAAGCCGTAAACCATTGTCTGGCACCTTCAAATTCATGTGACCAACACAGCGGAAAATAATCACCAAAAATATCATTTGGGTATTCTACTTTTTTCTTATCCTCAACTGTTCTTAAATCGGCTGCTAGTAATACTTTTATATCAGGATTTAGGTTATTGGAATAATAACATTCATCATCAACTTTCCATACTTTATCCAAAAAAACGGTTGAAGGATGATTTTTATCAACTACAACCACATCAAATTCCTGATGAGGTGCATGGCGAATAAATTTACCACCGACCAGCGCCCAATACCAAGGCCAATCTCTTTCTACGGCATTTGCGGAATGAATAGCTATGAACCCCCCGCCCCCTTTGATATAGTTTTGAAAGGCTACTTTTTGGTCTTCGGTATCAAACACCTTATTATTGGCATTAGAAAAAATAATAGCATCGTATTTTGCCAAGGTTGCCTCTTTAAAAAGCGAAGCGTCTTCACTAGTATCAGTATCAATATTTTCTGCTTTACAAATTTCTTTTAAAGCTTTTATGCTATTAGGAATGTTTTTATGTACATAACCTTTCTCCCCATTTAGTGATAACCCATTTTTTGTAAATATCAATACACGTTTTTTCTTTACTGCAGGATCATTGTCTTCAGTATTATTTGCTTGTAGATTAACTGCCAAAACTAGACAGAAAATAAATAGAATAGTTTTCTTCATTTGTTTTTTATATTGTGGTTTCTTATTGATTAAATTAATTTCTGAGTATATAATCTAGTGTTTCCCTTATCCTAAATGGGCAATAAGCTAGAAATAATTTCTGGGTTTTCATTGGAAATATTATTTATTAAACCCAAAGTTACCTATAAAATGAGATTAATATCTTAACAAGGACTATACATTTTTGAAATTCATATTATAATATTTTACGTTTAATCTCTTAATGAATAAAAACATCTATCCAAGTATGTCTTTAAAAATTATTTAATATATTGTTCATGAATCTTAAAATTTAAAAATGAAAAAAATCTGCTATTTAATTCTAATTGGTCTATTTACAGTTTCTTGTAACAATCCAAAATCATCCTCATCAAGTAATTTGTTTGGTGAAGTAAGAAAAGATGATGAAAAATCACAAATGATTCAAAAGCTGTTTGATGCTGTTGCTGCTGAAGATATTTCTTATCTACAGGAGGTTTTTTCTGATGACTTAAAACACACAAATCCTGATGGAGTAGTCATAAATAAAGAGGAATTTATGAAGGGTATTAATAATATATATGATATGTTTGATAATATCGAATTTAAAAAATCTGACTACGAAGATTATCCTGATTTAGAGATAGAAACAACCTATTATTCCAATGGAAAAATATGGACTAATATATGGAGCGAAATGAAAGCAGATGGAAAATACACTGGAAAAGAGATGAGTTTTCGTTTTCACATATCGTATCTTTGGAAAGACAATAAAATCATTGAAGAAGTTCAATTTTTTAATCCAACAGCTTTTAACGAGGAAGGGAAAGCTAAAGAAACATCCTTAAATTAAAAATTAATATTATGAAAAAAATAATTCTTATTTTATCAATTCTAGTTTTAAGTTGTGAGACTAAAACTAATCAAAATAACCAATGGACTTTTGACGCTACTGATGGATCATATATTCAATGGAATGGAGACAATACCAATGCTAATGAAATGCTTCATCACGCAATGAAACATATGTACAATGTTGAATACGAAAAATCTATGACGTTTTTTGAAAAAGTTTTGGAGTATGATTCTTCACTTTTTGGCCCTCATGTTGTTTTGGCTGGATTTGCAATTGATGGATCTGAAAAACAAAAAATGCATATTCAAAAAGCAAAAGAATTAGTAGCTGATAACAATGAAACTTCTAAAGTTTTTGTTTCACTTCTTGATTTACCAAAGGGAAATAATTGGCCTTTAGGATCAGAAGGTTCTTTTGAGTTATGGTCTAAAATGAGAGAACTTGAACCTAAAGGTAAATTAATTCATTTCTACTATGCTTTTTCAAATCCAGATTCTAATGAAAGAATTAGAGAAATGGAATTATTGCTATCTGAGATAAGAGATCAAAAAGGTGATCCAAATTCTCTACCAACTAATGGTGATCATTCTTATATGATCCCTCCAATAATTAATTCATTAGGTTACTTTTACTATGGAATTGGTGAAAAAGATAAAGCTAAAAATCATTTTGATGAATATTTAGATCTTTATAAAAGTTACAATTCTTACGATTCAATGGGTGAATTTTATTATAACGAAGGTGATATGGAAAATGCTTTAAAATATTATAAAAAAGCAATTGAAATGTACCCTTCTTCTGCTTCTGCAAACTCTATGGTAAGAAAGATTAATGAATAAATAGTATTATATTTAGTTTAAATTGTTGTTATGAAAAATTAACAAACAGCTAAAGTCTATTCAATTGTTTTTTAATCTTTCTAATTGCATTTTGAATAGATTTTTCTGGTTCAATTATATTATCAGTACCCCAAAAATCTAAATCTATAAATCCAAGTTTAGAGTCAGATAAAATGATTTTAGGCTTAACTCTCATTTTGTTTTTAGGAAGAGCCAAGGAATTATTTTGAGTCCAATCTGTAATTGCAATTTCAGAAGCAAAAGTATAGGAAGTGTTAAATAATTTTTTATCGTAATTAATTTTTAACTTTAATAACAGATTACTATAATTAAAAATCCATTTCCCATTTTTCTCTACATAGTCAACTTTATACTTAGCTTGTAAAGGCCAAACATTTGCTCCTTTTGGCTTAGTGACTACAAATAGATTTTTAATAAAGTCTTTGTTGTTTATATTAAGATTGAAATTAGCGCTAATAATTACAAGCTTATCAACTTTTATATATAGTTCACCTTGAATTGAAGGTAATTCAATATTTTCTTTTTGTTTGAATCCAACTACATATACAGGGCTATTGTTAACTTTTGTAGTTCTTTTTATAACATATGAATACAAGGGAATATTTTCTTTTGGGATGAAAAAATTAGGATATTTAACAATATCAAGAAAAAGAGTATTGAAAGGACCCCCAGCTAATTTTACTATTAAAGTGTCGAGTCTTGAATAATCCGTGTTTTTTCTAAGCTTAACAAATTCAATAACATCTCTTTTATAAGATTCATAAGGAACTTTGTAAATTTTACTTACTGCCTCTGTTAATGAAACATTTCTTCTACGCCTTTTTATACTTTCTCTAAAAAAAGAAGTCATTAATAAATTTTCATTTAAATAATTGCTTTTAGAATTAAATAAAGCTTTTCTAACAAGCCCTTCAACGTCTTTAGGGATTGTTAAAATCATTTCGGAAAGAGGTATAGAATAAACATCTAACAATATTATATTCCTTTTATTTTTTAAATTTTTTAAATCAACAATTTTTGGACTATAACCTATAAAGGATACTTTAATAATAGGCTTGTAATTTTCGGGAATCTTAATACTGAAGTCCCCATTGATATTAGAAATTGTGCTAATATTTGAATTGAGTAAGCTAATATTAGCAAATGCTAACCCTTCTTTATTTCTGGCATCAGCAATTTCCCCATGATATTCTTTAAATGAAATATTTTCAAGAGATTTTTTAGTTATATCTGTTTGCGAAAAGCAATCAATTTGAAAGATTAAACAAAGAAGAATATAAGTTAAAATAGGTTTCATTATAATCTAAATATAAAGATTTATATTATATATGAATGAGATAAAACATACCATAATATATGTTCTGAAAAAGTTTATAATATAAAATCCATTAGGGTTTCATCACTATTTTCTAGAGTTCAATTTAGCTAACAACCTTAAAATCTCTAAATATAGCCAGACAAGAGTAACCAAAAGCCCAAAAGCTCCGTACCATTCCATGTATTTTGGAGCTCCTTTTTCTGCGCCCTCTTCAATAAAATCAAAATCTATAACTAAATTTAGTGAGGCAATAACTACAACAAATAGGCTGAATCCAATACTCATAAGTGAGCTATTAGATGGATCCATTATAGAAAATCCAGAACCAAAAAAACTTGCTATTAATGAAAAAATGTAAACTAAAAAAATTCCTCCTGTAGCTGCAAATACACCTAATTTGAAGTTTTCTGTAGCTTTAATTACACCTGATCTATAAGCAAATAGTAAAGAAAGTAAAATAGAGACTGTGAGCATTATTGCATTAAACACAATTCCCTCATATAATTGGCCATACATAAAAGAAATACCACCCAATAAAAATCCTTCAAAAATTGCATAGAGAGGAACAGTTATTGGAGACCAAGTTTTTTTAAAAATTGTTACTAGAGCAATTATAAAACCTCCAATTCCTCCAATAGGAATTAAAAAAAACATTTCTTCGGAAAACGAAAAATAACCGGCCATTAATAATAGAAGTAATGAAATGGCCGTTTTATCAACGGTCCCTTTTATAGTCATAACATCATCTCTTAATAAAGCTCCTTTTTTTCTTTGGCTTGTATTTTCAAAAGTTTTAGAACTTAATGCTGGATTTCCGGATCTGAATGACAAATGTTTAGTTCTCATAATTAAATTTTAATTGCAAATTTAAAAAATTTTATTTCTTAAATTTTATCTAATTTAACAAATTGAAAAATTTTATGATATAAAGAAATGAAAATAATAAAGAACATATTTAAGGGTCTTATCGTAATAATAATGATGCTTTTTTTAATGCTAGCGGGGTACTATTTTTATAAATCGTACAATTCTTGGAGTAATTTAAGATTGTTAGGCGAAAAGGCTTTAATGCTAGAAATAAATGGAAATATTTACAGAGATTTAAATAAGAATGGAAAGTTAGATATATATGAAAATCCTACTGAAACTATAAGTAATCGAGTAGAAGATTTAATTTCTCAAATGACAGTTGAAGAGAAGGCCGGGACTATGTTTATTACTATGACAGGAATCAGGCCTAATGGTAACCCTTATGAAAAGCCATTTTTTCCTATGAGCTTTGAAGATGTTATGTTTAATAGCATTTTAAGACCAACATCTGATATGATAGTTGTCAAAAAAATGAATAGTTTCAATATTATTGATTCTTATCAGCCAGAGATAATGGCTACATATAATAATAAAATACAATTAATGTCTGAAAAAACTCGTTTAGGCATTCCAGTTACAATTGCTACAGATCCAAGACATGGTTCAGAATCAAATCCTGGAGCTACAATTTACACATCTTCTTTTTCCAGTTGGCCCTCTCCTCTAGGGTTAGCAGCTACAAGAGATCGAGCTTTAGTTAAAGAATTTGGTGATATTGCTAGACAAGAATATAGAGCTATAGGCATTACTTTAGGTTTACACCCTATGGCAGATTTAGCGACTGAACCTAGATGGGCTCGTGTTGGGGGAACATTTGGAGAAGATGCCAATTTAGTTTCAGAAATGACAAAAGCTTATGTTTTAGGATTTCAAGGGGATAGCTTAAACCATCAATCCGTTGCAACTATGACTAAACATTTTTCTGGAGCAGGTCCTCAAAAGAATGGGGAAGATGCACATTTTCCATATGGCACTGAACAGGTTTACCCAGGAAATAATTTTAATTATCATATAATTCCTTTTACTGAAGGTGCATTTCCTGCAAAAACAGCTCAAATAATGCCATATTATGGGGTGCCTATTGATCAAACCAATGAAAATGTAGCCTTTGGGTTTAATAGTCAAATTATAAATGATATTTTAAGAGATTCTTTAGGTTTTGACGGAGTAGTTTGTACGGACTGGAATATTATTAGTAAAGGAGCGCTAGGGGAACCTCGTGCATGGGGAGTTGAAAATTTAACAGAATTACAAAGAGTAAAAAAGGCTATAGATGCCGGGTGTGATCAGTTTGGAGGAGAAAATTCTCCAGAACTAATAGTTGAGTTATATAAAACAGGTGAGATTTCAGAAGAAAGAATAAATCAATCGGTTAAAAGAATTTTAAGAGATAAATTTAAATTAGGATTATTTGACAATCCTTATGTTGATATTAAAAAATCAAAACAGATTGTTGGTAATAATTTCACACCCCCAACCCGGTGGGCATCCATAAAGCCGACCTTTGTCCGGATCAGAAATATCAGCAAAGAGTTTGGCGTTCGCTTTGAGATCCGTGATTGACTTAATGCCGGGATTGGCTTTGGCCACGTAATCAGGAATCCACCAGCCTTCTTCCCCACCACCAGAGAAAATGTCATTCGCTTTATAGACATTTCCTTTAGCCATCATTTTTTCCCAGATGGTTGCAGCAGTTGAAACCCACAGCTCGGGAGCGATATGAGGCTTCCCTTTGGTCAACATCGAGGTCGCTGTCGGCACCGTGTCACCTGGAACTATTTCAATATTACACCCATAACCGTCTGCCAAAACCTTCTTTGTGATATAGGCAAGTGAACTGGCCGATAGCCAGGTCATTTCGGCAATAGTTATTTTATCGGATGTACCACATTCTGTGGCCTGCGCCGGTGCCGGTTGTAGGCCCATGAGCGCAATAACGGCAGCGGCCGCTACTAGGTTAGATTTTAATAAACGCATTATTTTTCCCTTTTGTTGTGAACAAAAACTCCATTTTTTATTCTCGACACCTTACATTGGCCGAGTTTTAAAGGCTTCAATGCGCTCAAGGAGAGTTTCCTCGACCGCAACCCCATCCTTAATATGACGGAGTCGATTTGTCTGCCGTTGACTTCCCGGCAGACGTGCTCCCGGTTGGTCAGTAATTGACTGAATGAGAGAATTCATCCGGGAATCAAAGCCACCATCCGAAAAAATGTCG
>Ga0209403_10008288_pt1 | contig 10039 bp, 8 predicted proteins | sample ArcticOcean_MG_C_8_FD_187440 | JGI IMG/M metagenome (GOLD analysis project Ga0209403, IMG submission 187440) | Marine microbial communities from western Arctic Ocean - ArcticOcean_MG_CB11_86 (SPAdes) (version 2) | ecosystem: Environmental > Aquatic > Marine > Oceanic | place: Arctic Ocean...
AAAAAAAATAATTGAAAAAGTAAAAGAAAAAGAAAAAAAATTAATTTCTGAACAGGCGCCTCCCAAAAAAATTAAAAAAATTAAAACTAAGACTGTTGTTTCACTTGATAAAAAAATAGAAAAGATTGATAAGCAAAAGCCCGAGTCATTACCGTTGCCTGAAAAAATAGTAAAAAAAATTGAGACAAAAAAAGAAACAAAACAGAATCCTGAAAAAGTAGTAACTGAAGTAAAACAGGTTTCAGAATTTGAAAAAAAAGATATATTTGACCCAAGTGATATTGCAGCGTTAATTGATAAATCTAAAGTTGAAAGTGCTAAAACAAACAAAAAATTAGATAAAATAACGCAAGATCAAGATAAAGAAATGGATTTTGCGGGATTAACTTTAAGTGAAGAAGATGCTTTAAAAGCTCAAATTTTTGGATGCTGGAGTATTCCTTTAGGACTGCCATTTAATGAAGATTTATTAGTTAGAATTAAGTTACAATTAAAACCAGATGGCTCTATTATAAAAACTGAAATTCTTGACCATGCTAGAATGAACAGGCCTGGACAAGCATTTTATAAAGTATTAGCTGAAAGTGCATTAAGAGCTATAAAGCTTTGTCAACCTCTTAGAGTTCCTAGCACAGGATATGAGAGATGGAAAGATATGCAATTAAACTTTGATGCAAGAGAAATGTTAGAAGGATAAAATGTTGTTTAGATACTTATTTATATTATTAATTTTATTGCCCATCAAAGTCTTTGCTTTGATTGAAGTTGATATTACTAGAGGAAATTTAAACCCTCTACCTGTTGCCGTTTCTCCTTTAGATATAGATAAAAATTCAAAAGATAATTTTAAAAGAATATTAAAAAAAGAAAATCTAGGATCAGAAATATCCGCGATTGTTGAAAATAATTTAAAACAGTCTGGTTTGTTTAATCCTCTTAATAAAGAAGCATTCCTTCAAGAACCAGATATAGCAAATTTAAAACCAAGATTTGAAGATTGGAATTTAATAAAAGCTCAAGCTTTAGTTACAGGCAAGGTTACTTTTATAGATGAAAAGTTAAGAGTAGAGTTTAGGTTATGGGATGTTTTAGCTGGAAAAGAAATGATGGCATTAGCTTTTACAACAGTACCAAGTAACTGGAGAAGAGTAGGACACATAATAACGGATAAAGTTTATGAACGTTTAACTGGTGAAAAAGGTTATTTTGATACTAGGATAATCTATATTTCTGAAGAAGGGCCAAAAACAGATAGAATAAAAAAATTAGCGATTATGGATCAAGATGGATTTAATAATAAATTTTTAACTCTTGGTAATGAGCTAGTTTTAACTCCAAGATTTAGCCCTACCAATCAAATGGTTACATATCTTTCATATTTTAGAAATCTACCAAGAGTTTATTTGCTTGATATTGAAACTGGAAAGCAAGAAGTGGTTGGAGACTTCCCGGGTATGACGTTTGCTCCAAGATTTTCTCCTGATGGAAAAAAAATTATAATGAGTTTTGCTAAAGATGGAAACTCCGATATTTATACAATGGATCTTGAAAATAGAATTGTTGAGAGAATCTCTAATCATCCTTCAATTGACACATCTCCTTCTTATTCTCCTGATGGAAAATATATTACTTTTAATTCTGATAGAAGTGGCTACCAACAAATTTACGTAATGAACAGTAATGGAAAAAATATCAAAAGAATTTCATTTGGAAATGGTTTGTATGGAACACCTGTATGGTCACCTAGAGGCGATTTAATTGCATTTACTAAATTGCATAAAGGAAAATTTTATATAGGGGTTATGAGAACTGATGGAACAGGTGAAAGGTTATTAACTGAAAATTTTTATCAAGAAGCACCTTCTTGGTCTCCAAATGGAAGAGTATTAATTTTTTATAGAGAGAGCAAAACTAACTCTAAAGGAGAAGGGTTTTCAGCTAAATTATGGTCTATTGATCTAACTGGATATAACGAAAAAATGGTTGAAACTGAAACGGATGCATCCGACCCATCATGGTCATCTTTATTAAGTAATTAGTATTAATTTAACTTGATTTTTAGCTTGAAACATCTATTTACTTGTGAAAAAGTGATGAAATTCAATAAATAGGATTAAGGAGCAATAATGAACCTAAACAAGATTTTAAAAAATACATTTATTATATTAGTGGTAAGCTTGGTGCTAACTGCTTGTGCAACTAAAAAAACAAGTACAACATCAGTGTCAGGACAAATGCAAGGTGATACTTATACGGGAACAGATACTGTAAAAGAGTTGGCAAAAGGTGTTCCTGATAGAGTTTTCTTTGCAACAAATGAAATAGTATTAACAACTGCTTCTCGAGAAACTTTAAGAAAACAAGCTGCTTGGTTAAGAAAAAATTCAGATATTAATGTTGTAGTAGAAGGTCATGCCGATGAAAGAGGTACAAGAGAGTACAACTTAGCATTGGGTGAAAGAAGAGCTAACTCAGCAAAAGATTATTTAATGACTTATGGAATTTCTTCAGACAGAATTTCAGTATTAAGTTATGGTAAAGAAAGACCAGTAGATTCAGGATCTAACCCTTTATCTTGGTCAAAAAACAGAAGATCAGTTACAGTTAAAGCTAACTAGTAAAATTAATTTATAAAAGACCCTGTTACTTATCGTATACAGGGTCTTTTTTTTGCCATCATTATAATTACTACTCATTATATTATGTTTAATTATAAAAAACTAATTCAGTTAAAAATAACATTTCTATTTATTTTTTTATCTAATATTACGTTTGCAGATAACCATAATTTGAATGAAATTTTAGAGTTAATCCAAAAAGATTTAAAAACATTGGAAAAAGCAGTCTATTCTGGCTCAATTAATACAGAGAACTCAAGTAGTCAAAAAAGTTTCGATGAAAATTCAGAAGATGTTTTGACAAGACATCTATTAAAATTGTCAGAAGTAGAGAGTCAATTTCAAGAACTTACTAATAAATTTGAAGAAATAAATTTTAAATTAGATAAATTATCTAATAGACTTTCCAAAATTCAAGCTGACAATCAAGTAAGATTTCAAGATATTGAAAATTCATTATCTTCTAATGAAGTTAGTCAAAAATTAACATCTAAGCCAAAAGAACAGTTAGAAAAAAAATTACCGGGATCTTCACAACCACAAGACTTGGGCTCTATTTCATATAAAGATACAGAAACTAATAGAACCACTCAACAAATACAATCGGTAGAAACCACATCTTCAGTATTAACAGAAATATTTGAATCAGAGCAAAAAATACTTCCCAACGTTACACCAGAAAAACAATATGAATTTGCAACTAGTTTTTTGAAAGTAGGTGATTACGATACAGCGGAGAGAGCATTTAAAGAATTTGTAACAATCAATCCAGAACATAAACTTTCTGGCAATGCACAGTATTGGTATGCTGAAACGTTCAGAATTAGACAGCTTTATACTGATGCAGCTACAGCTTATCTTCAGGGATATCAAAAGTATCCAAAAGGTGAGAAGGCTCCTATAAATTTATTAAAACTTGGTGTATCAATGGTTCAAATAGGAGAAAAAGAGCAAGGTTGTAAAATGATTGAGGGAGTTGAAAAACAATATCCTAAAGCTAATCAGTCTGTGCTTCAAAAAGCAAAGTATGAATCTAAAAAATTTGAGTGTTCAAAACAAAAAACATAAAAAAATTCTTAACTACCTTAACGATAAAAAAATATTTAAAACATTTAAAGAATTTTTAAATTCAATAAATGTTCAAGAAAATCTGGCAGTAGCAGTTTCTGGGGGTTCGGATAGTTTGGCATTGGCTTTTTTAGCTAAGTGCTATTCATTAAAAAATAAAGTTAATGTTAAATATTTTATTGTTGATCATAAACTTCGAAAGGAATCTTCTACTGAAGCAAAGACTGTAAAAAGTATTTTAAAAAAAATTAATATTGATTGTAAAATTTTAAATTGGAATGGGAAAAAACCAACTAAAAATATACAAGCCACAGCTAGAGATAAAAGATATTTTTTATTAGCAAACGAGTGTAAAAAAAATAATATTAAATATTTATTGCTAGGGCATCATTTAGATGATTTGTCTGAAAATTTTTTAATTAGAATAGTTAGAGGAAGCGGATTAAATGGATTAATTTCATTTAATAAAAATACCATGTATAAAAACCAAAAATTATACATTGTACGACCATTGCTAAATGTAGAAAAATTTTCTTTAATCTATATTGCTAAAAAAGTATTTAATTTTTTTATTAAAGATCCTTCCAATATAAATGAAGATTTTAAAAGAACTAGAATTAGAAATTTACTACAATCACTAGAAAAAGAAGGTTTAGATAAAAAAAAACTTATATTGACCATTAATAATTTAAAAGACACGGATAGATCAATTAAATTTTATTTAGATAAAAATTTAAAGGAAAATGCAGTTTTTTTAAAAAAAAAAAATATCTATATTCTAAACCAAAATTTTTTTGATCAATCACATGAGATAATCTTCAGATCTTTAACAAAAATTATACAAAAGTTAGGAAAAAAATATTACCCAGTTAGGGGCAAAAGTATCAATGAGCTAATTAAAGGAATTAACACTAAGTCGTTTTCAAAAGTTACTCTGGGTGGGTGCTTTATTGACAGAGTAAATGAAACCATATTAATATCTAAAGAAAATTAGTATTAAGTCTAAATTTTGTAGCAATTTGACACTTGTTTAATTGATAAAAATTATTATCTTATAGGTATGAATATGAAAAATTTAGTGATGTGGGCTGTAATTGTTTTTTTAACAATTGGTCTATACAATATGTTTAAAAACCCTCAGGCAAATGTAGGTAAAAATGATTCAATCATATTTTCAGAATTCTTAACAGAGGTTGATAATGGTGGGGTTGTAAAAGTAGAAATACAAGGTAACAAGATAAGAGGTGTCCTTGCTAATGGAAATTCTTTTTCGACATACTCACCAAATTATCCAAACTTGATTGAAAAATTATCTAGCAAAGGTGTGAGTATTTCAGCTGCTCCTCTTGAAGACAAAATGCCATCACTCTTTGGTGTTCTATTGTCATGGTTTCCGATGCTGTTACTAATTGCTGTCTGGATCTTCTTTATGAGACAAATGCAAGGTGGAAAAGGTGGAGCAATGGGTTTTGGTAAATCTAAAGCTAAATTAATGAACGAATTAAAAGGCAAAGTAACATTTAATGATGTTGCTGGTATTGAGGAAGCAAAAGAAGAAGTTGAGGAAGTTGTTCAATTTCTAAAAGATCCAAAAAAATTTAGCAGACTTGGTGGAAAGATACCAAGAGGATGTTTGCTGGTTGGTCAACCAGGAACAGGTAAAACTTTACTCGCAAGAGCTATAGCAGGCGAAGCGGATGTTCCTTTTTTCACTATATCGGGGTCAGATTTTGTTGAAATGTTTGTTGGTGTTGGAGCTTCAAGAGTTAGAGATATGTTTGAACAAGGTAAAAAAAACTCACCTTGTATCATTTTTATTGATGAAATAGATGCAGTTGGAAGAAGCAGAGGTGCAGGTTTAGGTGGAGGAAATGATGAAAGGGAACAAACTTTAAACCAATTGTTAGTTGAAATGGATGGTTTCGAAACTAATGAGGGGGTAATAATTATTGCAGCTACAAACAGACCTGATGTACTAGACCCAGCGTTACTGAGACCAGGCAGATTTGATAGACAGGTTGTAGTTGGACTTCCAGATATTATTGGAAGAGAAAAAATACTAAAGGTACATGCTAAAAAAATAAAAATTGCACCAGATGTAAATTTAAGAACTGTAGCAAGAGGAACTCCAGGTTTTTCAGGTGCAGATTTAGCCAATATAGTTAATGAAGCAGCGTTACTTGCTGCAAGAAAAAATAAAAGAATAGTAACTCTAACTGAATTTGAAGAATCTAGAGATAAAGTGATGATGGGTTCAGAAAGAAGATCTATGGTAATGACTGAAGAAGAAAAAACTTTAACAGCTTATCATGAGGCAGGACATGCAATAGTAACTATTAATGAAGATGCTGCGCATCCAATTCATAAAGCAACAATTATTCCAAGAGGACGAGCCTTAGGAATGGTTATGCAATTACCAGAAAGGGATGAGTTATCTCAAACAAGAGAACAGCTTCATGCTCAATTAGCTATAGCTATGGGTGGAAGAGTGGCAGAAGAAATTATTTTTGGTGAAGATAAAGTAACAACTGGTGCATCAAGTGATATTGAGCAAGCGACTCAGAGAGCAAGAGCCATGGTAATGAAGGCAGGTCTTAGTAAAGAATTAGGACCAGTTTCTTACGGTGCAAATGAAGAAGAGGTATTTTTAGGCAGATCTATTGCTAGAACTCAAAATATGTCAGAAGAAACTTCTAAAAAAGTAGATTCAGAAATTAGAAAAATTGTAGACAAGGGCTATGAAAGAGCAAGAAAAATTTTAACCGAAAAAATTGATGACTTACACAAATTGGCAAAGGCTCTTTTAACTTACGAAACTCTTTCAGGCGAAGAGATAGAAAATTTAATAAATAAGAATATATACCCAAGCAATAAAGAAGATTTAAAAGTTGAGGATGAAGACAAAGGTTCAGCTTTAAGCTCAATGGGCCTTAAGCCAAAAATAGTTCATTAAAAATAAATGAAAAAGTATTACACAAGAGTGTGTAATTTTGCTTATGGCAAATCATCGATAAAGCTAGTTGGTAAAAAAAAAAACCTTCCTTTAAATGGTAATAAAGATTTTTCTTTTAGTCAGATAGAAATTATCACACGAGATTCAAGAAAAATAATTAACCTTAAGGATATAAAAAAATTACCCAAATCACTAAGAGAAAAAATTGATAAAGATCTTAAAGTTATTATAAAAAAAAATAATAACTTCTCAAATTTAAATTTTAAAAAAATTCCAAATATAATGGGAGTGTTAAATCTAACACCAGATAGCTTTTCTGATGGTGGTAAATTTAATAAAAGAAAGGATGGAATAAAACATGCAATTGATTTATTTAAATTTGGTGCAGATATAGTTGATGTGGGTGGAGAATCTACAAGACCTGGATCTAAGACGATAAGTGAAAAAGAAGAATGGAGCAGAATTGAAAAAATTATAAGAGACATTAGTAAAAAAATTCCACTATCACTTGATACGCGAAAATCAGAAATTATGAATAAAGGAGTTAAAGTAGGAATTAAACTTATAAATGATGTTTCAGGATTAAGTTATGACTCTAATACAATTGATGTATTAAAAAAAAATAAATGTCCATTTGTAATTCAACACTCACAAGGAACTCCAGAAAATATGCAAATCAACCCAAAATATAAAAATGAATTGTTAGACATATACGACTTTTTTGAAGAAAAGATAAAATTTTTAAGATCTAAAGGTATAAAACACAAAAACATTATTATTGATCCAGGCATTGGTTTTGGAAAAAATTTGAAACATAATATGAATTTAATTAGGAAAGTTTCTATTTTTCATACTCTTGGTTTTCCTATACTACTTGGACTTTCTAGAAAAAAATTTATTAAGGATTTATCTGGAAAAAATGATAGCAAGGAAAAATTGGGTGGAACAATTGCTTCCTCATTATATTCAATGATGCAAGGAGTTCAAATTTTAAGAATACATGATGTGAACGAACTAATACAAAGTATAAAAGTATTTAAACAATTAATAAAAAATTAATGATAAAAAAATATTTTGGAACAGATGGAATAAGAGGGTCCGTTAATAGTAAAAATATTAATGGAGATATGTTTTTTAAATTTGGTCTAGCTTCAGGAACATATTTTAAAACCCATAAAAAAAAGAAACAAATAGCAATAATCGCAAAGGATACCAGGTTATCTGGTTATGCCCTAGAACCTGCTTTAGTTTCAGGACTTACCTCAGCTGGAATGCATGTTTACACATTAGGTCCCTTACCAACAAATGGTTTGGCAATGTTAACGAAAGTCATGAAGGCAAATATGGGTATTATGATTACTGCATCTCATAATCTATATTATGATAATGGATTAAAGTTATTTGGCCCTGATGGATTAAAACTATCTGATAAGATAGAAAAAAAAATAGAAAGCTTAATTGATACGAGGATTGAAAATAGCTTATCAAAGCCAAATGAATTAGGGCGTGTAAAGAGATTAGAAAGTGGAAACAAAGATTATATAAAAATATTAAAAAAAAATTTCCCTAAGAATTTTAACCTCAAAGGTTTAAGAATAGTTATTGATTGTGCAAATGGTGCTGGATACAAGGCGGGACCAGAATTGCTTAAATCATTAGGTGCAAAAGTAATTTCAATTGGAATAAAACCTAATGGTTTAAATATTAATAAAAATTGCGGTTCTACATTCCCAAATAAAATTAAATCTGTAGTAAAAAAACATAAAGCACATATTGGAATTTCACTTGATGGTGATGCCGACAGAATTATCATATGTGACGAAAAAGGAAATATAATTGATGGAGATCAAATAATTTCCGCACTAGCAGTTAGATGGAAAAGAAAGAAAATGCTAAGAGGTGGTGTTATTGGTACTTTAATGTCTAACCACGGATTAGAAAAATTTTTTAAATCACAAAAAATAAGATTTCTTAGAGCAAATGTGGGTGATCGTCATGTAAAAGAAAAAATGCAAAAAAATAATTTCAACTTGGGTGGCGAACAATCTGGACATATTATTTTAGGTAAATTTACAACTACAGGAGATGGTTTGTTAGTTGCATTAGAGGTTTTATTTTCTTTAAGAAAAGGGAAAAAAGCTAGTAACTTTTTTAATACTTTCAAAAAAACTCCCCAAATATTGGAAAATATTGAAGTAAAAGATAAAAACATAATTAATAATATTGATGTAAAAAATTCTGTTAAAATTGCAGAAAAATTGATGAAGGGACAAGGAAGAATATTGGTTAGAACATCAGGAACAGAATCCAAAATTAGAGTAATGGGAGAAAGTGAAAATAATAAACTACTTCAAGAATGTTTGAGGATTATTCTAAAAAAGATTAAATAAATTGAAACCAAAATCTAAAATACTAATCATTGCAGGGTCTGACTCATCTGGAGGTGCAGGCATTCAAGCAGATATTAAAACTGTTACTGCTTTAGGTTCATATGCAATGACTGCAATAACTGCTGTAACAATTCAAAATACGACAGGTGTTGAATCGATAATCCCCATTGAACCAAAAAAAATCTCTGAACAAATAGAATTTACTTCAAAAGATATTAAACCTGATGCTGTAAAAATTGGAATGTTGCACTCTGCAAATGTGATAAAGTCTGTAATCTATTCACTCGACCTTATTAAAGTTAAAAAAATAATCTTAGATCCTGTTATGGTTGCCAAAGGAGGATCAAAATTAATAGATGATAAAGCAGTTGAATTATTGAAAAATGAATTAATAAAAAAAGTTAGCTTGATAACTCCAAATATTCCAGAAGCTGAAATATTAACTAAAACAAAAATACAGACTAAAGAAGATATGATTTTTGCTGCAAGTATATTGATTGAATTAGGGGCAAAAAATGTTTTTATAAAAGGTGGTCATCTAGATTCTAAATTCGTGGAAGATATCTTTGTTAATAAAAAAGAAATTATGCTCATAAAAAATAGAAGAATTGCAACCAGTAATACACATGGAACTGGTTGTACCTTGTCATCTGCTATTTCCACATTTTTTGCATGTGGAAAAACCTTAAAGAAATCTTGTGAGCTAGCTACTAAGTATGTAAATAATTCCATAAGATCTAACCTTAATTATGGTAAAGGCCATGGTCCTGTAAATCATTTGAGTTCAATAATTGTAGATAAAAAATTTAAATAATGAAAAATGTAGTTGTTGTTGGTTCACAATGGGGAGACGAAGGAAAAGGAAAGATAGTTGATTGGTTATCAGATCAAGCAGATGTTGTTATTCGTTTTCAAGGTGGCCATAACGCTGGACACACATTAGTTATCGATGGTGTTACTTATAAACTAAGACTACTCCCATCTGGAATTGTTAGAAAAAATAAAATATC
>Ga0209403_10008290_pt1 | contig 10038 bp, 8 predicted proteins | sample ArcticOcean_MG_C_8_FD_187440 | JGI IMG/M metagenome (GOLD analysis project Ga0209403, IMG submission 187440) | Marine microbial communities from western Arctic Ocean - ArcticOcean_MG_CB11_86 (SPAdes) (version 2) | ecosystem: Environmental > Aquatic > Marine > Oceanic | place: Arctic Ocean...
AGATCGCTGTCGTCGCGTTCATGTCATTGTCAACGACCGTAATGATGAATCGATCGGAATTTGCAACGATATCTCGTGCAGTTGTTCCAGTCGAAGCAAATGAGGCATAAGTCCCATACACCGTGGTAGCAGATGTTCGACCAGACACAGCCGTTGAAGGCTCTGTGGTCAGACCGGAGGCTTTATTGGTGACATACACCTTGCCGTCCGTATCTGCTGCACTGGCGGAATGAGAGAGGCCTACAACAGCTACCGCAACCAACGCAATAAGCGTAAGTCCGGAAAGCAATTTAACTGATAGCTTCACAGCTTCAGTCCCCCTTACATCCGAGTTATCACCCACAACAATGGCAGAAGGTAGAAAGAAAATTTCTTCCACCATTGCCAGGCGGTATATAACCCGGAGATCTCCATACATTTATCCTCCCGCAAGTGCGGAAGGGTTGCCGATTCCATTATTTCTGTCCTGCCCAAATGCTGGCCAATCGGCACGCGCAACATAGGACATAGGGACAAACCAAAGTGATTTAATCACCGTAGTCAATACGATGTCAACCCTTTCAGTGTAGGCCCTTCACTGATTTGTACATTTGATTAGCGTGGACACACATCCGTTACCGGGCATGCATTCACCTACGTACTCATCTGTTCTAACGAACTATAGAGAGCCTTCTGAACGGGAGTCAACGTTTCCCATAACAATATAAAGCCAGTTTGCGTTACCAGAGAATTACATCCTAAGAACGTAATTTGATGATTAATCGCAAACTGGCTTATCTTGATCTAAACCTTTTCGGGTTTTGTGATCGATCCAAGGAACTCGTCGTTCGTTTGAGTTCTAGCCATCCGTTCGAGAATTCGTTCGGCAGCTTCTGTTGGGCTATTTGAATCTTGCCCAATAATTCCCATCATTCGACGTAGCAGCCATACCTGCTTCAACGTGGCGTCGTCTTGAAGGAGCTCTTCGTGACGAGTTCCACTTCGTTCGATGTCGATTGCTGGCCATAGGCGACGTTCTGCCATCCTGCGATCAAGATGCAGTTCCATGTTTCCGGTGCCCTTGAACTCTTCATAAATGAGATCGTCCAAACGAGAACCGGTGTCGATCAGCGCAGTAGCGATGATCGTAAGGCTGCCTGCTTCTTCACAGTTACGTGCTGCACCAAAGAAGTGCTTGGGTGGGTACAGCGCGTTAGGGTCCATGCCACCCGACAGTGTCTTGCCGCTGCTTGGAACCGAAAGGTTGTACGCACGTGCAAGTCTGGTGAGGCTGTCGAGAAGTACGACGACGTTCTCACCGCTTTCGACCAGTCGGCGCGCTCGTTCGAGCGCAACCTCAGCGGTTCGGCAGTGGTCTTCGATAGGTTCATCGAATGTCGAACTAAACACCTCACCTTTGATGGTGCGGCGCATGTCGGTGACTTCTTCAGGTCGTTCGCCGATGAGCGCAACGATGATGTAAATCTCAGGATGGTTCTCGGTGATGCCCGCGGCTATCTGCTTAAGGAGAACAGTTTTACCTGCCTTGGGCGGTGCAACGATAAGTGCTCGCTGCCCCTTACCAACGGGTGCGACCATGTCGATCATTCGAGTAGCCATCTGCTTTGGCGTGGTCTCAAGCTTGATCTGCTCGTTCGGGTAGATCGAGGTGAACTGGTCGAACTTAGGTCGCTTTGAAGCAGATTCTGGGTCGAAGCCGTTTACCAGCTCGACACGGATAAGTCCGAAGTACTTTTCACCTTCTATCGGTGTTCTAACCTGACCGGCAACCATGTCGCCTTTTCGAAGTCCGAATCGTCGGACCTGGCTTTGTGAAACATAAATGTCTTCAGTTCCGCCGCGTTTGCCCGGAGTGCGAAGGAAGCCGTATCCATCGCCTAGGAGATCGAGAACACCGGCGCCAACGAGTTGATCAGTAGATTCAGCGACCGATGCGAGAACTTCGAGAACCAGCTCTGTTCGCTGAGTAGGAACTCGCTTGATGCCCTTGTCTATCGCCATTTGGCGAAGCTCGTCGTTAGTTTTAGCGCCGAGGTTTCCCAAATCGGGTAGCGTGCTCTCGTCTACCTCGAAATTGTCTTGTGGCAGCCCTGTTGGTCGTGGCCCACCGCCACCGCCGGCGCCTCTTGGGCGTCGTCGGCCTGATCGTCGGCGATTGCCGCCGCGGGATTGGGATGATCGGGTTTCGGTAGTCAGCGTAGGTTCCTCCTGCTGGTATCCGGACAAAGCTGAAATTAACCTTTTGGTAGTCGATCAAAGTTGATCAACGTTCGGCGGTATCGATTCAGCGAAAGTTCTAGAGAAAAATTAGTGAGTGATATAGATCGTCATTGTGTGGGGCCATCTGTGCAAATAAAAGCCAGATGTCGACGGATCTAAAATTTGGATTGCGCTAAAAGCGGTGTGTCGTTCAGGCTAAAGTGAAGCCAACGAGGCCGCTCTCGTGAGCGGGTATCTAGGTTCCTGTGAAGGGAAAGCCCGTATGCAGTAACGGTAGTTACAAGCCGGGCGGATCGAAAGGTGCAGCGAATATCCAGAAGTGGATTCTTAGCTCGCGTTATTCAATGTTATCAAATCGTTGGGCAACAATTCCACTTCTGGATATTATTGGTTGACTTCCACGCCACATTCTCACACAACGTACGACTACTCTTCCTCTTCGAATAAATCGTGCTGGCTGCCCTCACGAAGCGTGTTTCGAGCCACTCGAATGAACTCTCTAAATAGTGGGTGAGGTCGTTCTGGCCTGGATCCGAATTCAGGATGAAACTGGCTACCTACCATAAATGGGTGACCATAAACCTCGGTAACTTCGACCAGCGATCCGTCGGGCGACGTGCCGGAAGCGATGAGACCCGCCTCTTCGAGCGGAATTCGATACTCGTTGTTAAATTCGTAACGATGCCTATGGCGTTCATCCACAGTTTCCGATTCGTAAGCGGCGTGAACTTGTGTTCCTTCTTTAAGAACACAGGGATACACACCGAGCCTCATTGTGCCGCCGGTAGCTGAGAGTTCTTCCTGACCTTCCATGAAAGCGATAACAGGATTTGCAGCATTAGGATCGATCTCTAACGATGTGGCGTCGGCGATTCCCAGCTCGTTCCGAGCGTACTCGACCACCATGATCTGCATTCCAAGGCACAATCCGAGATACGGAACCTGTTCTTTTCGGGCGTAATTGGCTGCAGCAATCATGCCTTCAAGACCGCGTTCACCAAAACCACCGGGAACGATAATTCCGCGTGCTGTACCGAGAAGCTGCTCGGCTCCGTGTTTTTCGATATCTTCAGCGGCAACCCACTTGATATTTACTTTTCGCTCGTTGTGAAGCCCTGCGTGATGAAGCGCTTCAACGACCGATAGGTAGGAGTCCTGAAGCTCAACGTACTTGCCGACAAGTGCGATTTCGATTTCGGGGTGATCTTCTTCGTCGACCCTGACCATAGCTCGCCATGATTCAAGATTCGCCGGTGTATCGGGAAGATTCAGGCTCGCTGTAAGAATGTCGCCAAGCCCCTCGTTTTCGAGGTGAAGCGGAACTTCGTACACGCTCGATAAGGTCGGCAGTGAAATGACCGCTTCTGATGTGACATCGCAATAGAGCGCAATTTTGCGTCGCTCATCTTCGCCGGTTTCCTGATCGGCCCGGCAGAGGATAGCGTCTGGCTGAACTCCCATGCCTCGCAGCGTGTTCACACTGTGCTGGGTCGGCTTAGTTTTTAGCTCACCCGTTGCTCCGAGGTAAGGAAGTAAGGTGACGTGCACATAGAACGTGTCATCTTGTCCAACAGTATTTCGGACCTGTCTGATCGCTTCAATAAATGGCTGTCCCTCGATGTCACCAACAGTTCCACCGACTTCAACAACCACGACATCGGCCTGTGATACCTCTGCGAGCTTGAGAATCCGTTCTTTAATCAGGTTGGTTACGTGTGGTACCGTCTGGATTGTTCCGCCGAGATACTTGCCTGCACGCTCGTTGGCGATTACCTCTGAATAGATCTGCCCTGCGGTGACGTTCGAAAGCTCAGTCAGTTCAACGTCGATAAATCTCTCGTAGTGACCAAGGTCGAGGTCTGTCTCGCTGCCATCGACAGTTACGAACACCTCGCCGTGCTGGTACGGAGACATTGTTCCGGGGTCGACGTTCAAGTAGGGATCGAGTTTCAACACCGAAACCGTCATTCCCCGGCTTTTCAGCATCCTGCCTATCGAGGCAACAGCGATCCCTTTACCGAGTGAACTGACGACTCCGCCGGTGACGAAAATAAATTTACTCATGTGCTGGCTCCGCCGCGTTGATGATTAGGGGTTCGCGTCCAGCCAACGTGCCAGCCGATAAGAGAGAACTATTTGAGGGGAAGTGCATCCGCCTGTCGATGCAGGTAAATCTAGATACCAATATAGATATCTGGTTGAAGCGGCTCGTCGCGGAGATTGCACACATCCTCGGGTAGGGACACAGGCTATGATCTTGCCCATTACAAAAATACCCTACACGGGACTCGATTCTAGGTAACTAGAATCAGAGGTGTCAAACAGCACAGACCCACATTCTGGACGATTCATTAGACCCTCACCCTTTTTAGCGCTGCTACACTCGATCTTTCGTAACGACAAATCCTTCGATTACGCGCCTGATTCAGGCTATGGATCGTTCATGAAAATCACGAACGATGAGCACACAGATTTACTCGGGAAACAATGGATCCACTAACTCCTAAAGAAGTCGACCATATCGCTCAGTTGGCGTACATCAAATTGTCCGACGAAGAGTCGGAAGACATGCGCATCCAGCTGACGAACATTCTGGGACATTTCGCTTCTCTCTCTTCCGTCGATACCGACGGCGTTGAGGCGACCGGTCACACTACTGACTCAAATACGGTTATGCGCAAAGACGAACCGCAGCCGCCAATGGATCAGGACGATGTTCTCAGAAACGCTCCCGACCGCGATGGCGAATTCATACGAGTTCGCCCAGTTCTGGAATAAAGCAGCACTCGATTCTCCCAGATTTTTGCGCATTTACCTTTTTTGACTTTTTTGGACCCAGATATAACGAATGACGACACATTCAGCTAACTCCGATCTTTACTTTTCAACGGCACGTGAGCTTCGAGCTAAGTTCGATGCACGTGAAATTTCATCTGTCGAGGCGACGCGAACGATGCTCGACCGAATAACTGCACTTGAACCGAAGTTGAATTCGTTCATCACGGTTACGGCAGAGCGGGCAATCTCCGATGCCGAAATAGCGGATCAACGGTTGCAAGGGAGCGGGCAAGAACCGACAGCCCTAACCGGCGTGCCGATCATGCTCAAAGACAACTTCTCGACCAAAGATGTCGAAACAACAGCCGCTTCGAATATTTTGAAAGGTTACATCCCTCCTTACGACGGAACGGCAGTTCGTAATCTTAAAAATGCTGGGGCTGTAATTCTCGGAAAAGGAAACCTCGACGAATTCGCCATGGGTTCGTCTAACGAAACCTCAGCGTTTGGTCCTGTTCACAATCCTTGGGACACCGAACGTGTTCCCGGTGGTAGCTCCGGAGGTGCAAGCGCGGCCGTTGCAGCCGGAGAGTGCTTTATTGCATTCGGTTCAGACACTGGCGGCAGCATTCGACAGCCGGCATCGCTTTGCGGCGTTGTTGGTATGAAGCCAACTTATGGTCTTGTTAGTCGATTTGGACTACTGGCATTCGGGTCATCACTCGATCAAATCGGACCACTCACTCGCAGCGTTTCCGACTGCGCTGATGCACTAAATGTAGTTTCGAGCCATGACCGACGCGACTCTACTTCCGTTGCTGCGCCTTTCGACGATTTTGGGCAGGACATCGATCGTGGTGTCGAAGGCATGAAGATCGGCGTTCCTAAGGAATATCTGGTCGACGGTATGGAGTCGGGAGTTCGCGAGGCATTCGAGGCATCGCTCAAAACTCTCGAAGATCTCGGTGCCAACATCAGCGAAACATCGCTTCCGCTCACCGATCACGCACTCGCTGTTTACTACATCATCGCCCCGTCCGAAGCTTCGGCGAACCTCTCTCGATATGACGGTGTGAAGTACGGACTTGGCTCGCTCGACGCAGGCACTTCTGCTCAATCGACTGAGGCAGCCCGTGGTGAAGGTTTCGGTGACGAAGTGAAGCGACGTATTTTCCTTGGAACGTACGCTCTCTCAGCTGGTTACTACGATGCGTATTACAAGAAGGCGCAACAGGTTCGAACTCTCATTCGTCGGGAGTTCACCGACTCGTTTCTTAAGTTCGATGCGCTAGTTACTCCAACGTCACCGGGTACCGCATTCAAGATCGGTGACAAGATGGACGATCCGTTCCAGATGTACATGAACGACATATGCACGATTCCTGTGAACATCGCAGGACTGCCATCGATATCGATTCCAGGTGGGATGTCCGAAGGTCTGCCGGTGGGACTTCAGTTCATCGGCCCTCAATTCGGTGACACTACCGTAATACGGGCCGCAGCAGCATACGAACGTGCAACTGCTTGGCACAAAAAACACCCAATAATTTGAGCGTTCATTACGTGACCAAATTCAACAACTTTTCGCGCCTAGGATTGATCGTATTTGCGGTGTCCGCATTAGCGATTCTCGCGGTAACCGGATGTTCTTCGACGGACGCAGAGCCGACTCCTTATGATCGTGAAGATTTCACTCCGGTCGCTGGTCCTCCGCCGTTCCCGATCATCTTTGAAGGTAAGTTCACTGTAGACGGTGAGCCGGGGCCAGTTGACTCAACGATCTACGCTGAGTTCATCCACGGTGGTTCGCCAATATCGACTACGTTCGCAGGCGAGTACGTCCAAGTAATTTTGGGGCCAGTGAGTAAATCTGATATCGAACACGGTGTGATCAGCTTCTACTTGGGTACTCGTGATGGCGATCACGTGAAGGCCGAAGAAACGTGGGATTGGAACACCGTTGGTAGCCCAACAAATCAGGTTCTTGATCTAACATTCCCTCGGCTTCCTGAAGAGTAAAGCGCAACCTGAGCGGATCGACCAGTTAAACAGCAAAAGGGATAATTCACATGATTCGATCGCTCGACGGCAAAACTCCTGTGATTCACCCGACAGCTTTCGTATCCGAAACCGCCTATTTGGTGGGGGATGTAGAAATCGGTCCACGATCAAGCATCTGGCCTGGCGTCGTGATTCGAGCAGATTCTGGCAAGATCAAGATCGGTTCTGGAACGAATATTCAAGACAACTCTGTGTTGCATGCCGATCACGATGCCGAAATTGGCGATGACGTAACTATTGGGCACGGAGTGATCTGCCACGCAGGTAAAATTGGAAACGGCAGCCTGCTTGGGAATAACTGCACGCTAAACGACGGCGTAGTTATCGGAGCCAACTCTCTTGTTGCCGCAGGAAGCGTGCTCAACGAAAACAAAGTGTACGAAGACAACGCATTGATTCGCGGAACACCGGGCAAAGCACTCGGCACGGTTAAAGAACGACACACGGATCTAATGAAACGCGCTGCAGCTTCCTACGTGAATCGAATTCAGCGATACACCGACGCCGGGCTTGGACACACAGGGCAGCCGGTTACGTAGAAGCCCTTCAGTCATCGCCTGAACGAACTACATGCGATCTGGAGAGCTCATGCCCATCAGGGTCAGTGTTCGGCTGAGCGCCACTTTGGCGGCTTCTACTAATTGAAGACGAGCACGAGAAATCTCAAGCTCGCTCTTTTCTGAGGAAACTACACGGCAATCTTCGTAGAAACGCTGGAGAGATCGTGACAACTCCATAGCGTAGTGCGGTAGGTGGTGAGGTTCATTTCTTTCTGCAGAACGCTCGACGATAGCTGGTAGTTCGATGATCTTTCGGATCAGTTCGAGTTCACGATCATGGACGAGCAGCGAAAGATCGGCAGTTTCGTAGGTGATCTCACGTTCGGCAGCAGTTCTCAATACGGAAGCCATGCGAGCGTGACCATACTGAACGTAGTAAACCGGGTTCTCAGACGATTGCGTTTTGGCTAGCCCAAGGTCGAACTCCATGTGCGATTCTGGCGATCTGCTTAGGAACGTGAATCGGCAGGCGTCGGCGCCTACTTCTTTTAGAAGCTCTTCGACCGTCACCATCACATTATTTCGTTTGCTGAACTTGAGCGATTCGCCCTCGTTCTTGAAATTAACGATCTGGTTCAGGATGATCGTCAGACGATCCGGATCAAGTCCGAACGCCTTCAAAAGCGCATGCATCCTCGCGACGTGACCATGATGGTCGGCGCCCCATACGTTAATTACTCGATCAAATTTCCGTTCTAGGAACTTCTCGTGGTGGTAGGCGATGTCGGTTCCAAAGTAGGTCGGCCCGCCCTCTCCACTTCGAATGACGACAGTGTCTTCTTCGAGTCCTAACTTCGTGGCGGCGAACCACTTAGCTCCGTCACGTTCGACAATCAAATCGGCGTCTTGTAGGAAATTAAGCACCTCGTCGAATCTACCGGACGACAGCAGAGTGCTTTCGTGGAACCACTGATCGTATGAAACACCGAGAAGTTCCAACACTCCACGAATTTGCTCAAGGGTTCGTTTCAATGATTCAGGGGCTAGTTCAGCAATTGCTTCAGATTTTTCTTTAGAAACTGCACCGTCACCGAGGTCTTTGAGCAGATCGGCAGCGAGGTCCTGTAAATACTCTCCCGGGTAAGCAGGATCGGGGAGTGGAACGTCGTGCCCATCCGCCTGCATGTATCGAGAATAGAGAGTGTCGTAGAACACCCGCATCTGGTTCCCGGCGTCGTTCACGTAGTACTCGCGCTGAACGTCGTACCCAGCTGCTTCGAGAACGTTCGCCAGACTGCTACCGATGACTGCGCCACGGGCGTGTCCAACGTGAAGAGGTCCTGTCGGGTTTACGCTTACAAATTCGACCTGAACGCTTTGCCCAGCGCCAACATCGACAGATCCATAGTCTTCACCGGCTGAACGAACTGCGTCCACCTGCGATTGAAGCCATTCCGTCGATAACGTGAAATTTACGAACCCTGGGGCGGCGTGCGTTACAGCACCGACCATGTGGTGCTCGGGAACCGCAGCGGTAATCGCTTCCGCTATTTGCATTGGTGCCATGCGCATTGTTCGCGCTAGTGCGAGCGGGAGGCTCGTGCTGAAATCACCGTGCTCCGCAAGCTTTGGCCGCTCGATCTTTATTTCGACGTCTCCACCGGCTGGTAATGAGCCTGAATATTGGGTCGATTCGAGAGCTTCTGAAACGAGTTTCGCGAGTGTGTCGGTTATTTGCATAGAACGTCCAGATTAGCATGATACGGTGATTGCGGGTCTATACTGCAGTGCAACTGGAAAAACTGATTTTGAGAGTCCTGTAAATGAACCCGTTCGATGACCCGCAACATTTCTCCGATCGTGCCCAAGAACATCAGCTTGAGATTTCGGAAGAAGACGCTAGGAATATTGGCAGCGTCGGAGCGGACGTTGCCAGAACTTACGCGGCTATTCGCCAAATCGACACAACAGGATTTGAGCCGGCTGCGATATTCGTGCCGACGCCTTCGAAGCGGAATGGTGACTAGGCTTGGGACGACAAGAGTCTGATCTCACCTATAAATCCGTAGCAGAGCTGGCCCCATTGATATTGAGCGGGGAGCTTTCACCTCGGGATCTCGTTCAGGCGTCGCTTGATCGAATCTCGCAACTAGATTCTTCATTGAACGCCTTTCTTGATGTTTGGGAAAAAGAGTCGTTGTTTAATGCCAGAACAGCAGAGAACGAGATTGCCGCAGGGCGATACCTTGGACCGCTACATGGAATTCCTGTTGGGCTCAAAGATCTGATCGATGTCAAAGGCACTCCTACCACTGGTGGATCGAAGGTTCTCGCCCAAAATATTGCGGGCTCTGACGCCACAGTTACCGCCAAGCTCAAAGCTGCCGGGGCGATTATTATCGGCAAGCTGAATCTAGTCGAGTTCGCGTTTGGCCCTACCGGAGTTAACCCCACTACAGGTGACGTAAAGAATCCTTGG
>Ga0209403_10008305_pt1 | contig 10024 bp, 10 predicted proteins | sample ArcticOcean_MG_C_8_FD_187440 | JGI IMG/M metagenome (GOLD analysis project Ga0209403, IMG submission 187440) | Marine microbial communities from western Arctic Ocean - ArcticOcean_MG_CB11_86 (SPAdes) (version 2) | ecosystem: Environmental > Aquatic > Marine > Oceanic | place: Arctic Ocean...
CGGAAAAGTCCAGGCCGCCTGCGACCACACCTGGCGGCGGCGCCTGATCCAACCGACCCGCCGTCGCTTTAAGGCGTTTCGTCGAAGATCAGCTGCGCGTTACTACGCACTCGGGCTGGCCGCGCGGTGAAGCCGGCCGGCGGCATCCATGTGCCAGCGAAGTCGTCAACGGTGCTTCCATCTCGCTTGGCCGCCTGCGCGTCGCTGACGTATCCCTGAACGAACTGGATGAAGTGTTTCAGATCCGCCGGAGTGGTGGTGGTGGGGTTGTGACCGCTGATGAGCGTGTCGATGTTTCCGTCGATGAACGCGGACGCTTTCTCCAGCGTGTCGGCATAGCCGATGCCGGTGCCGCCGTTGTTGGCGTCCATGATCGGCATGTCCATCGCCGGGAACGCGTCGGCGATGTGCATCACGCGGTGCGCCGGGAAGACGACCATGGCGTCGCCATTGGTGTGGGAGCGCCCGAAGTAGTACAGGTCAATCTGATCATCGCCGCTGCCGATCGTCATCCGGTCGGTGAATGTCTGCGTCGGCAGACCTCGGCCGTCGTTTTCCTGGAAGATGTTTCGCGGCGGCGTCGCGCTGGGCGGCCTGGAAGAATTCGGGCGCATCGCCTCCATGTTGGCCTGAGTGTTCTCGTGCGCGACGATGTCAACGTTCTCAGACAACTCCACGTTGCCGCTCACGTGATCGCCGTGCGTGTGCGTGTTGATGATCATCGTGATGGGCTTGTCTGTCAGGGACCCCACGGCGTCGAGCAGCGGCTGACCCCAACCAGGATTCTTGGTGTCAACCAGGACCACGCCGGTGTCGGTCACAAACGCGGAGGCGTTGCCGCCTCCGCCCTTGAGCATGTACAGGTTGTCTTTCAGCTGTTCAGCTTCGACGACACGTGGCGCCTCCTGTCCGGCGAGTGGCTGTTGCAGCGCGGCGACGGTCAGCGTGACGCCGCCGATCGTGAGCAGCACTCCGAGCACGATTCCTCTGTTCGTCGGTTTCATCGAGCCTCTCCTGTACCCAAACCAATCAGCGCAGGGTTGTCGCTCGCGTTCCGCGGGGTTCGCTCCGCCGCCGCGTGATGCGATGCTGTTGGGCCCTGTCAGCCGACGTCAACCCACATAGGGTAGCAGCAACCTTCCCGCTCGGCTGCCGCGTCTGAGGAAGCTTGTACACTAAACAGATCATGTCAGAGCCTGTTCTCGAACTGAGCGGTGCGACCGTGGTACGGGGCGAGCGCCGCGTGTTGCACGACCTCACGCTGAGCATCGCCGCCGGCGAGCACACCGCGATTCTTGGACCCAACGGCGCCGGTAAGTCGGCGTTCGTCCGGCTGCTGACGCACGAGGACCGACCGCTGAGTGTGCAAGGCGCCGCCCCCCCGATCCGGGTCTTCGGCAGCGACCGCTGGGACGTATTCGATTTGCGTGCGCAGCTGGGCATTGTGTCGTCCGACCTGCATTTTCGGTTTGTGTTCGGGAACAACGAAGGTCGTGTCAGGGCAGAAGCCGCCGTGCTGTCTGGGTTTCTCGCCACGCAAGGGATCCTGCGCTACGGCGCCGTCACCGCCGATATGCGGCGTCGCGCGAGCGACGCGCTCGAGCGGATGGGGGTGGCCCATCTGGCGAAGCGGCATCTGGACGAGATGTCGAGTGGCGAGGCGCGGCGGGTGCTGCTGGCGCGCGCGTTGGTGACGGCACCACGTGCGTTGGTACTCGACGAGCCGACCACCGGTCTTGATCTGATCGCCAGGCACGCCTTCATGGAGCGGGTGCGCGAGATCGCGCGGGAGGGTACGACGTTAATCCTGATCACGCACCACATCGAAGAAATCGTTCCGGAGATCGGTCGCGTCCTGCTCTTGGGCGACGGTCGCATTGTCGCCTCAGGCGCCAAGGCGTCAGTGCTGACGGCCGAGTCGCTGAGTGGGCTCTTTGATGGGCCTGTTGCGATCGATGAGGAGCGGGGCTACTACTACGCGAGGCCGGGCCGGTAGTTCGGACCGAGCGAGACGCAGGCGCGGTTGACCGACTGAATTGATCGACTGGGTTGCCCCACATCCGCTCGATTGCGAGATTTGTTGAATATTTGATATTGCGTCGCCCGCCCAGGACCGGTGGCCAAGGAGCGGGTGACCAACCACGTGGGCATCGTGCGTGTTTTCCCGATCACCGACGGCAATGGAACGTGTGTCGAATGGTCGTCGAGCTGGCAGGACAGCAAGGGTGAGGTCAAGGAATTCTGTGACCCGATCTGCAAATCCTTGCTCGATTCGCTGCAGAAGCATTTCGCCGCCTAGCGAGCACGGATGTCACTTCTGCCTGGCGATCGGTCGAGGTGCTTCCCCTGGCAGGAGTGGACGACGTGCGTTTCCTCGGGAGCTGCGCGCTGATGAAGTCCGCGCCAGCTACTTCAACTCGGCGAACGTGCGGCGCGCCAGGACGGTGACGTACCCGATAGCGACGAACGTCACAGCGAGTCCCAGACACAGCACGGTCCACTCGACGGAGTTGCGGCTGGTGCCGCTCACCGTCTCGGCTCCGACGTATCCGAGATAGAGATAGGCGAGCGCGCCGGGCAGCGTGAAGATGCCGCTCGAGATCAGGAACGGAAAGAACGGGACGCTGGTCACGCCGAACAGATAGTTGCTGGCGCTGTAGGGGAGCGCCGGACTGAGGCGGATCAGCGCCACGATGCGCCATCCACCGCGGCTGATCGTGCGGTCGACGATCTTGAACCGTGGGTAGCGCTCCATGAGCCGCACAACAGCGTCGCGCGCGATGTATCGGCCGAGAAGAAACGCGGCGGCGTCTGCGACGCTGGTCGCAATGGCGACGACCACCATGCCCCAGCCGATACCAAACACCGCGCCGGCGACCATCGTCAGCGCGGCACCCGGCACAAACAGTAGCGCCAGTAGGACGTATGCTGCGCCGAATCCCACCATGCCGATCGGTCCGTTGGTTTCTGCCCACGAGCGCAGCGAGACGATCACTGCATCGATCGGCAGGGTCCACAGCGCGACTACCAGCGCGACGGCGAGGCTGGAATACAGGACCGTGCGGACGAGCAGCCTCACGCGGTTGGGTCGAGGTTTGTGTCCGGAGGAACTCAATTATTGTCTCTGTGGGTGATGCTTCAGCCCCAATGAGGGTACGGCACAATGCCTCTGTACGGGCGACACCGCCTCGGGGGTGCCTTTGAGACTGCGCATATTCATCATCGTGATCGGCGCCGCGCTGGCCGCGCTGGCGGCGTACGGTCTGCCGCTTGGGCAATGGATCACCGACCTGGCGCAGGGGGCGAGTGAGACGGGCCCGCTCGGCGTCGGGCTGTTTTTCGTCGCATACGTGATCAGCACCGTGGCCGGCCTTCCCGGGTCGGTCCTCACGTTGGCGCTGGGATTTGCGTACGGACCGTTTTGGGGATTGGCGATCGCGTCACCCGCGAGCGTCACCGGTGCGACGTGCGCCTTCGTGCTCGGTCGCACGCTGCTGCGTGACTGGGCCGCGAAAAAGGCCGGTGGGTCGGCGCGGGCCAGGGCGATCGAGGGCGCCGTGGCACGGGAGGGCTTCAAGCTGGTGTTGCTGCTACGCCTGTCTCCGATCGTGCCGTTTAACCTGTTGAACTATGTACTGAGTCTGACGAGTGTCCGGCTGGGCACCTACGTGCTCGCGTCGGCGGTCGGCATGCTGCCGGGGACGGCGCTGTATGTGTATCTCGGATCGCTGGCGCCGGCCGCCGCCGAACTCTCTTCGGCCGCGCAAGATGGAGGCGCGGCCCGCACGACGCTCTACGTCGTCGGTCTGCTGGCAACTGTCGCGGTTGTCGTGGTTGGTACGAGGGCCGCGCGTCGGGCGCTTGATGCCGAGCTACGAAGCAGCGGGTCGTGAGGTGCGTCGATGCGTGACTGGTTTCGCCTCGCGCGTGGCAGGGGCGTAGTCAGACGCGCGTGCCTCTACGCTGTCGGCGTCGGCGCTCTGCTCATCGCGATCAATCACGGCGATGCGATTCTTCGCGGCGACGTCTCGACTGAGCGATTGCTGCGCATGCTGCTGACAGTGATTGTGCCGTACTCGGTGTCCACTGCGTCGTCGGTGAGCGCGCTGAAGGATCGGCTGCGGGACCGGTCGGCGGAACCAGAGCGGCGAACCGATTCACCAGGCCGCCGCTGACACGGCGGCATAGGTGATCGTGAGCGCGGCTAGCGCGGATTTCATCAGCGCGCAGCTCCCGAGGAACCGCAGGCAGTCCACGCCTGCCAGCGGGAGCACCTCGACGGTCCGCTACGCAGAAGTGACATCCGCGCTAGGAGCAGACGCGCGGCCTTCTCAGCAGCAGCCTGACTCCGGTGAGCAGCAGGCCTCGCCGCCGTCCGCAGATCCGTCCACGGAAGCGTTTCCAGTCGGGCCGTCCACGATCGCGAAGGAACCAGCGTACGGCGCCCGCGAGAGCTTCGCCGCCGTGTCGGTGCACACCTCAACGTGGCTTCCCCGCGGAAACAGATGGCCTTCCTCATCTATGACGGCCTTCAACGGGCCGAGGTAGATCGCGTACTGGCCAACGTAGGAGCATCCGGCCTGCTTCTCGAATTTGTAGCCGCGCGCGGTCACCGAATAGAAGCGGCAGCCCTCGACCTCACGCCAGAACGTCTTCTGCATGATCGAGACTCCGTAGAAGCCGGCCCGTTCGAGCGCAGCGAGAAACGCCTCCTCGGTTAGCGCACCGCTGATGCATTCGCCCCACAGTTGACCGTCTGCGCGCATCTTAGGCGGCACCTCGCGATCTGCGACGATGTCGGCGATCACCGTACGGCCGTGATCTTTGAGCACCCGCCAGATCTCCCGAAATACCTTCGGCTTGTCTGGCGAAAGGTTTATCACACAGTTCGACGTGACGACATCGGCGGTACCGTCCTCAAGCGGAATCGCTTCGAGAAAGCCACGACGAAACTCCACGACGTCCCAGCCGAGCGCGTCGGACACCTTTGGACGACAGTCCTCGGCCACTGCCAGCATCGAGTCGGTCATGTCGATGCCGTAGACACGGCCTTCGGCGCCGACCTTCTTGGCCGCGATGAAGCAGTCGATGCCCGCGCCGGAACCGAGGTCCACCATCGCCTCGCCCGGGGCCAGCGCCGCGGCGGTGACGGGGCTGCCGCAACCATAGAAGCGCTCGACGACTTCGGGTGGAATGTGCGTGAGATCGGCCTCGTCCGGCCGCACGGGACAACAGAGTTCAGCCTGCGGTTCTTCGGCCGCGTGTCCGTAGAACTCACGCACCGATCCGCGGGACCGTTCGATCACTTCCTCGGAGAGCACGCACGCCGAGTGCGTCGTGCGGACGATCGCCTCTTCGTCGTGCAGCGTGCGCTCACCCATGGCTCGAAACACCACGGGTCGATCGAAGCCCGATCGTGGCTGCACCGTGGCCCGCCCTTCCGATGCCAGCTCCGCAAAGGTGTCAGCCGCGAGTCCTTTGTACAGTTCGCAGTAGGGATCGTGTCCCACGAAGCTCTGCGTTGCCCAGTAGCCATGCTCGATGTCGCCGCCGCCGCACAGAAATTTCAGTGTGCAACTGCGGCAGTGTGGTTTTCGCTCAACCGTGGCGGCGCGCATGTCCTGGCACACGGCGCCGTCCTTCCAGATTCGCTCAAGTGAAGCATCTTGCAGATCGCCGCACCGTAACTCAGGCGCCCCTGCCATCGAGGCCGACGGATAGACGCAGCCATCTGTGTAGACACAGAGGCTGTTCCACCCCGCGCCGGACAGATCGTTCTTCACGCCGGCCCGGCCGTCCATGCGGAGCCGAAACTCGTCGACGTTATCGATGGACACCCCCAACTCGCGGGCGACGGCACGAGCGCCGCGCACGGCCGCGAGAATCGCGTCTGCGCTCGGGAGGTTCGCGAACGGCCCGTTCAGTACGCGGCCGCGCCTGTGGGGCCACAGCAGATGCACGTTGCGGACGCCGAGCGACGCGGCGAATCTGACGAGCGCGTCCACGTCGCCCAGCGTGCGTTGCAGCAGCACCATGGTCACGCTGGGTCGCAGGCCCGCGGCGACCGCGGTCCGAATACCGTCGGTGATGCGGGCAAACGATCCGGCGCCTCTGATGGGATCGTTGGTCTCCGCCAACGCTCCATCGAGACTGATCTGCACGCGTAGGCGATCGCCCGCGAGCGCGGTGAGTTCGTCAAGCCGTTCGCCCTTGAAGAGCGTGCCGTTGGTGAGAATGACGAGCTCGCGTTCGTGATCCGTGACGATGCGACGGCTCAACTCCGTTGCGTCCGGGCGGGCAAGGGGCTCACCACCAGTGAAGAAGAACCGCTCGACGCCCAGCGCCACGCCTTGATCGATCGCATCGACCAGTCGTTCCGTTGGTAATCCCTGGGATCGATCGGGACCCGATGAGACGAGACAGTGCGCGCACGCGAGGTTGCAGAAGTCGTTCACGTGGAGCCACAGTTCGGCCAGTCGGTCGGTCTGCAAATACGCTGATCGGCCGAGATAGGCCGGCGGGGCTGCGCCGTCGCGCGACAGGAAACCCTGTCGCAGCGCGTCTCGCGCGAACGTTTCGACGTGTAGCCAGGCCCTGGCCACGTCGAGGGTGGTGTCTGCGGCGTAGCTTGAAACCACGTCGCGCATGCGGGTCTTCCCGTCGAAGAGTGCCAGCAGGCGCATGCCCCGGTTGTCGGTCGCGATCCAGTTCGGCTGCGCCGGGTCGAGCGCGAGCACGGAGTCCGAACGTGTGCCAGCCAGCGGTGTGCGCGCGTGCAGTGGCGCTCGGAGCATCGTCTCGTCGTCGAGCACAGCAGACATCAACGGGTCCATCGGAAATACCTTTCCATCAGTGCACGAACACGCGGCGACAGCAGCGTGCGGCGATACTGGTCGCCGACCTTTCGTAGGGCCTCGGCGTGCGTGGGATACGGGTGAATCGTTGAAGACAAGTCCGAGAGCGTGTGGTGGTGCGTAAGGGCGAGCGTCGCCTCGCCAATCAGGTCGCCGGCGTGCGACGCGACGATCGTGCAGCCGAGCAGTCGTCCGCGTTCGTGATGTACGCGCACGAATCCGTCCGTGTCGTCGTCGACGACCGCGCGATCAACGTCGGTCAGCTCGACGGTAATTGTCTGCGCGTCGTGGCCGCGCTGCCGCGCCTCCTGTTCGTACATGCCGACGTGTGCCACCTCAGGATCGGTGTAGGTGCACCACGGGATGACCAGTGCACTGGCCCGCCGACGACCGTAGAACAAGGCGTTCTGTATGACGACACGCGCCATGGCATCGGCGGCGTGCGTGAACTGAAACGCCGAGCAGACGTCGCCCGCTGCGTAGATTCTTCGGTTCGAGGTTCTCAGCTGATCGTTGACGATCACGCCGCGCTTCGAGACCGACACCCCCGCCGCTTCAAGCCCGAGCCCGTCGATGTTCGGCGCGCGTCCGGCCGAGACCAGCAGCCGATCGCCGACGACCTCCTCCACGCCGGCGCCGTTCGGGCGCTGGAATCGCACCCGTATCTGACCGCTCTCATCGATCACCTCGATGAGCGTCACGCCGAGTTCCAACGTGATGCCTTCCTCCACCAGGCGACGCTGTACGACCGCGGCCGCGTCGGGGTCCTCGCGTGGCAACACGTGCGGCGCCTGGTCGAACAGGGTGACCTCGCTCCCAAAATGGGCGAATGCCTGAGCGAGCTCGCATCCGATCGGTCCGCCGCCGATGACGAGAAGACGACGCGGCAACTCGGTCAGCGAAAAGAGCGTTTCGTTCGTCAGGTAGTTGACGTCGGCCAGTCCGGGAATCGGAGGCGCGGTCGGTCGGCCGCCGGTGGCAATGACGGCCCGGTTAAATCGCAGCGCCTGGCCGGCCGCCTCAAGGGTGCGTCCACTGGTGAACGCCGCGTCTCCGAAGAACAGGTCAACGCCAGCCGCCTGCACGCGCTGCGCGGAATCATTGGGACTGATGCCTGCCCGCCGCTCCCGCATGCGCTGCATGATTGCTGCGAAGTCAGGTTCAACCGAGCCAACGTTGACGCCTAGGCGACTCGCCCGTCGTGCGTCAGCTGCGGCACGCGCGGAGCGGATAAGGGCTTTCGACGGCACGCAGCCGACGTTCAGGCAGTCTCCCCCGAGCAGATGCCGTTCCACGAGCGCGACGCGAGCTCCCAGGCCGGCTGCACCCATCGCGCTCACCAGTCCGGCTGTGCCACCGCCGACAACCACAAGGTCGTAGACCGCCGCGGACTGCGGGTTGACCCAATCTGCCGGATGTACCGCATCGAGCAACGCGCGATTGGCCTGGTCGAGCGGCACCAGTTTCGGCGCGGCGTCCGTTCCTGTTGTCGCTCTCACTGACCCATTCTGCTGCAGATTCAACCTGGGTCGTGTGCCGACTAGCGGGAAATTTGCCAGATCGTCGAATCGGGAAAAAACTCGTACCAGCCGAACCAGAACGCTGAGTGCGCGGTCACTCGCGTCAGTTGTTCGCCCTGAAGGGGCCCATCAATCGCCTTGCCGTCCGACACGCGCCACAGGCTTCGGGTCTCGGCGTCCACCAGGGCCGGCTCACGCGAATCAGCAGGTGAAAATGTAAGGACGCGGTCCCCGACCAGTCGCTCGAACGCGACAACTGGCAGGTCGTCCTCGACAGCGGCCAGGATTATCGGGACGTTGCCGACCTCGCTCTCGACGATGGCGGCCTTGCGGACGTCACGCACGACGAAGGCCGTTGCATCGCCGCCGAATCGGACGCCGAGGATGCGCTCCTTCGGCGGCAGCGCCGAGCGGCTCATGCGCCGTCCAAAGATGCTGATGACCGACGGATCACGGTTGTAGTCCTGGTAGGAGGATCGGTACCTGCCGGCCTTCTTGAGGATCATGCTCTCGGGATAGAGCGCCTTCCACTGTTTCCAGGTGGCGTGAATCGCCGGGACCGGTTGCAGCGTCTCGCCGAGCAGGGGACCATCGAGAGCCCGGCCGTCAACGTGGCTCCATAGCGTGTTGGTTTCGCGATCGTACATGACCAATGCGTCGCGATAGAGCAGACCAGAGACGCCGAAGGTCAGCGTGCGACCGGCGACGGTTCGTTCATAGACTATGGCGGTACCGCAGAGTGGGCACCATGTCACGGCGACGGGACGGCCCTCGAACGTGTCGTTGACGATTTCGTGTCGGTCGAGCTGCCACGTCGAATACGCGCGGCGCAGAGTGTTTCCAACCAGGCCGATCATGAGTTCGTTCTTATTGAATGCCTTGGCCGTCGCCGCTGGCGTCACTCACTGTCTGGCTCGGGATGATTGGTGTCCGGGTGCTGCAGGATGCTCAGACGGTTGGCCTGAGTGCGGTCATGCTGCAGATGAATTGGCGATGCGTGGCATCCATTCTTGCGGGTGCCGCCATACCGGCCGTTGCGATGGGCCACATGCTCCGTCGTGGCGCGCCGCTGACGCCCCGCCTCACTGCAGGCCTTGGCGGGTTGGCCGCGGCCGGGCTGGGCAATTTCGCCGTGTGCCTCTCTCATCCGCACGGCTACGATCTAATCTGGCATGCTGGCACTGTGCTCCTGCTGGCGACGGTGTCCGCATGGGTCGGCTCCTATCTCCTTCGATGGCCCCAATCGGCCCGCACGGCACATTCCTGAGAATCGCCTGATTTTCGCCCTGCCGGGATGGCCCATGCCCAGGCGGGATCCTGATTCCAGAATCAATTTATACGGAAAAATGGATCACTGTCTACTGAAGGCCTGGTTCCGGCCACATTTAGGCCATATTGGTACCGTTCTATTGAGGCACGGATCTTGCTTACCATTCATGGACGCTGACTGGATCGCGCACCCGGCCAACGTGTTTATAACTTGTGGTGCGCTGCTAATCCGAATGTTTCAGGATAAGTAATGAGGGGACAGATTCTATGAAAAGGTCGAATATTTGCGGATGGCTGCTTGTCATCGCGGCGTTTGTCGCGTTGCCCGCAGCCAGCCATGCACAGGAGTCAACGTTGGCCGGAACGGTGGTTGACTCGACG
>Ga0209403_10008306_pt1 | contig 10024 bp, 6 predicted proteins | sample ArcticOcean_MG_C_8_FD_187440 | JGI IMG/M metagenome (GOLD analysis project Ga0209403, IMG submission 187440) | Marine microbial communities from western Arctic Ocean - ArcticOcean_MG_CB11_86 (SPAdes) (version 2) | ecosystem: Environmental > Aquatic > Marine > Oceanic | place: Arctic Ocean...
CCGCCACGCCCACTCCCGATGGATCGCCCACGGCGACGCCGACGATCACGCCGACTCCCGCGGCACCCACCAACACCCCACGGCCTACGGCCACGGCGGTGCCACCGCCTACTAACACGCCCGTCCCTCCGACACCTTCGCCGACGCCCACGAGGATCCCAACTCCGACTTCCACGCCCACGCCTACGCCTACCCCTACGGCGACTCCCACCAACACACCAGTTCCACTGGCCGGCGATCCGCGGATGGGCGTGGTGCTCCACTCACGTACAAAGGCTCACAACCTAGATGTCCTCACAGCGCTCGGCGTAAATTGGTATCTGGACCTGGAGATTGACATGACCCAGGTGCCCGACGGCGCGAGGAAGGTCCCATATCTCAAGGTGCCTTCATCGGCTGCAGCCTGGGCCGCTGATGAGCCCTGGCCCGATCATATCGAGGAGATGTCAGACGCCGAGATAGCGGAGCTGGGCCTTTGGACTAAGTCCCAGCTCCGAGCCATGGCTCAGGCCAGTCCGGGCAGCCCCTGGTACATCTTCGGAGAGCCGAATCGCTATAGCTACATGACCGGAGGCAAATGGGCGCCGCTTTTCCATTACTTCGCAACGGTGTTGAAAACAGCCGATCCCACTGCGCAAATTCTCAGCCCGAGCATCTTGAACTGGGACTTCATGTGCGTCGGCTGCGGAGGTTACACGCTTGGCCAGGATTGGGCCGAGGACTTTGTTGAGGCCTACCAGTTCAAATACCAGATCGCGCCGCCAGTGGACGTGTGGGCCATAGATGCCTATCCCATAGACTGGAACAACACGCCAAACAATGATCCCGACAATCCAGCATGGTATGCTGCCAAACTCGATCTCTTCCGGCACTCGACCATCGTCGTGAATCAGCTTGTTGGGTTGAGGCAGTATCTGGACACCTTCACGGAGTACACGAACACGCCCATCTGGATCACCGAGATAGCCGTGCACGTAGGGTTCGACGGCTGGCAATTTGTCGACGGTCGCATTTCACCTACCGGCAGTTACCGCTGGGACTTGATCTCCAATTACATCATCGAGGTCCTCGACTGGCTGGATCTCCACGCTGAAACGAATAAGATCGACAAGTGGTTCGTCTACAAGACGTGGCGAGACATATTTGGCGAATCTAACGACGGTTTCATGGGCGTCAGCCTGCTCAGCTACCCGGAGATGTACACGCCCATTAACTGTCTTGGTGCGATCTATCGATCGAGATCGTTGTCAGAAACACCATTGCTCAAATGCGACGCCGCTGGCTTTACTGTCTCGGCGGAGTGACCAGGTAATCCAGCTTGCCTGTATCCGGTTACCAGAACTGCGTGTAATACAATGTATTTCGTAAATACGAGTTCGCATCACAGCCAGCAAACGGCGACGAGGTCTATATGACCGGCACATTCGTACTATCTCTGGATACCGAGCTCGCCTGGGGCACCATGGACAAGGAGGGCTTTCGTAAATATCGAGGCCATCTCGAGAACACGCGTCAGAACATCGAGAGCCTGCTGGCACTGTTGGAGCGGTACGAGATACCGGCAACCTGGGCGTTTGTCGGTCATCTGCTCCTCGATAGCTGTCACCGTGAGGCAGCAGGGGCCGACCCGCACCCTGATGTCCTGACGGCGCGCTTCCCCTGGTTAGATCACGAGTGGCACCATCATGATCCCGGAAGTGACCGGCAGTCAGACCCGTTCTGGTACGGCGATGACATCCTGGACCTTGTGCGGGAGGCCCGGCCGGAGCATGAGGTGGGCTGTCATACATTTAGCCACTTGCCGATGAACGACCCCGCAGTAAGCCGCGATATTGCTACGTCGCAGATACGAAAGTGCTGCGATCTGGCTGCCAGTAAAGGCCTCCGTTTGGAATCTTTCGTCTATCCTCGCAATCATGTGGCCCACCTGGACGTATTGGAGCAGGAAGGATTCACATCCTATCGAGGTCCAGAGCGATCGTGGTACGGAAAACTACCCGGCCCGATGGCCCGAGCGGGTCACTTTGCCCACAGGCTTTTCGGCATCGCTCCACCGATCTACAAGGACCTCGAAGTGAACTCAGGCGTCGTAAATATACCCGCATCTATGTTCCTGATGCCTCCAGATGGCATAAGGGCCATGATCCCAGGACGCTCGCGAACACGCCAGGCGATTCTCGGTCTACGCAACAGTGCCAGGACTGGCTCGGTCTTCCACCTCTGGTTCCACCCCTGGAACATAGGCACCTCGGGCGCAATGCTGGATTGGCTAGACACCATATTCGGTGAGGTAGATCGGCTCCGCGCGGAGGGTAGTATGCGAGTCATGACGATGGCTTCGTTGGCAGAGGAGGTTCTCGGGGGTACGGATTGATACCGCACTCGCTCATGGAATTCCTGAAGATTTTGACTCGGTACAAACGACCCATATGGTCGGCAATGATCGTCATTGGCGCAACGGTCGTGGTTGTGAATGGCTTGTTGTTGGCAGTCGTCGTTTTTCCCGCCGCGGTCTCGGCCGAGCGCAATGTTTCAGATCTAGACGAACTCTCTCCCACGGACCTGCTGGACAGGGAGGGCTCGGCCTCGGGTGACGTACTTGCCAGCATCGATGAGTTGAGGGATCAGGTTGCGCCAGCCGCCCGGACTACCCGCTGGATCGCCCGCCTCTCCCCTGCTATCGCATGGCTCCCTGGGCTGGACCGCGAGGTATTCGCCTGGGCCACGCAGATGGAGCGTCTCGATACCGATCTTGCGCTGGCATCCGAACTCCTGAAAGCGTCGCCGGAGCTGCTCGCGGCATATGAGAGCGTCGAGACCGCGTTGGTCGACGTGCGGGTGGACGTTACTGCTTCGACGCTGGGGGATTCAGTTGCCGACATGGAGGCACGGTTCAATTCTGCATCAATGCTCATCGACGACGCCGAGCGCTATCGGACTCGGATGCCTGGACTGCGTTTGCCGCGTCTCAGTCGAGCCTTGGAGAAGCTCGTGGAGGCAGAAGACCAGATCCGCTTCGCTTCCGAGATCGGGCTGGCGGGCTCTCAGCTACTGGCCGATTTACTTGCCACCGGCGAGAGCGTACGTCCCCTGATTGGCCAGCTTGTCGATGGCGTGAGCGATGGTCCGTCCACCTCCTACGGAGACCTAGTCGGATCACTTGGAGAGTTGAGCCTCCTAGTCGACTCAACCACCCAGCAATCAGCCGATTTGGCCGCGATGCTCGAGGGGCAGGGCGAGGGTCTTGATCTGCTGGACAAGCTGGCAGACCTCCAACTGGTTCTCGCCGCGCTCCGAGAAATCGGCTCGTCGGCCAGTACGGTCCTCGACATCATGGGACCGGTGCTGCAGTCCAAGGGCACTGGGCTCTTCGGTGAAGGCGGATCCATGATTGCCGCCGTGGACGCAGTCAACGGCCGTCTCAGTGATGTCTCTGGAGCCGTCGCCGATTTGGAGTTGGCGCAGCGGTTACTCGGCCAAGTCTCGCAAAGTGGCAACGGCGCGGGAGGGCTTGGCGATGTAATGGGAATGGTCGACTCCTTACATGACGGGATCGAGCTACTGCTCGAGATCGCGCCTTTGGGCCGCGAGCTCCTTGGGGCCGATGGTCCTCGAAAATACCTGGTCCTGGGACAGTCGGCGGACGAACTGAGAGCGTCAGGGGGGTTCGTTTCCGCGCTCTGGCTCGTCACGATAGAAAATGGCGCGGTTGCTGACGTGAGATATCACGACACGGTCCGGGTAGATGACTGGGACCGCCTCAAGCTCTATCCGCCTGCGCCGCATGGACTAGCAGTCCACATGAACGCCCAGGTTTGGCTGCTGAGGGACGTATCATGGGAGCCTGACTTCCCCACCGTCGCCAAGACCGCAGCCGACATGTACATGATCGGGCAGCGCCAAACGGTGGATGGGGTGTTTGCCATCAATCAATGGACGCTTTACAGCCTCCTTGGAGCTATCGGAGGCATCGCTGCACCGGGAGAATCTGGCGAGATCACTCCAAATAATCTGTTTGCCAGACTGGAGGAAGGATCCGACGAATTTGGTCGGGCCTATGCTGACCTGGCACTACAAGGCATACTCGACAATCTGAACAAGCCGCTCTCCCTCGGCTCCTTCGTGAAGCTGGCATCCGCTGCCCAAACATCCCTCCGCAAAAGAGACTTGATGATCTACGTCGAAGACACCGACTCTCAAGAGAGGCTGAGAAACGCGGGCTGGGACGGCGGTTTGGCTGATACGGAATCAGACTATCTGTACGTGGTGGACTCAAATGTCGGATGGAGCAAAGCGGACCGCAACATACAACGTCGGATCAGGTATGAGGTGGACCTAAGCAAGGGGCCCGGCGCTAGGGCCACCCTGACCCTGGACTACATTAATCACAGCGGCCCTGGGTCGGCGGGCTGCGAGCCGCAGTGGCTCAATCGCGGCACAAACTACGGTCAGCTCAAGAACGCCTGTTATTGGGACTTTTGGAGGGTCTATACACCCATCGGTTCAAGGCACCTGGGGCATACTCCCTTGGAGCTGCCGCAGTACAGCGTATCGACGGAAATCGACGAGGGCCTACCCGGAGAGGATACGTTTGGCGTTTCATCAAGCTATAATAGGAGCGTTATGTCCGGCCTGTTCGCCCTTGGAGCAGGAGAGCAGACGCACTTCAACATGGTATATGACCTTGCCCCTGACGTAGTGTCCCGGAGCGCAGGCAAGATCGAATATGAGCTATTGGTTCAAAAGCAGCCAGGGAGCAGGGGCAGCGAAATGTCCCTTGAGTTGATAGTCCCTGAGGGCTATCAACTCTCATCCAGCTCGATTTCTCCTGCCTTCACCAACGATTCTCGGATAGGCTTTGATTTCAGGATAGACCAGGATACGATATTTACCACCGTACTCACTCTAAACGATGAGTCACGCTGACTACAGCCCCATACAGCTGTTGAAACGCCCGGGCATAGTTGTCCTGGTAGCCGCTGCCTTGGTTCTGCTTCTGGTAGCTTGCTCGCAAGAACCAGAGGGTGTCGAGACCATCGTGGTTCCTGAGCCGACCGTTGCGAGGACCTCGGAAGTCAAGTCTATTGCCCTTGCGTCCGTCATGGTAACAGAGGTGACGGAAGAGCGAGCCCCTACGGTAGACCGTATCGAGATATCCCCCGCCTCCATTGTTCTGGATCCTGGTAAGACGGTCAGCCTGACGGCTAGGGCGCTCGCATTGGATGCCACCGAGATTGGCGATGTCCAGTTCGTATGGACCGCTCCGGACTCCCGTGCAGGGTCCATATCCAGCGATGGTACCTTCCAGGCGGGATCTGCACCGGGTGTGTTTGACTCCAGCGTTTCAGTGACCGCCATACAAAATACCTTTGAAGCGATAACTTACACCTCTGCCCAAATATCTGTCACGATCGTCGGCGATGCTGTGCTATCCAAGTTGGCCCGGATCGAGATCATCCCTGATCACCCTACAGTGCTGCGCCAGCAGATATATCGGCTTAGAGCTTTCGGGCTTGACGAAAACGGCGTTGTGATCCCAGGGGTCTCTTTTGACTGGACACTAAACGACGAAGGCCTAGGCAGGCTAAATAAGATCGGATTGCTCACGGTCGACGGCGTCGAGGGGGAGTACAGCAAGGTCGTGTCCGTCACCGGCGAATGGGCCGGCAGGCAAGTATCCAGCGTCGCTGACGTGCAGGTCATCTCCGCGCCAGAAGAGGACGACTACCTCAACGTCCATGCCCTACCCCAACGATTTTTCATCGAACCCGGTGAGCGGCTGCGGCTCAGGGCTGTCGCCCTTAACGGACTCGGCAAGATCCAGGCCGGCACTGTACTTCGGTGGGGAATGGTGGACGAACGAGCCGGTGTCATAGATGGAGAGGGCAACTTCATCGCAGGCAACGTACCCGGCGTCTACACCGAAGCGGTCCGGGTGGAAGCGGTCGTACCCGGTGAAGACGGGTTTGCGAGGGCAGAGGACTTCGCATCTGTCGTGGTCAGAGATATTGGGATCAAACGCCTAGATTATCTTGCAGTCTTCCCGGGCACAGTTATTACCGCACCCGGTGGCAAAACGAACCTCTTTGCCCGAACCATGGACAGCGGTGGCAATCCTGCGGAGGCAGGGATCACGTGGGAGGCCCTAGACAAGAGCGTTGGAACCGTCGACGAGGGTGGCATATTTACCGCAGGTACGATTCCCGGTGTGTACAAGGTCGCGATCAGAGCCACGGCAGAGCAACAAGACGGCGACGAGACGATAGTGAGGACAGGAAGTGTCGATATCGTCATCACCGGGACTCTCAGCAATTCGGAGGTTTCCCCCTCCCTTGCGACTATAGCACCCGGCCGACTCGCACATTTCAGGATAACAGGGTGGGATGAGCATGAAATTGCGCTCCCCGGCCTCGTGGTCCGTTGGACCGTGACGGACACCAACGCCGGCACCGTCGATCTGTTTGGCAACTTCCGTGCGGGCAACATTCCGGGCATGTACCGCGACGTCATCCGGGCTGAGGTGATCCAGATCAAGCCTCCGGCACGGTGAGCCCGACCAAGCCTGAGCGCCACAAGTCGATGAACAAGCTATCTCGACAAGCATCCGTGCCCGTGCTGCTACTAACTGCCTGCATTGCAACAATGTTGGTAGCCTGTTCCGGAGACTCACCGGAGCCCTCGCCCCAACCAACACTGGCCTTGCCAAGTCCTGTCGCACAAGCCACAGTGGCTGCCACGGTCATCGCCATCTTGGACGGCGTCACAATAGAAGTGGAAATCGGCGACGAGGTGTTCCGCGTCCGCTATCTAGGCATCGATGTTCCGGGGGCCGACCCCACCATCACCGCACGGGCGCTTGAATTCAACCGATTCCGAGTTCAAGGACGCATCGTGGAGATCGAGAGGGACGGTACGAACACGGACGATGCAGGGCGCCTTCTTCGGTACGTCTATGTAGATGGGGAGATGGTAAACCTTGCCTTGCTCGAGGGCGGCCACGCAGTCGTGGCGGGTTTCCCTGCGGGGTTCCGTTACCGGGATTCGTTTTTACAGTCTGAGGCAGCCGCCCGGAAGGACGGACAGGGGTACTGGAGGGATGTGGACGAACAGAATTTCACGCAGGAAGACCTTGAAGAGGACCCCGAAGGCGAGGTCTCAGTCCCGACGCCCTCCGAGGTTCCTCAATTTGCCGGAGGCACATTGCCACTTCCTCCTGGTGCCGGAGGCGGCTCCTGCGATTTTACAGGCACCAAAGAGCCGATCATCAAGGGCAACGTGGACTCTGCCACAGGGAAGAGGACCTACATAATGCCTGGAAGTATCTTCTACTCAACGACGGTGGTCAATTCAGACGAAGGAGAAGAGTGGCTCTGCACCGAGGACGATGCGATTGCCGCAGGCTGGATCAAGGCAAATCACTGAAGGGAAAGTAGGGCAACCGTCAGTCGTCGTGCTCCCGGTGATAACGATCATCTAAACGTACTATGTCGTCCTCTCCAAGGTAGCTCCCCGTTTGAACTTCAACTATTTCGAGAGGTTCAGTGCCTGGATTTTCAAGTCGGTGGACGACTCCCTCTGGTACGTATGCGGACTGATTTTCCTCGAGGATAAACATCTCGTCGCCCCGGACAACCCGCGCGTTCCCCACGACGACTACCCAGTGCTCAGCGCGCCTACGATGCTTCTGAAGTGAGATGGCCGCACCAGCGTTGATAGTCAGCCGCTTCACCTGAAACCCAGGCCCAGAGTCCACTATTTCATAGGAACCCCAGGGTCGGTGGACCTTTCGGTGATTGATGTGCTCAGTGCGACCCTCGTTGCGTAGGCGTAACACCACCTCTTTTACGTCTTGAACACTGCCTTTTTTGGCTACCAACACGGAGTCGGCTGTCTCGACGATTACCATATCGCTCAGACCCACGGTCGCCAGGAGCCGGTGCTGCGAAATGATCAGAGACCCCTCAGTAGAGTGAGGGTAGACATCGCCTTGGATCACGTTGCCGTGGGAGTCCTGTGCTTGCTGCTCCCAAAGTGTCGACCATGCGCCGATGTCAGACCAACCAGCATCCAGAGGCACGACGGCGGAACGGGCCGCTCCGGCAATATTTGACCCGACGGCGCGTTCCATTACTGCATAGTCGATGGAATCGCTGGGGCATTCAATGAACTCCGTGGCCCCAGGCCGAAAGAACACACCGTCTCCGTGACCGTTACTCATGGCGTTTCGGCAGGCAAGCGCGATATCCCCTCGGTGCCGTTGAAGCTCCGAGAGCCAGACCGAGACCTTCATCATGAAGACTCCGCTATTCCACAGCCAGTCGCCGGAATTGACGTAGTCACTTGCTACGTCAATTCCGGGTTTTTCGACAAAGGCTGTCATACTCCGGGCCGTCTCTGCACCGGTATCCTCGAGCCTTTCACCTGTGCGTATGTAGCCATACGCAGTCGCGGGAGAAGTCGGGACCACCCCAAGCGCTACTAAGTACCCAGCTTCGGCCAGGACCATCCCTTCGCTGAGAGCCCTTTGGAGCGCGCCCACATCGCCCATTACACTGTCCGCAGGCATCGCAACCATGATCGGGTCTGCGTCCCCCCCATGGTCACGGCCTACAAGGTCCAAGGCGGCCAACGTGAGCGCGGGCGCGGTATTGCGCCCTACAGGTTCGATGATGATCTGCAGAGGTTCATTTCCGATCTGGCGCATCTGCTCTGCGACCAGGAATCGATGGGCTTCGTTACAGACGACTAGAGGCTCGGCCACCCCCGCAATGCCTTTCAGCCTGCCGAGCGTGGCCTGTAGCATGGTCTCCGGACCAAGCAAGGGCAGGAACTGCTTTGGCATGTGTTCACGTGAAAGAGGCCAGAGCCGAGTGCCTGAGCCACCCGAAAGTATCACCGGATGAAGTTCCATATCTGCCTCGCAAAGCAGGTTGTGTCGTGACCGGGGATAAGCCCGCGGACAAAGAGACAGGTCGCCTGCTAGCCCTCGTCGGTCGTGCTACCAGAGCCGGTGGCTTCGATCACACCCACTACGTCTCTTCTCAGCGAGTCGAAGACAGAAGAAACCTTGGAGTCTGGCGTTAGGTACTCAGCGTGCGTAGCGATGTAGTCGTCCACAACGGCCAAGGCCCCTTGGGGGTCACCCTCGATCACAAACTGACGGACCTGAAGTTGAATCAGCTCTATTCGTTCCGGAGCAAGATCGATGGCTTCTTCCAGCAGATTCCGTGCTACCGGTAGATGGCTTGGATCCCGGCGACCGGCCGTCTGGTACAAATTGGCGAAGGATATGTGGATTCGCCATTCCATCGGCTCGGCATCCAGAGCATCTTCAAGCTCGGATTCCAACAATGGAAGCACTCGCTGCAGGTCCTGATCACTAAGGGTGTGCCAGCAGCTATTCAAGGTGGTTAGCAACCACCTACGCGGGTAGTTCGCAAGTCCGGGGGACGCAGAAATCGAGTCTTCAAAAAGGTCCAGGGTCTCGTCCCACAGTGGTATGACTCGCGCGATGCCACCACCGGGCCCCACCTGTAGGCCGTTTTCCGCAAGTTCACAGATAATGCCAGCAATTGGCGCCTGAAACGTTGTCGGACCCGTTGGCGTGTCCAGACCGACTACATTGTCACCTAGATTGAGCCGATCTTTAACGTTAGCGACATGCTGAACGGCACCTTGGACTGGAGCGTTGTACTCGATGCTTCGAAGGCCTAGGAGTACAGTCTTGGATCCCACGTAGGGACCAAGTGTCAAAAAGTATATGGCGACCATAGCCACCAGTGAGGCGACAATAATGCCGGCAGATTTCCACTGCTCTGTCTGGAGGAAACGGAATCGTGTAGCCCATCCTGGCACCCCTTCCAGGCCTCTAGGACTGGTCGCGGACGGGTCCAGTGCGGTCACAGGCGCCGTTTCTATGAACACCACGAATCCGATCAGCAGGTAGAACTGCCCGACTGTACCAGGCGTGTCAAACAGGAATAGATTTTGAACGAAGTAGGCTGTCGCAGCGGCCCCGATGAGC
>Ga0209403_10008309_pt1 | contig 10022 bp, 9 predicted proteins | sample ArcticOcean_MG_C_8_FD_187440 | JGI IMG/M metagenome (GOLD analysis project Ga0209403, IMG submission 187440) | Marine microbial communities from western Arctic Ocean - ArcticOcean_MG_CB11_86 (SPAdes) (version 2) | ecosystem: Environmental > Aquatic > Marine > Oceanic | place: Arctic Ocean...
TGACATCACCTTTAAAGATAGTACCCAAACTGAATATCAATATAAAAATAAATGGCATCCTACCCGTAAAGAAGTTGAGAAAATCAAAATTAAGGGTCAACCTACATTCTATGATACCATCACCTATACTCATCATGGGCCCGTGGTATGGGATCATTTAAATCAAACCCCCGCATTAGGTAAATCTCAGGTTCGACATGGTGTACGACAAACGGCTGAAGGTCGTGCATTGCGATGGTTGGCGCATGATGCCTCTAATGAAATGCGAGCACTCTATATGGTGAATCATGCAGAGAATTATGTACAATTTGTAAATGCTTTAGAAACCTATACTTGTCCCGGCCAAAACTTTGTGTATGCAGATGTGAACGGGAATATTGCCATTTGGCATTCGGGTAATCAACCGGCAAAGTGGGATGGGCAAGGTATGCTCATAATGGATGGGAACGACCCGCTGTATGACTGGCAAGCCGTCATTCCCCATGGGCAAAAGCCCCATGTTCTAAATCCCAAACGGGGTTATGTAAGTTCTGCTAATCAACATGTGACCGATGAAGACTACCCCTACTTCCTCTCATCATTTTTCTGGATGTCATATCGGGCATCTCAAATTAATCAACAATTAGATCAACTAAAATCTGCGAATGTAGATGATATGAAACGGCTCCAATTTAATAATACCAATGGAAAAGCGAAAAATGTGCTCCCGGTATTATTAAATATTCTTCAATCAGAACAATTAAGTGATAATGCCAACCAATGGCTCACCACTATGAAAGCATGGGATTATAAAAATACTAAATTATCCACAGAGGCCAGTTTCTTTGATACATGGAGAAAAAAAATCGAATATGAAACCTGGGCAGATGAATTTGGACAGGGGGATAATCAATATTTATGGCCCTACTTCAATCAGTTAGATGAAATGATTCGCTTCCAACCTGCGTCAAAATGGTTTGATAATCAACACACATCCAAAAAAGAAACCTTAGTAGAAATTTGCTACACCGCATTCAATCAAACGGTTTTAGAATTAAATGCCTTAGATCCTACACAAAGAGAATGGCAGAATTTTCAAGGCACGGATATCCTTCATATTGCTAAAATCCCAGGAATGGGTCGAGTTGATTTACAAACAGCAGGCGGTGTAGATATTATAAATGCAACACGATTACGTGAAGGTCCATCTTGGAGATTAGTGATAGAAATGGATGAAGACCTGCAACCATTTGGAATTTACCCAGGTGGACAATCTGGCTACCCTGGCAGTATACATTATGATGACTATGTAAATGATTGGGTAGATGAAAAATTCTATGAACTTCCTTTTGGCAAGTCTGCTAATGAAATTGTAGGGAGCCACTTACTATGCAAATGATTCGTAAAATTATTCCATTAGCATTGGTGATGGTATTGGTAAACCTAGTTTCACCTTGGTGGGGATTCACCGTTCTGGCAATGGGCAGCCCATGGTTGTGTAATGGCCTAAAAGATTCCATGTTGATCTCAGCTAGAGCATCTGTTCTATCGTGGGTACCATTACTCATTTATTCTTATATAAATGGGGGTGTTATTCTCTTTGACCGAGTAAGTCAAATGATGGGACTCCCCAATCCTTTTCTACTTATTTTAAGTAGCGGAATTTTAGCTGCATTATTGGGCGCATTCGCTGGATTATCTGGATATTATGTAAAGGAAGTATTTGATGACAACTAAAATTGAATCTGCAATACGGGCACAATTAGACATCCATCACATTGAAATTATTGATGATTCTGCCAAACATGCAGGGCATAAACAAAATTCGGGTGGGGGCCATTATAATGCCTTTATTATTTCAAATTCATTTGAAGGAAAGTCGCTGATTCAACGGCATCGAATGGTGTATGATGCATTGGGAGATATGATGACAAACGATATTCATGCCTTCTCGATGAAGACATTGACAATCGAAGAATTTAAGAAAGATTAATTAACTATCTCGACGCCAAACAAATAAACCCAATAACAGAGCCACTAATAATAGAATAACCACCTTAATTCGACTAGGATACTTCTGTTCACTTTTAGCTGAAAGTATAAAATCTTCATTCAAAAAATCTTCCAACGAATATACCCAAAATAACGTATCGCCTTTGGTGGTATCTGCATTGGTGCTTACCAACTCGCCAGGTAATACAATAGAGAACTCAAATTCATCATCTATTAAATCAAGGGTGATACGAACCTCATCCTCCAACTGCTTAAAAAGTGAATCCATGGCATCGTAATGAACAGGAGGCAGTGGCCGCATTATAATATCTAAACCTGCCTCTTTTAACTCATCAAAATCATCAATCAATACTGAATCCGCGAGGCTTGCAATATCTTCATTTAACCAACGGTTTAATTCTATGGCCACCATCCCCTGTTGATTGAACTCTAGCGGTGTTCTACCCAATGTCTCAGTAAATAAATAATTAAATACCTGAGATGCCCACCCTAGCTGTGGATTTTCAGGGTCTACAATCATTGACTCCACCATGGGATATTTTTCATTCACCTGTCGGCTCACAAATCGGGCATTTAATCTATACGTCTCTTTCACAAACCAATTTGAATATTGAACCTGTATAGGATGTGAAAGAAGGGAGGGGAAATATATACTATCACCTGTATAAAAAGAAGATGGTAATGACTCGTTGACATTCAATATTTTTAGGGCTGTATAATCATAGGACTCCACATCTTCACTCAAAGTAGAATGCACCAACCACCCTAATCCCTCAGGCAATGGTACATCGACGTCTGTCAGATCTTGTCGATCACCATGACCTTTGTATTCAAATGAATAACCTCCATCGGGTGACACCACAATATGGTATTTATGTTCCACACATGAAAATATAAATAATAATAATAAATATCTGGATTGAATTAATCTGCTCATAATTAGTTTAAGTTTAAAAAGGCCAAAAGAATATTATCAACGGAGTACCTACAATAACAATTAAAATCTCCAAAGGCAATCCCATCCTCCAATAGTCTGAAAACTTATATCCACCTGGTCCAAGAATTAATGCATTACATTGGTGACCTATTGGTGTTAAAAAAGCACATGATGCACCTACTGCAACGGCCATCAAGAAGGGATCAGCGCTAACATTCATTGAAATAGCAATACCAACACAAATTGGAGCCATTATTAATGCAGTAGCCGCATTATTTATGATATCTGAAAGGCACATGGTTAAAACCATAATAAAAACCAAGATAGCCCAATTGGGAAGACCTACAGTCATTGAAACCATAAACTCTGCTATTAATTGAGTACTACCAGTGGTTTGTAAAGCATCACTAACCGGAAGCATTGCTCCTAATAAAACAATTATAGGCCAATCTATATGTCCATATAATTCTCTAATCGGAAGAATCCCAATGATAATATACAATAAAATAGCGCCAATAAATGAGACGGTTGTAGGTAAAATACCAAACATACTTAACCCAATAGCACATCCAAAAATAAATAATGAAGTTCCAACACGAGAGAACTCTCCAACTTCTACATCCCTATGAACTAAAGGCAGAAGATGAAGTGAGCTTATATTATCATCAAGGTAATCGATATTACCCTGAATAAGTAGAACATCCCCAACTCGAAATACTATCTCACCTAAACGTTTATGGATACGTTCTCCTTGTCTGGCTACAGCCATAAGTGTAAGTGAATTAGATGAGCGTCTTCTTAAATATGTTCTATTTCTATTAACTAAAGGTGAATCAGGAGAGATTAATACTTCCCTATAATTTGTATCTTCATCTTTCAACCTATCAATTCTATCTCTCATTTTTTTAATTAATCGAATATTATATTCATCCATCATAAGCTTTAACTCTACTGGATCTGCCTGAATTTGGAATCTATCACCTTCAACTATACGGTGACTTTGAATGGGAGTTGAAATTTTTTCATCCTTACCAATTACACTAATAATTAAGAGTCTATTGTCTGTGAAATTCTTAATGTTGGATATTGTCTCTCCAATTAATTTGCAATCATTAGGAATACGTATTTCTGTTAAATATTCATCAATAGAAAACAATGATTCTGTCCCAGGTTTTTTATATGATTCTTTTGGAATCAATCTCCACCCAAATAATGCAATAAATAGGACTCCTATAATTGCAATTATTCCCCCTACTGGGCTAAAATCTAACATCCCAAATGCTTCAGGATTTAATTGATTAGGATCTATATTCTGTGATAAAAAATATTGAGCTGCTTTAGAAGTATTATCTTCAATTGCCACCTGTTTTAAATCCATGAAAATAGTTTTACGTAAAGTTGCAATTATAATATTAGGGGGGGTCCCTATCATGGTAATCATACCACCTAAAATACTTGCAAAGGCAAGAGGCATTAATATAATACTGGGTGAACGTTTCTGTTTAATAGATGTTTTTAATGCAACTGGTAACATCAACGCTAAAGCCCCAACATTATTCATAATTGCTGAAAAGATTGCTGCTATTGTACTCAAACTTGATATATGCATCATTTGATATTTAGAGAGCGGCATAATTTTACGTGATATAACCTCAACAACCCCAGCATTACGTAAAGCTCTACTTATAATTAAGACAGCGGCTACTGTTATTACTGCCGGATGACCAAATCCAATAAATAGATTTGAAGAGTCCACTATTAAATTTGAAGTATCACCACCCAAAAAAGTGTCTGCTATAAAAAGCATACAAAGCGCTATTAAAGCAACAATATCATAGCGAAATTTTCCCCATATAAATAAAAGAAATGTTAAAAAAATAATACTTAATATAGTTATTTGGTCAACTGTCATATACTGTAAAACCTAAAGTGTATGTGTGAAACTAATAATTGGATCCGTAGGAATATGGCTCTTTTTTAATTTGCTAAAATATAATTAACTATCTGAACAATATCTAATACATTTACAATACCATCAGCAACAAGTACTGTATCACCATCTACAGATGCGTCAATACCTTCTTGGATAGTCGCAAAGTCTTCTGGGATTAAAATAGTCTCAGCAAAGCCAAGTGTGAGGATAATGAGTAAAAATAAGATTCTTTTCATGGTGAAAATATAAGAATTATAAAAAATATAAACATTTCATTCGTGATAAAGGTCTAATAAGTCCGAAATTTTATATATGCTTAATCTTTCTACTATTGATGCACTACAACAAATTGTGGGTAAAAAGAATGTTCTCACCCATGCAGATGTGCTTAATCTATATTCCTGCGACGGATTACGCCTACAATCTGCTCAACCGGGGTGCGTGGTGATTCCAAATAATACGGAAGCGGTGAGTGCCATTGTAAAGTGTTGTGTTAAACATAATACACCTTTTGTGGCGCGTGGCTCTGGTACGGGACTAAGTGGTGGGGCTACCTCAAATGGGGGCGTCATTATTCAGCTGAGTCGGTTGAATCAAATTTTAGAAATTGATATTCCCAATCGCTTGGCCATTATCCAACCTGGGGTCATTAACGCCCATTTATCTTTAGAAACTATGGCAGACGGACTTCATTTTGCCCCTGATCCTTCTAGCCAAACTGCCAGTACTATTGGTGGTAATTTAGCAGAAAACTCAGGTGGCCCTCACACCCTCAAATATGGAGTAACCACTAATCACATCTTGGGGTTTACCATGGTTATGCCAGATGGAAAAATTGAAAAATATGGTAGTAAACATCGATATAGTGCCGACCTTGATTTAGTGGGATTCATTACTGGCTCTGAAGGTACACTTGGTATTGTAACTGAAATTATCGTGAACTTGGTAGCCAACCCTCAATCAACCCGCACATTTCTCCTAACATTTGATTCCGTCTCTCATGCCACCGATTGTGTATCTGCTATTATCAAGAACGGCGTGATTCCCTCGGCATTAGAGATGATTGATAATTTGTGCATCCAAGCAGTTGAGGGTAAATTAAAGGCAGGCTTTCCCATTGATGCGGCAGCCATACTTTTAGTTGAATTAGATGGAGAAATATCAACCACTAAGTGGGAAACCGGGCAATTAAAAAATATCACCGCTCAGTTTACCCGTCATCCGTTAGAGGAGGCAAAAGATGAAGCCCATCGCCAAAAATTATGGAGAGGTCGTAAACTGGCCATTGGTGCCATGGGATTTTTAGCTCCTGCATTTTATACCAATGATGGGGTCGTGCCCCGCCATCAACTCACTCATATTTTGAATGATATTTATCGAATTGGAGAAGACCATAAATTAAAAGTCGCCAATCTTTGTCATGCCGGTGATGGTAATATTCACCCCATCATTTTGTATGACCCCCAAATATCTGGCCATAAAGATAGGGCTTTTTCATGCTCCACAGATATTTTGAAATGTTGCCTAGAGTATGGTGGTTCACTAACTGGTGAACATGGTATTGGTACTGAAAAGATTAATTTGATGGATACCATGTTTACATCCACACAACTCAATTTAATGATGAAACTTCGGGGTGTGTTCGACCCTCATCAGTTATGTAATCCCCATAAGATTCTGCCCACACATGTAGGATGTGGAGAGGTACGCAATCATGCAAATTAATCACCAACCGGCAAACCTCACCGTAACTGTAGATGCCAATTTGACACTTCTTCAATTACAATACGAGTTGCAGAAATCGGGCCAATTCCTGCCGGTAGGACCATTTGTAAATGATGTTACCATACAAGAAATTGTGGATCATAATTTATTGGGACCTCATGCCATTGAGCATGGCATATTACGAAATTGGGTGTTGGGACTCACCGCCTACATAAATGGTGAAGATGTTGAGTTTGGCTCACAGGTAATGAAAAATGTGGCTGGCTATGATATGACTAAATTATTTATAGGCACACAAGGTAAATTGGGCGAAGTAAAACAAGTCATATTCAAAGTGCTTCCTAATCAATTTCAGGTTGATCACCAGCCATCCAAAATATTAGATGGTACACGGATCGTGCTTAAACTATCCCAAGTAGATAATTTTATTATAAATATAAAAAAAGAATCCGTTTCATATTATAACTATCAAGGCTTGGGTGTATTAGATACCAATTTAGATAATAGTTTCTTTAATAATAATGATCAAATAGTTGAGGCCAAATACATTCAACTTGTAAATGGGTTCCCCATACCTGAAAAGAGCAATCACCCAGATATTACAGGAAAAATTCAACAAATTTTCAACTCAGATGAAACCAATTTCTAATTTAGAATCTATATTAAACGACTGTATTCATTGTGGCCTCTGTCTGCCCACTTGCCCCACTTATCGTGAAACAGGGTTAGAAGCCGAAAGCCCTCGCGGGCGAATCATGATGATGGATGCAGCCTTAAAAGGAGAGCTAAAATCTCAGGATAGTTTTAATGAGCATGTATCTACATGTTTGGGTTGTTATACCTGTGAAACGGTATGTCCATCAGGCATTGAATACGGAGATTTATTATCCCATTGTCAATCGGAATTATTAAAACCCAGTCATTCATTTAAAACAACCATTTTACTGAAAATTGTCAATCGCCCATGGTTACTTCAAATAATGGGATTTCTGGGCGCACTTATTCAACGATTAAAAATTGATGTCGTACTGAAGAAAATTTCTCACCAATTTTGGGGATTACCCAATCTTCCTTTCCAGGGATTCAAAAATTCAGCTGAGGAAATTTACCCTGCGATTGGAGAAACGGTTGGTACTGTAGCATTCTTCACAGGCTGTGTGATGGATAATCTCTATCCTAATATTCATGAGGCCACCATGCGAATTCTACAATGGAATGGATATGAGGTTCACATCCCCAAATCGCAAGGATGTTGTGGCGCCCTTCACCATCATGTGGGGAAAACTAAAAATGCAGAAGAAATGCAAACCCAGAATATTCAGGCCTTCCAATGGGTAGATGCTATCATCTTAAATTCAGCAGGATGTGGTGCAGAGTTGAAAAATTATCCTGACGCATTTGCATCAAAAGTAAAGGATATAAGTGAATTTTTAGCCACTATTGATTTGAAACTTCCTGAAAATATTCCTCATCAAAAAGCAATTTATGATGCGCCATGCCATTTGATTCATGCCCAAAAAATTGATTTACAACCAAGATACATTTTAGAGAAATTTGGTATAGAATTGATAGATTATCCACAATCCAATTTATGTTGCGGTGCAGCAGGAAGTTATACCTTGGATAAATCAAAACTGTCGAATGAAATCCTCAAAACTAAAATGGATGATATTCAATATCACTCTGATGGTGGGCTCATTATTACGGCAAACCCAGGCTGCCAAATACAACTCCAAAAAGGTGCTGACCTCTATACAGAAACAGAATATTCAGTTTCTCACATTATAGAAGTAATTGATGGTATATATACTAATGACTCCACCTATGTAGATGTATTCAAAAAGTAGAATCTTGATTTTCAACCTCACTTACCAATAAATTTAACTCCGTGAATAATGATATAATCAGACCACTCATATTTTGGGCGCAGCAAAAGCGTTGGTTACTTTTTGCATTTTTATTGGGCACCCTCATGTATTGGCTTCCTTATCCTGAATCCATAAGCATCTCTGGTTATAGAACTTTGATTTTGGCCATTATAGCCATCATATTAATTATTACAGAGCCGATACCACTACCTGCCACTGCACTACTTATTGCAGTCTTAGAGGTGTCTTTCCATATTGCTCCAGCTGCAGAAGTAGCACAATCATACATGAATGATTCAGTATTTTTTATTATGGGCTCCCTTATGATGGCAGTGGCCATTGTACATCAAGGTTTAGACACTCGCTTGGCATTGGGGATTATCAAATTTACCGGCAATAAGGTATCAAATATTGTATTTGGATTTTCCTTAATATCTGCTGTCCTCTCCTCATTTATTGGGGAACATACAGTGGTGGCATTGATGCTACCTGTGGGTTTATCATTAGTTCGAAACAGTAAAGGACATCGAGATATTACCAATCTTACGGTGCTTATTCTATTTTCAATTGCCTATGGTTCAACGGTGGGTAGTGTGGGTACTCCTTCTGGCGGGGCCCGTAATGCCATACTCATTGAGTATCTAAAAAACTTGCCCAACCCCATCTTTCTAAGTTATTCAGAATGGATTTTAATGGCATACCCCATGGTACTCATCGGGATGTTTACCACTTCCATTATGCTGAAAATGGCGTTCAAACCTGAGTATGTTCATCTTGATACAGCCATCAGGAAATTAAAAATACAAGTGGCACACCGTGGAAAAATCACCGGCAAAGAATTACTCTCCATCATTATTTTTGGAATTGTATTTATGGGATGGATTCTACTCAATGAAGAATTCGGCATGGGTATAATTGCCCTAGCAGGCGCCTTTTTATATATGGCCACTGGATTAGTGGAATGGAAAGATATTAGTAAAAATACAAACTGGGGTGTTATACTCTTATTTTCAGGTGTTATTTCATTGGGTATCCAAATGAAAAATACGGGAGCCGCTCAATGGATTGGAAATTCAATTATTGGCTATTCTGGGGATGCCATTGCCAGTTTAACTTTCCTCCCCTACTTCATCAATATTTTACTCACTACCACATTATCAAATATTATGAGTTCTAGTGGGACTGTTGCAGTAATTGGACCCATTACACTCAATATGGGGGGCGATCCCTTATTTATGGGAATGACCACTGCCATTTCATCTGCATTTGGTTATTTTTCTGCTGTAGCTGCACCTGCATGTATGATTATTTATTCTTCCGGATTGGTAAAAGTGAGTGACTTTTTACGGGCAGGATGGCGAATGGGCATTATGTCCATTTTAACACTTTTACTCATTCAGGCCTTTTATTGGCCGTTTATCGTTAAATTTTTTAATATTCAATAGAGACAGATTATGAATTTTTTAATTATCATTAAAGATACCAGTGAACAATCAAAGAATATCCTCCAAATCGGGGCTAAGGTTGCCAATGCATTTTCTGCAAATTTATCCATTATACATGTGGG
>Ga0209403_10008310_pt1 | contig 10022 bp, 14 predicted proteins | sample ArcticOcean_MG_C_8_FD_187440 | JGI IMG/M metagenome (GOLD analysis project Ga0209403, IMG submission 187440) | Marine microbial communities from western Arctic Ocean - ArcticOcean_MG_CB11_86 (SPAdes) (version 2) | ecosystem: Environmental > Aquatic > Marine > Oceanic | place: Arctic Ocean...
AGGCTCTTGATTATTTGCTAACTTTTTCATCAAAACATGATTCAGAAAAAAATAATCAATTCAGAAAATTAATCTCTGAACGTAAATCTGAATCTGAAATAATTGAATTACTTCCATATTCAATGGACATTGAAAGAAATCTACTAAAACAACTCTCAAAAGATAAAGATCCTAAAAATGCAATTCGTTCAATCCCTTTGGCATTACGTCGATTTTACATTCAAGCCTATCAGTCATTCCTATTTAATAAAACTCTAAATCTTGCGTATGAATTTGAAGAGGAATTATTTTTACCAACTACTGATGATGTATGTTTTGATAAAAATTCTATACTTGGTAAATTTGCAAACGATTCTACACAAAGACTTGCTATCCCCTTAATTGGTCATTCCTATTACAAAAAATCTAGATTTGATTATTACATCAAAAAAATCCTTGATGATGAATTACTTACACCAAAAGATTTCTTCATAAAAGATTTTCAAGAAATCTCTGTTGATGGAGGATTTCGTAATGCATCGATTAATTATCTTAATCTTAACATTAATGAAAATTTAATAAAATTTCAACTATCGCGTGGTTCATATGCTACAATTGTTCTAAGAGAAATTCTAAAACCTGAGAATCCTTTAGATTGTGGCTTTTAAACTTCTGAAAGCTTTTTTTATTGTTTACCATGAATGAGTATATGGAGAAAGCGACTTTTGCTGCAGGATGCTTTTGGCACGTTGAAGAAGTATTTTCTAAAACAAATGGCGTAAAATCAACGACTGTAGGCTACACTGGTGGTCATACTGATAATCCTACATACGAAGATGTTTGTACCGATAAAACAGGTCATGCCGAAGCTATACAAGTTGAGTTTGATCCTACTGAGATTTCATATTCTGATTTAGTAAAGGTATTTTTTGAAAACCATAATCCAACTACTCCCAATAGACAAGGTCCTGATATTGGCATTCAATACCGTTCTTCAATATTTTGCCATGATGCTGAACAAGAAAATACTGCAAAAGAAGTTAAAGAAAAATTAAATCCATTTGCACAAAAGACATTTGGCAGTGACATTGTAACTGAGATAAAATCATCTTCAAAATTTTATCGTGCTGAAGAATACCATCAAAAATATTTTCAAAAAAATTCTTAAGTTAGTCTCTTCTTTTCAATAATGTATCCAATTAAGATCAAAACCACTCCTATCATGCTAATAAATATCCCATAATCACTCCATTCTTCATTTTCATACATGAATGATGTTTCAGGTCCTACCATTCCCTGTCCTTGAAAACTGAATATGATTCCAAATATCATAAGAATTATTCCTGGAATTACAATTGATAATGATCTCATTATGTAAAGTTCTTTTAGTTAAAATAAAAATGCGATGTTCTTTGAAAATGATGATTTGTTAGGAACAAATTGAAAAGAATTGATTCATTGGGTAAATCAATTTTTACTCGGTTTTTTAATCCAAATTCCAAAAGAATTTTCTGTGTATAGTTGGAATAGTTCTGATGAGAATGCACCAAAAATATTCAAATATTCGAATTTGATTGTTTTTGGAGCTGCTGCTGGAACTGCATTATTAATAGCATTTTTACTCAATACATACTATGCTGAATTAATTCTTGAATATCCATACGTTATCAATATCTTATTTATTCCTGCATTTGGAATTGGATTTTTATATGGTCTAAGAATTTCTGAAAGAGCATTAAAGCCAGCTGAAACTAGAAGTGCACTAAAACGAAAAATTATGAAACTGTTCCTTTTCTTTTTAGTGATTGGTGGTCTATTTAGCTCTGTAAATTTTGCATTACACGGTGGTGCAATGATGCCTGATTTGACTGTGATGGATGATGGAATAATTCCTTGGGTTACTGATATGGTTACTGCAAACGGCGGTGCAACATTTTTGATTGTATCAAGTATTATAATTATGGCTGCAGCTACGAGACGAATTGTTGGATTAAATGGTGGGGTGATAGGAAAAATTATTACATTCTGTGGAACATTTGTTTTCTTTTCAATGATCAGTATGAGTTTAACACAAACTGATCCTTCTAACTCTCAAATCTATCTATACACTTGTTATCATGCTGGAATTATCGGTGGTGCAATGTATCAAATGAATCGGTTAACATCTAATCTTAACACTTGGGAAAACTACATGAATGAACAGTAATCATTCTACTGTTACAGTTCCAACCATCCAAGGATGAACAAGACAATAATATGCAAATTCACCTTTGTCTGAAAATTCATATTCAAATGTGGCTCCAGCCATAATCATTCCTGAATCAAAAGCTCCATCTGGTCCTCCATCTGGGGTTCCACTTGTTGCAAGATGTGCTGCATTATCAGTATTCTCCCAAATCACTGTAGTGCCAGCTGAAACTGTCAGTGCTGCAGGAATATAACATTCATTTGTTTCTTCACATCCTGGTGTCCCTGATCCACTTGGAATTGAAACAATTTCTGCAGATACTTGTGGTGTTTCTATCACTGATTCTTCCATAACCGTAGATTCAGATTCTTCTGTTCCTTCTAATGTCATTCTAGGAATTTCATATAATGTATTTTCAGGTTTATCAAACATCTCACATCCATCCTGCATGTAATTTCCTGCTTTACACATCTCGAAGAATGCAGTCTTGTCTCTTTGCATTGAATCGGCAAAAAGAACATCCGGTCCAATTGCAAGCTGAACTAGTCCAATTGCTGCTAGAGATGCAGCAACTAATATCATTGAATATCCAACTTTTCTATAATGATGTGGATTCTGCATTTCTGACATTTACTTTGAGGCAAAATTAGGCAAATTTAAAACTTGAGACTTCTTAATTTTGTAAGTGACAATTCAAATTCTTCATTATGAATTTCTTGGACCAATTAAGATCTCTGAATGGGGCCCTCCTATGGATAAAGTCGTCTACATAATATTTGGTCGTAATAAATCAGGTTTTATTCCGCTTTACGTAGATGAATCTGACAAAACTGATCAGAATGATTTTTTTACACAAAATGATAATTTCAAGTGCTGGGTTCAACATGCAGGTAATGAAGACCTACTTTATCTCTCAATTCTACCTCTATGGGAATCTGAAGAACGAGAAAGAAAAAGAATTGTAGACAAAATCATCTTAAAGTATCGTCCATTATGCCAAATTGAATAATTATTTGGAATTAATCTTATCTTTAACATCAAATAATTGTATTGTAAGAAGATCAATTGCTTTTTTCAAGTGATCAAATTCATTAATTGAATGAATTTGTCCTTCAGTTAATTTTCTTAGAATCTTAACATTAGCTTTTGCTTCTTCACCCTTTGCATTAACTTCTAAAGCATTGATCTTTGCTAAAATATTCTCCAAATCTTTAATCATTTCTTCTTTTGGTGCATGTTTATCCATGAATCTGAGACCTTTTTTTACTATATATGGCTAGAGTTGTTCATCATCAATTTCTTCAAATGCGTCTAAAAATTGATTGCATGTACAATCTGGGATCTGACATGAACCTCTTCTTAACATTGACTCTGTTGAATTAGTGGTCTTATGAATCTCATCGGTATGATGACAACGTCTACAAATCATGATTGTAAAAAAATTATTGGTAATTTAAGGAATTAGAACTGCACGTGCCTCGATATCTGAATTCTTTAATTTCTCTAATACTTCATTTGCCTCTTCTAATGGAAATGTCTCTGTAACGACACTGAAATCGTTTTTCTGTGCAATTTCAATTACTTTTTCCATGTCTTTCATGGACCCAATCAATGTTCCTCTTACTGTCTTTTCTTCAAATGCCAAGAAATTTGGAATCTTTCCTACTGTGGCAATAACTATGGTTCCTCCTTTTTTTACTGATTTTATGGCTGTGTCTGTGACTAAATCTGACGGTGCAAAAACAATTGCTGCATCAAACATGCCATATTCATTTTTAACATTATTCAGAAATTCATCTTGAGATTCTGTAAACTGAAATACTTTTTGTGCACCAAGTTTTTCTGCAACATCGAGGTGTTTCTTCTTTCTTGATACTCCTGTAACTTCACATCCTTCAACTTTGGCAAACTGTATTGCCATATGTCCCACTCCTCCAATTCCAAAAATTGCAATCTTTTTATTTTTTTGGGGTTCGGCTGCTTTCACTGCTTTGTATGCCGTAATTCCTGGACAAAATAATGGTGCTGCATATTCTGCTGACATACTATCTGGAACTCTGGTAATAAAATTCTCAGATGCATTAATGTATTCTGTATACCCTCCACGTAACGTCTCACCTGTTATCTCATTTGTTTCACAAAGGTATTCTTTACCCTCGTTACAATATGTACAATCCATACAGGATTTCAATAATGGTGTAATTCCAACTCTATCCCCCACCTTGAACTTTGTAACATCATCTCCAACCTCAACAATTTTTCCAACTACTTCGTGCCCTGGTACTGTTGGAAGTGTTGGAGGAATTCCAATTTCTTGCCAGTCTCCTTCTATTCCATGTAATTGGGAATGGCATACTCCACATGCTTCAATCTTGATTAACACTTCATCTGAATTACTAATTGAATGTCTTTCAATATTTGTTAATTTTAATGGTTTTTCTTCAATCTTTTTACATTCAGAAAGAACCATCGCACGCATTATTTCCATTACACTTTCATCTAATTTAGCGTACTATTATTTTTTAGTAAGATGTTATGAGAATGATTATGACTAAAATCTTAAAAAAAGATGATTTTAGACGTGTAGAACTATTGAATTTAATTACAAAAAAGGGATATTTGAAAAATCTTAGTCTTGATCAGCTTATACTTTTAGAAAAGTTACTAAAAAAGAAAGATTACAGTCATGAAAAAAAAGCAGATAAATCAAAGCAAAAGCTCCTTAAGCAAATTAATATAGAAATTTACAAACGTCATGATACGGCAATCTGGAAAATCTAGATTACATACAAATAATCATGCCTTGAATTACTATTGTGTCAAATAATCTATCCAAAGAAACAAGCCCATATCTTTTACAACATAAGGATAATCCTGTTGAATGGTCTTCCTGGAACGACGAATCATTAAAAAAGGCAAAAGACGAAAACAAGCCTATTTTCTTATCCATTGGGTACAGTTCTTGTCATTGGTGTCATGTTATGGCTCATGAGTCATTTGAAAATGATGATGTGGCAAAAATTATGAATGAAAATTTTGTTAACATCAAAGTAGATAGAGAAGAAAGACCTGATCTTGATGATATTTACCAAAAAATTTGTCAAATGTCAACTGGTCAAGGTGGTTGGCCATTAAGCGTATTTTTGACACCGGATCAAAAGCCTTTCTATGTTGGAACGTACTTTCCAGTACTTGATTCGTATGGCCGGCCTGGTTTTGGTAGTTTATGTAGGCAGCTTGCACAAGCTTGGAAAGAAAAACCAAAAGATGTCGGTAATTCTGCAGAACAATTCATGACAAATCTCACTAATCTGGAAAAAGTTTCCGACGGTGGAATAATTGAAAAATCTATTCTAGATGAAGCAGCAGTTAATCTATTGCAAGTTGCAGATACAAATTTTGGCGGTTTTGGACAAGCACCAAAATTTCCAAATGCAGCGAATATTTCTTTTATGTTTAGATACTCAAAACTTTCAGGAATTGGTAAATTTCAAGACTTTGCACTGATGACATTAAAGAAAATGGCCAAAGGTGGAATCTTCGATCAAATTGGAGGTGGATTTCATAGATATTCCACTGATGCACGATGGCTTGTACCACATTTTGAAAAAATGTTGTATGATAATGCTCTTCTACCTCCTGTATATGCTGAAGCGTATCAAATTACCAAAGATCCTTTTTATCTTGATGTCGTTACAAAAACACTTGATTATGTTATACGTGAAATGACCTCTTCATCTGGGTTATTCTATTCCGCACAAGATGCAGATACTAATGGAGATGAAGGTCAGACATATGTTTGGAAAAAACGTGAAATTGAAAATATCCTAGGCGATGATTCTGAACTCTTTTGTATCTATTATGATGTTACAGATGGAGGAAATTTTGAGGGAAATACAATTTTGGCAAATAATATTAACATCTCATCTCTTGCATTCAAATTTAACAAAACTGAAGATAAAATTACAGAACTTTTGAAGCGCTCATCAAAAAAATTACTTGATGTGCGAAATGAACGTGATCAGCCTGGAATTGATGATAAGATAATCACATCATGGAATTCTATGATGATATCTGCCTTTGTCAAGGGTTATAGAATTTCTGGAAATGAGAAATATCTTCAAGTTGCAATCAACGCGGCCAAATATTTTTCAGAACAATTCTCAAAGCATGGATTTATTCATAGAACTTTCAAAAATGACACTCCAAAACTCAATGGATATCTAGATGACTATGCATATCTTGTAAATTCTCTAGTTGATGTTTTTGAGATAACTTCTGACCCATATTTCTTAGAGATGGCTCAAAAAATTGCGAATTACATGATCGAGCATTTCTGGAATGTTACTGGAAAATCATTTTATTTTACATCTGATACTCATGAACCACTAATAATTCGCCCAAAAAATTATTATGATTTATCTGTACCCTCAGGAAATTCTGTTGCGTCAAATGCACTATTGAAATTACATCATCTAACACACAATGAAACATTCCTCAAAATATCAAAGCAAATACTAGAATCAAATGGAACCTCTGCGGCAGAAAATCCATTTGCTTTTGGATACTTGCTAAATGTAATGAATCTGTATCTAAACTCTCCAACAGAAATTACGATAATTAATTCTGAAAATTCCAACATTGTTGATTTCTTGTTTAAAAAATTTATTCCCGAAGGATTCATCATCTCAATTAATGATGAAAAAAATCTGAAATTATTATCAAAATATCCATTCTTTGAGGGAAAAGATTTTTCAAATAATACCAAAGTTACAATTTGTAAAAATTTCACATGCTCTATGCCACTATCCAAATTATCTGAAATAGAAGAAAATCTCTAAATCTTTCTTATATCTATTCTTAATATTTCTCCAACTTGTGGTCGTCCAAATCTCTCATATCTGTTTTTTGGCATCGTAATTGAGATATTCGTTTGTGCATAACTCTTCATTTTGATAGTTGGTTGTGCTTGAAGCATTGCTTCTAGTAATGGCATGACCTGTTCTTTTGTATCTTGATCGAGTTTCTTTGAAACATTCTCCATTATCAATTGTTTTTGTGACACAGGTTCTGTCTGCACATCTTCTGCTAATGTTATTTGAACTACATGCCCATTATCAACAATCTGTTGAATCTTATATCCAATTTCATCTGACATGCTTGACTAGATTTACGTTTAGATTTATTCCTACCTATAGGTTGTTCTTTTCATCAAGTGCACTAGTAATCTTCTCAATATTGTCTCTTATGAAATCATGAAATTCCTGGATATCATCTAATTTTACTTCTAATTGTTGATTTGAATATGTCTGTAAGAATGTTGAATAAATGGTTCCGACAATCACTCCAAATGCTATCTCTCTTTTGGATTTAGAAAATTCTCCATATTCGCTTGCAAACTGATTGTACGAATCAGCTTGGTCAATATAGTATTGGAGTAAATCTTCTAAAAATTTTTTATTCTCATCTGAAATTACCATTTTACATTCTTCCAACTATGTCTGTATAAGAATTATTGTCGAACAAGAATCTTTGAACATCTAGATATGACATTTGTTATCCTTTCAGGGTTTCTGGAAAAAACTACATATGATGAAACCGAAATGATTAGTAAAGCCCCTGACCCTAATGGAAATTCTGGAACAGCTGCATATTCATCTGATTCTGCCACAATTGTATAATTCACTACTTCCATTGATCGACTCTTCTCATAAATTGGGATGACAAAGTGGCTTTCTTCACCAGATCTCAAAAAATCTGGCTGTGTTTGAATTTTTGAAATTGTTAACACATTTCCATCTCTGTCATATAATGTTGCAATTACATTAATCATGTTTGCAGTAATGTCTCCATTATTTTCCATGGTTCCTGAAATCACCACATTATTCAATCGGTCTCTTGTTAATTCTGATGATACTATCTCAATTACTTGGCTTTTTGGGGCTGCAAGCTTGTACTCAAATTTCAAGTCATAAACTAAATTTCTATCTAAAATCTTTTCACTAGTTATGATATCAAAACCACCTTTCATTCCAGGCATTAGAACATTTGACATTATTTTACCATCAAATTTGTTTATCTCCTTTCCATTTCCATCAGTTAGTACAGCTAAAATCTTTATTTGATTTAATGGGGACTTTGAATTGTTTTGAATTTCTCCTACAATGTGTAGCAAACCATCATTTCCAATGTACGTCTGATCATTTTGAACCAGTATTTCACCAAATGCTGGTTGTATCAGAAATAATAATGGAATTAGAAACAATAATTTTTTCATATTAACACTTTCTGTTTTTAAACTCTTAAAGATTTACTGTTCTATTCCTGCCTTTGCATCATTAAATGACTTTAATCCTGCCTGTTCTGCCTCAAATGACAACTGTGTAAATTCCTGAGATCTTACTTGCTCTAAATCATCTCCATTCTTAATCCAGTTTAGTCTATGTTCATGTGACTCGATCTGATATTCTAATGAGAGTTTTAAGAGCTTCACAGACCTTGAAAATGCATCTGGTGGCTGTAACTCATCATATTTGTCTAATAACTTGTTAAATGCATTAAGATGTGAATCTCCTATTCTGATCATCTCATCATCAGAAATGGCACCCTCATCCCATTTTGCTATATTGGAAATAAATCTCCCTTGTTCATTTTGAACTTCTTCTTGTAGTGTTTGAATCTCATTTCCAAATGCATATCCTCGGATTTTTGCCTGATCATCTGAATAAAAGTAGAAGACGGTAATTCCAACTAACACTAGTGTAATTGAAATTGTAAAAAATTTACTTGTGTTTTTCTTCTTTTTTGGTTTTTTTCTCAAATTTAATCGATATATTTTCCTGTTTCATCTGTTTTTAGTTCTATATTGAGTTCTGTTCCACTGATAAAAGATTCCCCTCGAACAGTTCTAATTCTTGCAATAACTAATTCATGTGGCCAAATCTCTACAACAATTTGTCCCACTTCAGGATTATTTGGGGCATCTACTATCTGAATATCTTCTTTTTTTACTCCATAATCTTGTAATTTCTTTACGCTATGTTCAACTAGAGGCTCTGGATCATTATGACTTAGTGCCCATACTATTCCAGAATATTCAATTTGTGGCAACATAATTTCACTTTCTTTTTTGTATAAGTGTCATTCGCCTTTAATTACATTTAGTGTCATTGTGCTTACTACTCTAGACAGCTGTCTAATTTTCAATGAAACTGTTTTTTCAAAATCTTCTTGTTTCTCTGCATGAATTTCAGCTATGATGTCGTATGCACCAAACGTAACATATGCATTTTTTATTTCATTTACTTGTTTCAATTCTTCTAAAATATACTCTTCAGCACCCAAATCACAATTTAATAAAACAAATCCGATATGCATTTTTTCTTACACTTATCTAATCAATCCTTGTCTTTAAGTGTTAAATTACCATTTCTTGTTGGTATCGCGGTTTTGTCTTCTGTATGATGGACGTGCACTACCTCTTCTCTTGTATTGATCTCTTGCAGGTCCATCTCTACTATGCCCGCCACCATAACTTGGTCTTCCACCGCCACCATAACTTGGTCTTCCACCGCCACCATAACTTGGTCTACGTCCGTATCCTGAACGCATTGGTTGTGCAATACGTCGTCCAACGTTTCGCTTTAGTGGATCTGGAATGTGAACTTCGATTCCCAACTTTTTATTCAAGTCAGTCAAATCTGATTTAATTTGTTTTTTAATAAATTTCCAATCTCCAATTGATGAATATGATACGAGTGTGATTGCTTTTCCTTTTGCTCCTGCTCTTGCTGTACGTCCAATTCTATGGAAATAAACCATATCTTGATTTGGAACATCATAGTTTACCACTAAT
>Ga0209403_10008311_pt1 | contig 10022 bp, 6 predicted proteins | sample ArcticOcean_MG_C_8_FD_187440 | JGI IMG/M metagenome (GOLD analysis project Ga0209403, IMG submission 187440) | Marine microbial communities from western Arctic Ocean - ArcticOcean_MG_CB11_86 (SPAdes) (version 2) | ecosystem: Environmental > Aquatic > Marine > Oceanic | place: Arctic Ocean...
CTGGCAGCGTCGAGGCAAGCCAGCGCCGCAATATCAAGAATGGATTCGCTGTCGATGCCGTGCTTTCTGTAGAGCGAGCTGATATCGCCTGATTCGCCAAATGAAGACACGCCGAGCGGATAAGGGCGGTGACCGGCAACGGAGCCCAGCCAAGATAGCGTAGCCGGGTGGCCGTCGAGGACGCTGATCAGCGCCCCGCCTGGCATCAGTTGGGCCAATAGATTCTCTATATGGGAAGGTGCTGTCGCTTCGCCGGCGCTGCGTCGACGCTGTGTTGCCTGCCAGTCGCTATGCAGACGGTCAGGGGAGGTTATGGCGAGGAGGCCAGCACCTGGAATATCCTCAAGTAAATCGGCGTAAGCGGCTTCAACTTCGGCAGCTAGGGCACCACAATAGGCGATGATAAGCGGCGCGTCGGGCGTAGGTGCCGCCCGCCAATAGGCGCCATTGAGAATATCGTGGCGCAACGCATCAGTCATCTCTCGAACGGGTTGCTCGATAGCGCGGGTGGAGAGGCGCATGTAGAGCGAGCCACCGTCCTCCTCCTGCATATGGCCAAAGCCCCACAACATGATCTCTGCCAATTCATCGGCATAGGCGGGCTCAAACAGGGTCAGGCCGGGCTGGCCCATGCCGATCAGCGGCGTTGAGATCGATTGGTGCGCGCCGCCCTCCGGCGCCAGGCTGATACCCGATGGCGTGCCGGCTAGCATGAAGCGAGCATCCTGATAGCAGGCATAATTAAGCGCATCCAGACCGCGCGCGATAAACGGATCATATACGGTACCGACCGGTAGCAGGCGAGCGCCGAACATGGGGCCGGCAAGGCCAAGCGCCGCCAGCATCAAAAACAGATTATTCTCGGCGATACCGAGCTCAATATGCTGGCCGTTGCGGCTCATCGCCCATTTCTGCATGGAAACGACTTTTTCAGAGTGGAAAACATCTTCCCGGTCCGCACGGTTGAAAATGCCGCGATGATTGACCCAGCCACCGAGATTGGTCGAGACGGTGACATCAGGCGACGTGGTGACGATGCGCCGAGCCAATTCGCTGTCGCCCCGGCCCAAATCATTGAGCACACGACCAAACGCTTCCTGGGTCGACATTTTGCCTGTTGCGCGGATCGGCAGTTTTGCGGGCAGGGCGATTTTTTCAGTGGTTATGCGGCGTGATGGGCCGGCCCTGTTGAAGGGTACGTCATCGAGAAAACGCCGCAGGCCCTGTTCATCAATATCCATTCCGGCAAAGGGCTCCCACTCATTGCCTTTCGGGATACCCATGGCGCCCTGAAAATCGGCCATCTGCTCCACATTCATCAAGCCGGCATGGTTGTCCTTATGGCCGGCGAACGGCAGGCCATAGCCTTTGATGGTGTAAATGATGAAGCAATGGGGCACGTCGCTGTTGACGGCGTGCAGCGCCTCGCGCACGGATTCCATGTCATGGCCGGCAAGGTTGGTCATCAGGTCCTGCAGTGCATCATCGCTATGTGCGTCGAGCAATTCACGCATGCCAGCAACACCGCCGATATCGTTGAGCAGGCGCTCACGCCACGCGGCGCCGCCCTTGAAGGTGAGGGCGCAGTAGAGCTCGTTCGGACAATCGTCGATCCACTGGCGCAAGGCATCCCCGCCGGGGCGCTCAAAAGCGGCCTGTTGCAGCTTGCCATGCTTCAGGATAACGACCTGCCAGCCGACAGCCTCAAAAAAGCCTCTGATTTTCTGAAATAACTTGTCGGAGACGACACGATCCAGGCTCTGGCGATTGTAATCAATCATCCACCACAGGTTTCGCACATCATGCTTCCAGCCCTCGAGCATGGCCTCATAGACATTGCCTTCGTCGAGTTCAGCATCGCCCATGATTGCGATCATGCGCCCCGGTTGGTCATGCTGCTGCTCAGGCGCCAGGCGCTGCAGATCGACATAATCACGCACCATCGAGGAGAATAGAGTTTGCCCAACACCGAGGCCGACAGAGCCGGTCGAGATATCCACATCGTCCGCATCTTTGGTGCGTGACGGATAGGATTGTGCACCGCCGAGCGAGCGAAATTGCTTGAGTTTATCGCGCGATTGATTGCCAAGCAGGTATTGGATGGCGTGAAACACCGGTGAGGCGTGTGGCTTCACGGCAATTCGGTCCTGCGGGCGAAGAACATCGAAATAGAGCGCGGTCATGAGGGTCGCGACGGATGCGCACGAGGCCTGGTGGCCGCCAACCTTCAAACCATCGTGAGATTCACGAATATGGTTGGCGTTATGGATTGTCCAGGCGGAGAGCCATAGGAGTTTTCGTTCCAACGCCTTGAGGTAAGCGAGTTTGTCCGCTTCGGCGCGGTCTTGCGATTTTGTTCGGGCCATCTCTATTCGCTTTGATTCGTGATTTCGAAATGAGACATTCTACAGGAATATCAAAAAGTTACCACGCTGCGGATCGATTCACCGGTATGCATCAAATGAAATGCCTCGTTAATATCGTCGAGCGGCATGGTGTGGGTGATCAGCGGGTCGATCTCGATCTTGCCGTCCATGTACCAATCAACAATGCGCGGCACGTCGGTACGGCCCTTGGCGCCGCCAAATGCGGTGCCGCGCCATACGCGGCCGGTCACCAATTGGAAAGGACGGGTGGAAATTTCCTGGCCGGCGCCGGCAACGCCGATGATGACGCTCTCGCCCCAACCTTTGTGCGAGCATTCAAGCGCTTGGCGCATGGTGGTGGTATTGCCGATACATTCGAAGCTGTAATCCGCGCCACCACGTGTGAGGTCGACGATATAGGGCACCAGATCGCCCTCAACCTCTTTGGGGTTGACGAAATGGGTCATGCCAAAACGTTCGGCCAGGGCCTTTCTATCCGGATTAATATCAACACCGATAATCATATTGGCGCCGACAAGGCGCGCGCCCTGGATCACGTTAAGACCGATGCCACCAAGGCCGAACACCACTACATTGGCTCCGGCTTCGACTTTCGCCGTGTTGATCACAGCGCCGATGCCGGTGGTCACGCCGCAGCCGATGTAGCAAATCTTATCAAACGGCGCATCCTCACGCACTTTAGCCAGGGCTATCTCGGGCACGACCGTGTGATTGGCGAAGGTTGAAGTGCCCATAAAATGAAAGATAGGGTCCTTACCGAGGGAGAATCGGGTGGAGCTATCAGGCAACAGGCCGGCGCCTTGGGTTTCGCGCACGGCTTGGCACAGATTTGTCTTGCCGCTGGTGCAATATTCGCATTGGCGGCATTCCGGCACGTAGAGCGGAATTACGTGATCGCCTCTTTTGAGGCTTGTTACCCCGGGTCCGATATCAACCACAATGCCGGCTCCCTCATGGCCAAGGATCGCCGGAAAGAGCCCCTCCGGGTCGTCGCCGGAGAGAGTGAAGGCATCGGTATGGCAGATTCCCGTCGCCTTGATTTCTACCAACACCTCACCGGCGCGGGGGGCGTCAAGGTTTACCGTTTCGATGCTGAGCGGCTTTCCCGCTTCTGTCGCCACTGCGGCTCTGGTTTCCATCGTTCCCACTTTCCCTGCTAAATGATTCTGTCGCGCGGTGAATGTGTCATTCTGCGCAATTGGGGGCAAGCAGGACAGAAAAAAAAGGGGGCTCCGCTATGGAGCCCCTTTTAAGAAGATTAGTGTTTCAGGCGTTTAATCTGCGGCCTGTTTGGTCTTCGCTTCCTGGATCAAATGCCAGATTTTGTTGGGTCGAAGCGGCAATTCGGTGATTTCAATACCGAACGGCGACAAGGCGTCGCAAACCGCATTCGTGATAACGCCCGGCACATCGCTCGGCCGGCCTTCACCGATTCCGCGCGAGCCCAAAGGCGTGTGCGGGCAGGGGGTCGGTGCGTGCGTGATCTTCATGTTAGGAACATCGGCGGCGGTCGCCATCTTGTAGTTCTCAAAATCCGCCGTCAGTTGCTGGCCATTTTCGTCGTAGATGAACTCTTCAAAAATGGTGTTCGAAATGCCCTGAACAATGGCGCCTTGCATCTGGCCCTCAACGATTTGCGGGTTGATGATCTGCCCGACATCCTCTGAGCTGGTCCAGCTCAACATCTTGAACTGGCCATCGTCCGGATTGACTTCAACGACGCAAAAATCGGCGTTAAAGGCGATCATCGGCTTGTCGGCCTCAAAGAACGCTGTGTGTTCTAGACCAGCGGTCTCGCCTTCCGGCAAATTGATCGGCGCCATGATGTTGCGTTCGCAGGCGTCGCGGAAGCTTTGGCGGATATTAGTATCCTTGAGATAGATGATTTCACCTTCGACAAATTCGAAATCATCCTCCGTAGCGTCGCTAAGCGCCATGTCATGTGCCATGAAACGGACGATTTTCTTCTTGAGAATCTCCGCCGCCTGTACCGCCGCACTAACAAAGTAAGAGCCAAAGCGAGCGCCGATGGTGCCGGAGCCAAACGGCGTCGTGCCGGTATCGCCGGTTGTCACCACAACATCGTTGGGATGAATGCCAAAGGAATGTGCGACAGCTTGAGCCGCAGTTGTCTCATGGCCTTGTCCTTGCGGTGCATCGCCCTCAAAAATCTGGACTTTACCACGCGCATCGAGGCGAATCGTCGCGGCGCCATATCCAGGTTGGTTTTCCATCGGCACCATCAGTTCCGAGGAGACGCCCGACAGCTCGACGCCGAGACCGAATCCGATGCCGATATAACGGCCTTCCTTGCGGGCTTCTTCCTGTTGCTTGCGGAAAGCCGGGAGATCGGCCTCTTTCATGAGGTTGTCCCAAACCTTCAGAAAGTCACCGCTGTCCATATACTCGCCGCAAACTGAAGTGTAAGGCAGTTCCGGGATCAAGTTTTTACGGCGCAGTTCCGCAGGTTCCATGCCGCAGCGATTTGCGACCATATCGACTGCGCGTTCCATGGCGAAGCGGGTCGGAAATTCGCCAAAGGCGCGGGCCGGGGAGAGGCAGGATTTGTTCGTCACTGCCACTTTGAGTTTGACGTCGCCTCTTTCCCAGGTGTAGCCGTTGGGTAGTTCGACGGCGCCGAGGAACGGCATGACAAAGCCCCAATAAACACCTTGGCAGCCGTCGCCACAGTCAGCGAGGCCGCGGTTGCGAACGGCAAGAAGTTTACCGTCTTTGGTCGCGGCCACTTCGAGATCGTTAATCTGATCGCGCTCTTGGCTCACTACCATGAGATGTTCCTGGCGCGATTCCACCCATTTGACCGGGCGGCCCAATGCCTTTGCCAGATAGCAAACAAGAATCGGTTCGCGGTAGAACGGCGCTTTAACACCGAAGCCGCCACCTTGATCGCGTGGCGCGACAATGCGCATTTTTTCGGCCGGGATCTCGAGAATATCTGAAAGAGCCAGGCGATCAATGTGCGGGCGCTGGGTGGTAATATGCGCGATCATGCCGTCAGATTCGTCCCAATTGGCCAACACACCGCGTGTCTCCATTGGGGTCACGCCACAGCGCTGAACGCGGAATCGCTTCTGCACCACGATATCGGCGGTTTGCATTATTTTTTCAACTTCGGCGTCGTTCTCTGCCTGACTTTCTTCAGTATCGCCGCCAGTGAATCCCATTTCGAAAATGAGATTGTCGTCCCAGTCATCATGAACGAGCGGAGCGCCGCTCTTCAGCGCACTTTCCGGATCGCCGACATAAGGTAGATCTGTGTAATCTACCTCAATTAATTCGGCGGCGTCGGCGCCAATATATTTATCGCGCGATACAATCGCCGCGACTGGCTCACCGTGGAATTTCACCTTGCCCACCGCCAGCGGCCAATGTTTGGGGAACCTAGCTGGTAGCCCTGGCTGGACAACCGGCTGCGGCATCGACAGAATTTTTTCCTTGATGTCCTCTCCGGTGACGATGGCGACGACGCCGGGCAGGGCCATAGCCTTGCTTGTATCAATGCTATTGATGGTGGAGTGCGCCCGCTCACTGCGGAAAAATGTCAGATGCAACATGCCGGGTAAGGTCAAATCCGCGAGATAGCGGCCCTTGCCGGTTGTCAGGCGGTGATCTTCTTTGCGATTGAATTTGGCACCGACCCAGGCGCCTTTCTTATCAACACTCATGCGTGCCGCTCCTATGTATAGCTCTCATTCAAGACGAGAAAATTGATAGCGATGACGATGCTTATTTAGATGCCGCGGCTTTGACGGCCTCGACGATATGGGCATAGCCGGTGCAACGGCAGAGATTGCCAACCAAGCCGTGACGAATTTCGTCCTCGGTCGGGTTCGGGTTTTTCTTCAGAAACTCATCCATATTCATCAGAATACCCGGGGTACAATAGCCGCACTGCAGCGCGTGATGCTCGTTGAAGGCTGTCTGCAGCGGCGTCAATTTGCCACCCGTTGCCAGGCCTTCCACCGTGGTGATCTTATGGCCATCCGCTTGTACCGCCAGCATCAGGCAGGATTTAACCGCCTCGCCGTCGAGCTGGATGGTACAGGCGCCACACACACCTTCATAGGTGCAGCCCACATGGGTACCCGTTTGCACGGCTACTTCGCGGATGAAATCCACCAGCAGCATGCGATTGGGGATGGTCTCCTCATAGCTTTCGCCATTGATGGTAATGTTTACTGTCGTCTTCAACTTCTTTTCTCCCAATCTCTGGCTTAGCCGGCAGCGCGCGCGAAGGCACTGGCAGCGACGTCTGCACCAAGCGAGCGGATCAGTAGTTTGCGATAGTCCGCGTCAGCCCACATGTCACTTTGTGTTTCAGTTTCGTCCGAGGCTGCTTGCAGGGCGGCGGCAATGCCGTCGCTGTCGTTTGCTGACACACCTTGGAACGCGCTTTCCCCAGCCTTCGAGCGGCACGGTCCATCGCCGAGCCCGCCGATTGCAACACGCGCTGACGTGCAGGCGCCAGAACTATCGGTGGTGATCATGATAGCAACGCCGATCACCGGCAGAGCATCCGTCACCAAGCCCCATTTTTTGTAAGCACTGCCGGTATTGGCTGGCGCGGCAGCAAGATTGAGCGAAACCAGGATTTCATCATCCTCGCGCGCCGTTTCAAGCGGGCCATGGATGAAATCATCGGCCGCAACCTTGCGGCTGCCATTCGGGCCGGTCAGCTCCATCTCCATGTTGAGTGCCAGGGCCACGGGTGGCATGCAGGCGGCGACGTAATTCCAACATAGGCTGCCACCAATTGTGCCGCGATTACGTACTTGTCGGTCACCAACCCGTGCTGCCGCATCGTTGATAGCCTGAAACGCACCTGTGAAGCTCGCCTCTTTAGCCAATGCCGCATAGGGCGTAATCGGGCCAATGCGGAGAGCGCCGCCATTAGCTGAAACGCCTTTCAATTCCGATATGGCTTGCAAATCGATCACGCAACGTGGGCGCAGCAGGCGTGTCTTGACTGCCTGCATGGCGCTCTGGCCACCGGCCAGCATGAGCGAGTCTCCGGCCTCATATTTGCTAAGCGCTGTGAGCGCTTCTGCGACCGTTCCTGGGCGCACATAATCTTCAATTTCTGCCGGATACATCTTGCCTCCTGTTTGAATTTCCCGCGTGAAACGGTGCCGTTATGAGCGCCGTTTCGGACCGTCGGGATCAAATACCTACATTTTTAGTGCTAATTAAGCGAAGCGCGGGGCTTCCCGCAAGTCCTTTTGTGCGAATCTTAAGCGTATCAGCAATTAACCCGCGAAACGCGGCTCCGGAACGCCGCGAATGCCGAGCCCGGTCACAGCGAACAGAGCGCCCGCCAAATATTGTGGTTTGGCCTCGACAATGAACCTGTCATGTACCGCCGGATGGCTGACACGGCCCATGGATGTAACATAAAGAGTATCCATGTTTTCGCCGCCGAAATTGACGCTGGTGAGATTTTTAACCGGCATGCCGATACGACGATCGACCGAGCCATCCGGCGCATAGCGTACCAAATCGCCACCAATGACCTGGGCGTTCCATAAATAGCCCTCTTCATCGACAGTCGAGCCGTCAGCCACACCATCGTCATCCTTGGTGCTGGCGAAAAAGCGCTTGTTTGATGGGATGCCGGTCTCGATATCGTAATCATAAGCCCAGAATTCTTCCTGGAAGGTGTCGGCGAAATAGAAGGTTTTATCGTCCGGGCTCCAGCATGGGCCGTTGGAGCAGATAATGCCGTCATCGACCTTGGTAACGGACAAATCCGGATCGAGTCTCCACAGGCCGCAAATTTTCAATTCTTCCAAATCGTCCATGCCGCCGGCGAAAAAACGACCGCGACGGTCACATTTACCGTCATTGAGGCGGGTTCGTGGCTGATCTTCCTCGATCAAGGTAATCAATTCATACTTGCCGGTGTCAAAGTCGAAGAAATAGAAGCCATCTGCCAGGGCCAAGACGGCGTTGCCGCCCTTGCGAAGCGCCAAGGCGCCAACATCCTTGTCGACGCGCCAATTTTCAACTTTGCCGGTTTTTGGGTTCATGCGCCAAATGGCTGGCTTGTCGACGCGTGGCCCGGTGCCGTCCACCCAATAGAGGCGGCCCTCTTCGACATCCCATACGGGGCCTTCGCCGAGATGGTTTTCGCATTCCAGCAGGCATTCAATTTTGACGCTCATGTATTCCTCATTGGCTTATTGCTCTAGGGCGCTTTTTTACTCTGGCGCGAACATGGCGATGGAGGCGGCTCAAAACAAGGAATATTACAGCGCGAACCAGCACATAACCGCGGCCATTGTCTCAACACCTTGGTACGGGTATGAAGGGGCCAAGTTAAGACAGAATTTCACAAGACACTAGACAAAGGAGAGCCGCAATGGCTGCCAGCCAGAAGGTCATTATCACTTGCGCCGTAACGGGGTCCGTTCATACACCCACCATGTCGCCCCATTTGCCATTGACGCCGGATGAGATCGCCACGCAGGCGGTGGACGCAGCTGAGGCCGGCGCATCGATACTGCATCTTCATGCGCGCAATCCCGAGGATGGCAGCCCGACGCCGGATCCCGATGTCTTCATGCAATTTCTGCCGCGCATCAAGCAGCAGAGTGATGCTATCATTAACATCACCACGGGTGGCGGTCATGGCATGTCCCTCGAAGAGCGCCTTGCCGGCCCGTTGGCGGCCAGCCCGGAAATGTGCTCGCTCAATATGGGCTCGATGAATTTTGGCCTATTTCCCATTTTGGACAAAATAAAAGACTTCAAATATGAGTGGGAACGCAAACATCTTGAAATGACACGTGATTTCATTTTTAGAAATACATTCAAAGACATCGAAGGAATATTGGAGATTTTAGGTGAGGGGCATGGCACCCGCTTTGAGTTCGAGTGCTACGATGTTGGTCATCTCTATAATTTGGCCCATTTTGTCGATCGCGGTTTGGTGAAGCCGCCGTTCCTCGTGCAGACGATTTTCGGTATATTGGGCGGCATCGGCGCGGATCATAAAAACCTTATGCATATGCGCGATATCGCCAATCAATTATTTGGTGATGATTATCAATGGTCGATCCTCGGCGCAGGGCGGCATCAAATGCCGTTCGTCACCATGGGGGCGATTATGGGCGGCAATGTGCGCGTTGGTTTGGAGGACAGCCTCTACGCCGGCAAAGGCAAGCTGGCGACGTCGAATGCCGAGCAGGTCAAGATTATCCGCTCTATCTTGGAAAACCTATCCTTGGAGGTGGCGACACCGACCGAGGCACGCGAAATGCTCGCTCTCAAGGGCGGCGATATGGTGAGCTTCTAGGTGGCAATTACGCTTTACGTGCGCAGCGCCGCCACAACATGAAAATTCTGGTACTTCAGAGTCACCTGAGCTCTGGCCCCGCCTATTTGGAGGAGCCGGCAGCGCGGCATAATGCCGTGCTGGAGGCTTGCATGCCTTATATCGATGCAAGCCATAAGCTGCCTGAGGATGATTCTGGGTATGACGCCTTCATGCTGCTGGGCGGTGTGATGAATGCCGGTGATGTAGAGGAATTTCCTTGGCTGGAGCAGGCGGCGGAATTGGTGCGTCGCTTCACAGCCGAGGAGAAACCCGTTCTCGGCATTTGCCTCGGTGCGCAA
>Ga0209403_10008312_pt1 | contig 10020 bp, 8 predicted proteins | sample ArcticOcean_MG_C_8_FD_187440 | JGI IMG/M metagenome (GOLD analysis project Ga0209403, IMG submission 187440) | Marine microbial communities from western Arctic Ocean - ArcticOcean_MG_CB11_86 (SPAdes) (version 2) | ecosystem: Environmental > Aquatic > Marine > Oceanic | place: Arctic Ocean...
GTCACTATCCGGTAAGAATTCACCACCTCCAGCCGAATCTGGTACATCTACTTCTGCTCGGGTAAGTTCCCATTGGCACATATAGTTTCCCGAGGCAATCCATAGGCCGACACAGGACATGATACATTTCATTTTCGCATTTTTCACAATAATATTTTGAATAGGTGTTTCCGGTGAATCTCCATTGATATTGAATGTAGCTCCATCCTTGGCTTGGAGTTTAGTCTTCCATACATTATCACGGCACGCTACTTTCAATCGCATCGTAGGCGCATACTTGCCATCGGGTTCGCCAGTAGCCTTATCCTTAGAAACCTTTACAATGGGACCGAACTTAGAATTAATAATTTCAGTGTTAATTTTATTCTTAGGCATCTTAAACCAGGAAGTTCCATTTTCTACTCCAGCCTCTACAAGGCGTTCCTCTACCTCCAACATCTTATCATGAAATGTCTTGAGAGCCGAATTTTCATTCATACCTTTAAAAGAGATTTCACAACTATATTTAGGGAATGGACCTTCATTGTAGCAACTGAGATCCCATGGAACTTCCATCCAAGGTGTTTGGATATTGAAACGACCCCCACCATAATTGACATATACTAGTTTGGCACCATTATCCAAAACTTTAGGTTGGGAAATTTTAATTTGAGAAACATCGATATTCTTTCCTTTTACGATAGACATGATTATAGACTGAACGGAATGGGAAGTGTATTGGTAATGCTATATATGTTTTATATATTTTTCAAATCAATTTTATTGATATATTAATATTAATATATTAAATTTGAATATTTGTATATTTAAATAAATACATAATAATAGAATAATATGACGACCAAACGCATATCTATGATGCTTAGCAAAGAAGAATACATGGCACTTAAAATTAATAAAAAACTAATATATGTGGCCGATATAAAAAAGACATTAATTTCATTTAATAAAAGTCCACATGGTAAGAAGGCCGAATTACTGCTCAAGTTGGATGATATTTATAAACCAGTATCGGATGATATAGTGTCGGATGTTATATTATCGGATGTTGAATATCGCGGCCCTTCATTTGACAATGTGGCAAATATAACCAATACGGAAGATTTCTATACATTTCAAAATATGGCGGAAATATCGCCAGACTATATATTTACATATAAGACAGACGATGAATTTATATATGGTTTCGATATCAGATCATTTCATAAATTAATAGAAAAAACGAATTTTAATCCGTATAATCGTGAAAAGATAAGCCGCGATGTAATTGACCGTATGAACAATAGGTTGAACCAAATGAAATATATGAAACTGGAACTTGAATTAGAAGAAGATATTCTGACACCTGAACAAAAATTTAATGCTAAAGTGTTAGATATTTTCCAAAAAATGGATGATCTAAATACTATTGCTGGCGGCACCAATATTCATTGGTTTACCGATTTATCATTTAATAGCCTAAAAATATTATATAGTGTATTAGAAGATATATGGAATTATCGTGCTGAATTATCACGTGCAAAGAAACTGGCGATAGTTCCTACCAACAATTGTTTCACTAATAATATGTCGGTAATTCAAACCCTAACATGGTCTACTAAAAACAATAGATGGCTTCAACATACATTATTAGATGAAATCGATAAATTAGTATCATCTGCGACAGATGTTACTAACCGAAGTACTGGATGTTATTATGTTTTAATTGCATTCACCGAAGTTAATCCTCTAATGGCGTCCGAAATGCCGTGGCTGAGCCAGTAGCTACTTCTTACTCGCGGCATCACCGCTTACTCAGCGGCATCACCGCTTACTCAGCGGCCATTCATATTAATCATCGAAATCCCCCCAATTATCAATCCAACTCCAGCCAACATTCGTAAATTAACGTGCTCGTCAAAAAATAAATATCCTATAACCATTGTTAATGTGATAACTATAGATTGGGTGTGTGGTAGTATATAGGAAACATCCTTCATTTTTATTAGGTATAGTAATAACAGTGATGCCATAATCGATGTTATTGCTCCGAGTGTCATTACTATATAATCACAATAATTGAGTGATTTATAGGATGCGAATTGAATTCGTGTCTTATCAAACAATAATATATAAATGATTGTTACCATCATAACTACGAATATTATACTACCATTTAGTAGAATATATTCATATGGATTAAGTTTTTTCATTAATATTTTTTTTAGGAATGGATTAAATGTCCAGCATAATATAAGTAATATTAATAGAATGTATAACATATATTAATGATAGATAATATATATCATCATCCAGATGATTAATCCTTCCTATTCATGCTTCCCGAATAAATATATGGAATATGTAGTATGGCATCATCTAATAGAAATTTACGTTTCAATGGTACCCATAACACCGTCTTAATTTCTGCTGGAGATTTGTCTGAAAACATAATTGAACAACTATCAATTGCCGAATTATTAGAGGAATTAACAGAGATATATGGCACAATTCTACATTTGAAATGAATGGTGCTGAGAAATGCGGCCACATGGCGACAATTATATTTACTTGATAAATCTATATCCAGATGTATATCCATCGCGATATAATCTATATGTTAATATCTATTATTTTATTAAATGGATAATGAATTAGATTTAGTATTTAGGAATTGGGAAATTGTAGAAATAAAGCCAAATGTGGATATGATTTATATCTGGATGTGTTATCATATGTATTGTATAATCGTAATTAATCAACTACTAATTCATATATTTCCAAGTTTGTATTTTGTTTCGCATCTAATCACGGTATGAATAAATTTGATAAATAAAATCATTTAAAGTTAAGACATCATATATAATCATAACCATGCCTCCTTCCATTAAAAAACAAAAGTCTTCTTCCGCTAAATCTACACCGCCATCAACGCCCAAGAAAACCTCAGCTAAGACAGCAACAGTAGCTAAGGCTAAAACTGCGGCACCAGCAACTAAAACTGCGGCACCAGCAGCGCCAGCTGCACCAGCAGCTACTACCGAAACCAAGGTTGCGACCCCTGTCGTACCTACTACATATAGCGACATTGAATCGCAATTCGCAGCCATCGCAACCCGCCTTGGTGAGCTTAGAACTCTTGAATCATCTATCCTCGCAGATGTAAGAAAGCTCCAAAAGAACACCTCAAAATACATTAAAGATATTAATCGCAAGACTAAACGAAAACGTGGAACAACGGTTGATGGTGAACAAAAGAAACGCGCACCAAGTGGTTTCGCCAAGCCAGCTTTGATTTCTCCTGAACTCTGTTCTTTCCTTGGCAAGCCAAAGGGAACCGAAATGGCTCGCACCGAGGTCACTAAATTTCTTACCACATACATTAAGGAACATGAACTCCAGGATCCTTCCAATCGCCGCAAAATTCTCCCAGATAAGAAACTCCACACACTTCTTAACACCAAAAAGAGTGATGAGGTCACCTATTTTAATCTCCAGAAATACATGAAGGTCCATTTCCCAGCATCGGTTAAAGCCGCAGCAGAAAAGGCAGCCGCAGCAGCAGCAGCCGCAGCCACCGCATCGGCATAATCATTTAAATTTTAAATTTTATATCTTTTTTTTATTATAATTTTATTTTATAAATGATTTATATTTATAAAATAAATTAGTATCCAAAAACGGGAATTCTTCTATGTTTTGTGGATATAATATTACTCCTTTATTTAGCCGCTATATAAAATAGCGAAATTATGCCAAATTCGATTCAGCAATCTATATTTCATAGCATTTAATATTTAATTATAATACCAATAATCATTTTTTTGTATTATAATCCATTTATGAAATGAAATGAATATAATTCAAATCCCCGATTAAAACTATTTATAAATCACAATATTCTGAAAAAAATTTCTGCTGTGCCAGGCTCTCTCCCTCTCTAAAAAAATAATATTTTCGGCCATAAAAAGTCTTTTTGTCATATTTCTCTTATCAAACTGCCAAATATCGAATTATTATTAGGTATTGATTTGTTATTAGGATACATTCCTAAAAAAAGTCCTACAAAAGTCATAGAAAAGTCATATAAAAGTCATAGAAAAGTCATAGAAAAGTCATAAAAAAATACACATTTAAGAATAAAAATAATATAGTATATTATAAATGCCTACATATTCGTGTATTTGTTGTAATTATTCTACAAAATATAAATCTGACTTTAATAAACATACCAAAACAAAGAAACATCGTGTCAATGAAGAAATCTCATTGGAAAAGGATAACGAATTGACACCAATGAACACAAATGAACACAAAAAGAACACAAATGAACACAAAAAGAACACAAATGAACACAAAAAAAACACAAATGAACATATTTGTGAGTTTTGTAATATTTCATTTAATACATTACCTAGTAAACGTAGACATGAATTACACTTTTGTAAAGAAAATCCGGATACAATCCCAAATGTATTACAGTATAAAGATAATAAAATTAATGAATTGGAAAAACAAATAGAAAAAAAAAAAAAGGAAATGGAAAAACAAATAGAAAAACAAAAACGCGAAATGGAAAAAGAAAAAAAGGACATGATGAAACAAATAGAATTGTTATTAACGAAAGTGGGAACTACCAATAATACAACTATTAATACTACTAATAATATCCAATTGAATAATTATGGTTCCGAGGATCTGAGTCATATAACCGATACATTGAAAACTAAATTAATTAAAATACCTTTTGTGGCAATACAGAAACTCATCGAAAAGATTCATTTCAATGAAGAGAAACCAGAAAATACCAATATTATGATAACTAATAAACGTGATAACAAAATCAGTATCTTCGAAAATGGTAAGTGGGTTTATAAGAACAAAAAACGGACCCTTAAAAATATCATCGACGATAAATATTATATCCTTGAAGATTATTACGGTGTAATTCCAGACGGCCAATTAACGACATTCAATCATAATATATATAAGAACTTCAGAAAAAAATATGAAAATGATGACCGAGACACGGCGAATAAAATGTATGAAGATGCCGAAATCGTTATATTGAATAACCAGGAGGTATAAAATTTAAATATTATTCTACGGAGATGATAGGAATACTAATTCCATTAACTCTTCCTTATGCTTTTTAAAATATTCTTTTCCTTTTTTATCGGTTCTTACTTTAAACCCGCACTTTAAATACATAGATTTAGCAATAGGGTTATCAGTTGATAATAATATTGATTTTACATTATAATTTTGTTTTATATAATTTATTATATATTTAAAGCTTTTTGTACCTATCCCTTTATTTTGAAACTTTTCATCTATCATAAATCTATGAATATATATGGGTTTCATAATTTCTGTTATCATTAAAAATCCTACTAATTTATCATTATAATAAATAGCCTTACATTCACCTTTATATTTGTGATAAATAAATTCTAATAAAGAATAATGATTTTTTTCAATAAATTTTTCATTTAATTTTCCTGGATATAATTCACATACTTTGCGATAATTATTTTTATTTATCACTCTCAGTTTTATTTCCATTACACTATATATTAAAATAAAGAAAAAATGATTTGTAAAATTTAAAAATTTATTTTTTGAAAAATTTAGCACGATTTTTATTATTATATTTTCCAACACATTCGCCCAGAGCACCGTTATCTAATTTTTCATAAATATCCCTATCTTCATCATCGGTGACAAAATATATTACTCCTTTGATTGTTTTTTCTATAAAGTCAACTTCCACCTCCTCCTCCTCCTCCTCATCTTCATCGACAACGGCCTCTTCATTGGCCTTTTCATCGGCCACTTCATCATCATCGACAACGGCCTCATCATCGACAACGGTTACTTCATCGACAACGACCTCTTTATCGTCATCGACAACGGCCTCTTCATCGTCATCGGCACCAATTTCCACATTAATTTCTTCTGTTGCGATGGGAACACCATTTTCATTTGCGATGGCAATAGCCCGTGCCTTTTGAACCGATTGCTTTATTTTACTGTTTAAAAATAAGATCTCACTATCTTTATCCATTAGTTGTTTATTAAGACTTTTAATGATAGAGACCTTCTTAAAATCGGTTAGTTCGATTTTAAGTTCATCGTATTGCTCCTCAAGACCCGTACATTTAGTTTCTAACTGATGTATAGTAGCTTCATGACTTTTTAATGTAGTTTCAAGAACTGTAATCCGATTATTGAAAAAATCAAATATATCATCTAACCCATTACTAAACGACTTAGAAAACTTTTTTTTCATAGCGGTGGCCATAATATTAATAAAATATAGTGTCTAATTCTTAAATATAAATTCAAATTTATTTATTCATTTACATTATCAGCGTCAGCGTCAGCGTCAGCATCGGTTTCTTTGTCAGCATCGGTTTCGGCAAATGGATGCTTAACAATCACAACACCATCTTTAATAGTTTCACATTTGTAGTTACTATATCCTAAATCACACGATTCTTTTTCCAATACCCCCTTCTCAGAGTTCTTATACATGTCAGAAAAGAAATAGTAGAACAATCCACCACGCATTAAACCGAATAATACATTGAATATAACACCCTGTAGTTCGATTTCACAATTAATCGCCATACGACTCCATATAGTTATGATTACCATAAATGTCAAGAAATTGAATTTAAACCAATCCATTTTATTTTTCATCCACATATCGGAGAAGAAGAATGCGGCGATGAATGTAATTATTTCTATATGTGTATTGTTGAGAAAGGCTAGATTACCTCCCGGTTTGGCAGAACCAAACATCGCACACGCATCATTATACACAGTCTTGGTATATTTTTTATAGATGTAACCGAATATATCGTTCAATATCAATCCTAATAGCAGCACACCTGACCTTAAATCCTTATATAAAGTTAGTGAGAAATAGGTGAAAAAATATAGCCCAAGTGGAACAGTTCTCACGAATGTATGTAGAAGTCCCTTAAATATTTCCAATCCGGAAAATACACCACTCATTATTACAATTAACAAATAAAATAATATATCCCTATATGATATCATGAATATAATTAGAAAGCATTTCAACGAATCGGTTGAATCGTATATAGTAGTCAATAATTTTGAGTCAACCACCGAAAAATATTGTATGCGTATGGATGATAAGAATGAGCGAATCTATAATATTATGCTTACTAAAGTTGAAAAGGCAAATAAAACTCTAGGAAATAGCGTGCTATGTGTAAATATTGAGGTACCATTACCTCCCAGACCTACCAATAGAGACCGCCTATTATTATGGCGAAAACGCAATATTGCGAAGCCCGTTATAGAGCAAAGTGCCGCGATTTTGTTTCTAGTAACTAATGGCTATAAACTAAATCAAGATTATGAAGCATACCAGGCTATTGATTTAGCTAAAGAAATAAAGAAAAATGAAGGAATTGTAGAATTACCTATTACTACCGATTTTGACAATGTGTATACTCATAAAGATAATAATATATTAAGAAGGCGTTCTTTCATCCATATGAATAGGCGCGTTGAAACCCATGGAGCTATCCTCACCGAAACTCATGGCAGCGAGCCGCAGACGCCGAAACCGTGCGCACCGAGCGAACATCAGCTTCTGAAACCTAGCGCACCACCATTAACACACAATATCATTTATCCATCGTTGGATTCTAAACATGGAGCAGCGGAAGTATAATTTGTAAATGTAATGTCATTTTCTTCCAAACAATATGTCAATATTTCCCATATATTTTTTATAGGCCGTATTTCGATACCAACCAGTATTTCAGGTTTAGTGTTTCTAATGATATCAATATCCTGTTGGTTTTGAAGTGGGTATAACAACAATTTAACGCCGGCCATCCGCCCACCTTCTATTTTGTTATCTAATCCGCCAATCATATGAATACTACCATTTAGATCTATTTCTCCCGTTAATGCGACTGTGTTTTTTACAGGTATGCCACAGAGCAATGATACAATGGCTAGTGTTATGGCACCTCCGGCAGATGGGCCATCTTTAGGCGTAGCAGCCTCGGGAAAATGTACATGAATTCCCCAGTTACATTTTTTGAGTAATTTAGTTTTCAAGGCATCGGGCAAAATATTCCAAGCTATAGTTTTCGCACACTTGACACTTTCCTGCATTACATCGCCCTGTTTTCCAGTCATCATTAGACTTAATTTCGCATCACTCGGAGTCTTAAAAGTTTCGATGATAGTAATTCCACCATTACCTGCCGTTGTTGCATAGAGACCATTCACCAATCCGATTTGCCCTCTGTCGGAAATTTTCGTCATTATTATTTTCGGTTTATCGGAAAATATTTCATTCACCAGATCAATAGATACCGCAATTGGTAGTGTATATTTTTCGACATCTATAAAACACTGTAAATTTATTTCACGAATGATTTCAAATAATTTCTGTTTAAACCGCCGAATACCAGCCTCAAATGTGTAGCTATCAATAATGTATTCCAACACATCGTCAGCAAATGTTATCGATTTCGGCGAAAATCCCACCGTCTCAAGAAATTCTGGCAATATATAGTTATTAGCAATATAGATTTTGTCCTTCCGCGACAAATTATTAAATTTAACACGATGGATTCGGTCAGCCAATATGGAATCTATACTACTTGCGTCATTATATGAAAATATGAACAATACTTTGGACAAGTCTATCTTAACACCAGAGAAATATTTGTCATAGAATTCGTCGTTTTGCGAAGAGTCGGTCAAATGCGTTAGGATCCCAATGATTTCACGTCCATTTTCCGTTTTACTTATTTTATCCAATTCATCGATATAAATAATAGGATTCATACACTCTGTATCTCGCAACACATCTACTATTTTACCCCATGTAGAACCAACATATGTATAACCATGCCCTTCAAATGTTGCGCCATTCGATGATCCACCGATGGGAATAAAGGCGAATGGTCGCGTTTTTCCATCAACATCAACCAGACATTGTGCGATACCTTTCTTTGCCAACGAAGTCTTACCTGTCCCTGGCGGCCCCTCAAATCCAAAACAATAGCCCTTCATTTCCCCATTAATCCATTGGGCAATTATGCGTTTTATTTCATTCTTGGCTTCGTTTTGACTATAGACGGCCGCATCGAGTATATCTCCAACATCGGTAATATATTTCTGGGTATCTAGTTTGTATTGATGCCATTTGGCTCGAATAGCGGTATAACTATTAATAATTGTCATGGGATATTTTGAAAACACATAGTTACTAACACTTCCTATTTTTTCATGTATTAAATTGACCATAGTCGGTTTCTTGGTTTTTTCGGTAAAACTTATTCGACTATTGATATCTAGTTCCAAATTCATTTTATGGGCAATTTCATATAATTGCTTTAATTTAAAAGAACTAGATAACTTTGTCTTATCGTGGATTGTGTTGAAACTGTTGGGTGCCATAAATGTATCGGTATTTTTTAGATAATTATCAATATCTCGAGATTTGATATCCAGTGATGCGTCCATATTTATGCCACTTGTCTTGATAAACGCCACCAATTCAACCTTGTAATTATCCAGAAACGCCAGAATATATTCCTTGGTATAGTTGCCAAAGGGGATTTTCAATATGCCATCTAGATATTGTTGAGCTTTCGTTGTATTATCATTGCCCTTATTCAATACCTCCTTATATTTATCCATCGCCTTATTTTTAACCGAATCACTGGTTTTCATTAAGGCGATGCGTTTTTCATAAGGGATATCGTCTGATTTAAAATTAACCAAGGATTTATTATAGACCTCCACCCTTTTTATGGCAATTTTAAATAATTTCTGGATACTCCAATGGAGACTATTATAGACCTGTTCAGCCAATGGCTGGGGTTTCAATAAATAGGATTCATTGCTAATCATATCATACATTAGATATGCTAGATATTGGGTTTCTATATCGTCTTTCATTAATAAAAATAGTGTAAGGAAATCGCGCTGACCTTCAATAGGCATATTTAGAAAATCTTTTACTAGGGAAGAGAT
>Ga0209403_10008313_pt1 | contig 10020 bp, 8 predicted proteins | sample ArcticOcean_MG_C_8_FD_187440 | JGI IMG/M metagenome (GOLD analysis project Ga0209403, IMG submission 187440) | Marine microbial communities from western Arctic Ocean - ArcticOcean_MG_CB11_86 (SPAdes) (version 2) | ecosystem: Environmental > Aquatic > Marine > Oceanic | place: Arctic Ocean...
GGCGCTGGAATTGGTCTGAAGTCGGCGAATCCCCATGTCGCGTTCGATGGGGGACTGGTCTTGGCAGATGATCCTACGACGAATGTAACGACGCTGACGTTCGACATATTTGGGACGGTGCTGGACTTGTCGGGTATTTTCGTGCCTGCGTGCGAGGGGTTTCTGGAAGGGCGAGGTGCTTCTCTGGACGGCGCGGCTTTGTGGACGCTGTGGCGGGCGCGGCAGCGTGTTGAGCAGTATCAGGACACGCTGTTGGGCAATGGGTACTCTGGGTACCTGGAGGGCAGGAAGGCCGATCTGGACGCCTGGCTAAAACAGCAGCAGGGTAGGGCGTCGGCGGCGGAGCGAATGCCTGTGGCGATACGTTCTTTCGTGGAGGACTTTGGCCGGCTGGATGTCCGGGTGCAGAAAGCCCGCCTACAGGAGATCCTTAAGGCCGTGGTCGTTGATAAGGACACGCTAGAAGTAGAGTTCAGAGCCTAGCGCGGGCTCGCCCTGGGTTGCCAGCCAACGTTGATAGGCCATGGCGATCACGTCTCTCGGGCTAGACAAACCGCAACCCTGCATCCTGTGCCAGGCGCGGAATATCATACTGGGGTTTGAGCAGCCTAACAGTTTCGCCAGTTGGAACCGGGTCACTCCCAGGGTCCTGACGCTTCTCATTATTAAACGGTCCACTGCGATTGACTTGGGGTAAAGACTTTGCGAACCCCTCGTCGAAGCCACCCCGACCGACGCAAACGCGTTGCCGGGTATGGGTGGCTCTCTGCCGTCTGCCTTGGTTTGCTGTGCGTCTTCTCCCATATAGATAGTCTATTGGAGGAGTCAATAGGTATTCACTGTGAATAGGTTTGCCCCGTCGAATCTAGCCTCTATTGTAGATGCTGTGTACGCCTCGAAAATACAGGAACCAATCTTCGCCACGGATTTACGTAGGCCACCTTGTTTACGGTTACCGGTTGCGGAACCTGAAGGCGTACAGGTCGGCATCCTTGAGGACGAAGCGTAGTCGCACGGATCGCCCCGCTAGGTCCCCGAGGCCTGATCCCGTGTTCCAACTCATGACGCCCTCGATCTCGTCTCCGAACTTTTCGGGGCAATCGGCGAGCCCGTAACCTGGCAAAGCGTGGCCCTCGGCGTCCTGGATTTCCACCTGCACCGACCCCACGGCCGATGTCGAGTAATTCATCTCCAGCTCACCGCCTTCGAAGACCAAGGATTTTGTGAGAAATTCACCGCCAGCGTAACCGGCATTCACCGACACGAACCCGTCCGTGCGTAATGAGTACCGGCGGATTCGCTGACTGGCTAGGTGGGAGTTCTCCATGCCGTAGAGCGACAGCTCGGTCGGCGAGGTCATCAGTATTCCGGGCTCGATATAAACGCCCCTGTCGTGCCAGTTGTTCGGGTCCGTCCCTGGCCTGATGAACGCGTCCCGCATGCTGCGATCGAAGTGGAGGCCGTCTCGGCTGGACATGAAGACTATGTCGTTCACTCCGTGGCCGTAGGTCCACTCGGGGTCGGGCGAGCGTTCCACTACGTATCGGGACGGAAACATTAGGTAGGTTCCAGGCGCCCGCTCATATTGGATGCAGGCGTTGGTGTAGAAATCCTCGTCTATCGTGTCGCCGGTGTCTATCAACTCCAGTGGGCTCCAGTTGATGAAGTCCGGGGAGGAGGATCTACGGATCCATCGGTACGATTCCTTCCAGATCGATATGTCCTTTTTGCTTTTCCTCTGCGTTGCCTCGCCGGCGACGCCGCGGGTGTACACAACGTACTCCTCCCGTGAGGTGTCCCAGAACGCGACATTGACAGTGTCGAAAGGGCCGTCCGTCATTATGGGCTCATCCTGTAGTAGTCGCCAGTTGACGCCGTCTGGAGACACTAGGGCCAGCAGATCCTTGGTCCGGACCACGGCCTTGTAGCGCTCGTCGTCCGGAACACCCGGGTTGGGGTCGAGAAACGGTACCATGTTGGCGCCGGGGCCCATCCACACCAGGTTGTTAGCCTTCGATCCATTGGCCTCGAACAGCCCAAGACTCGGCCTAGACCAGGTTATTCCGTCGTCACTCTCCACATAGGCCGTGCCGAAGCCGCTGCGTTTAAGGACCATTTCCGATTCGTGCTCCGTACGGTACCAGGCACGATAGCGGTTCCCGTCCCACATGAACTTGCCCGCGGATGGCATCAGATCCCAAGTCCCGTTTGACTCAATAGCGATCTCGCGACGCATCGGCTCATGAAGACGGCGAACCACGCCCGAAGCCTCGTCGATCCAAAACTCGTCCACGAATAGCTGGCGGTCCGTCCCGATGTTCCTGTCCTGGCTGATGTCTGACAACACTGTTCTCCTTGCTTTATTGCGGATCTGTGCGAGGAAGTCGAACTCTATTGGGCCGCCAAGGGCGTCTCCAACCGCTCCGCCTAGAAGGCATCCCCTGAATCTTTCCTCGGAGGTGACCTGGAGAGGAAGACGGCCCCCGGTGTCTTTGTCCTATTGTAAGTTGTCAGCTCGCAGATCACGGACTCGACTCAGACGCCTACGCATTCCAACCCAGCCAGGGACGGTACATACTGCCACCACGGACCGTGTCCACGTGCTCGAGCCTTTGTCTTGCTTCTACCCGCACGGGGGCTTCCCACTTCAGGTTTTGGAAATGTAGGCTTGTACTCACGCGATCGATCAGTGGGAATCTGCCCTCCGCGAGGCGCAAGATTGTCGCGTCACCTGCAGCGCCCACGGCCAGCGTCCCGAGGGTGTCGCCCATCCCCATGATCGCAGCGGTGCTCTGAGTCGTGAGCCTTACCACCTCGTCCAACGGCAGACCCAGGTACAAGAACTTCGACATGGTCGTCACCATATCGAACACAGGCCCGCCTATGCTCCCTTGGTGTAGGTCTGTGCTGATGTTTCCGGGCGGCAGACCATCTGCTATAGCCCTCTCCGCGTTTGTAAAGGAGAATCCGCCTCCTCCGTGTCCCACGTCGAATACTACTCCTCGCCGCGCCGCCTCCTTGAAGCCGTCACGGACCTTGCCGCTCTCATCGATCAGCACATCCTCGAAGCCGCCGAAGCTGTGGGTCACCACGTCGCCGGGCCTGAGCATTTTGCATAGTTCCTCCAATGGAGTGGCGGTGTTGCCGACGTGAATCATCACAAAGCCGCCCATGGCCTCGGCGGCCTCCAGCGAGCGCTTTAACGCCTCCACATCGTTTTCTAGGGCCTGGACCCTGCCGAGGCGCGCCTTAATCCCCAGCACATACCGTTTGTTTCCCCGCCATGACTCCACCGCCTCGTCGACGTCGGCCCAGCGCATGTCCTCAAGTTCGCCAATGTGGTTGCCCCCAACCATGCCCATAGAGGATATGTTCAGGAGGGCGAAAAGCCTGGTATCGGAGCGCTCGATAATCCACTTCCGGAACGCAGGAAACGTGCGCGCCCCTGCGGAGCCGGCGTCTACAGCGGTAGTGACGCCCTTTGCCACGTTTACGGGGTCTGGCGGCAGGCCGGGGTCCGACGCGCCCCAGTAGGCGTGGGCGTGGAGATCAATGAGGCCGGGCGTGACCAAAAGCCCGGAGGCGTCTACGACCTCGCGCGCTTCAGCCGCCGGGATCTTCGGCCGGACGGCGGCGACCTTGCCGTTCGCAAAGGCCACGTCCATCTCCGCGTGCAGGCCCTGCGACGGATCGATCACCGTCCCTCCCCGTACCGCTAGATCGTATGGCATATGTTCACCTCCACATGTCTTTTCAGTTGGCCGGGGTCATGGTAGCGAAAAGCGAGGCTGTCTATGGCGCATCGGTCAAACCCTAATGAATATCATCCGCGAGCACTATGTCTTCATCGTAGACAGGGCTACGTAAGTGCAGCGCTCAGGTTCAGATGACTTTTAATCAGTAGGTTCTCGGTTCAAGTCCGTGTCGGACCACCAGCCCCTGTATACCGTGGCTGGTGGTGAAGGATACAGTGTCTTCGCGGCATAATGGCAGTCAGAGCACACCAGCTCTATCCCCGGATTCAATGACTCTAATCAGCATCCTCAAAGTAACTATCTTCTTCCTCAACATGTGGTAAAAAGCCCTGGAACAAACCAAGAACATCCGAAAGGGCCATTGCATCGGGAATGGTGGGGGAGGAAAACCGCCGCCTATTCTCTGCATCCCTAGCTTCAATCCGGTCAGTGTAGTCCTCAAGATACCATAACTTCCAGGCTCAATGAGTTACCGGTGATATATCCGAGAGGCATTAGAAAACCCGGTTACCTCTTGGGGAGATTTACCGGGAATCAGTTCAACTCGGATTGTCCGGTCACCGAGGTGTTGAACGAGGAATGTTCCCAGGGCATTTTTCCCAATTTGTTCGTGGTTGGGGCCTTGGCGGGACATCAGTTCGTATTTGACCAACCCCAGCCCCATTCCAACGGTTATTGGGTCAGGCTGATTCCCACGTACGCCGTATGCGCTAAAACATACGTTACATAATCGATCGTCATCGATCCCTGTGTCAAAACCAATCGATATCCTTACCTGGCTGGGGTCAATCCATCCATATACTATGGCTAGGTGTCCCTTCCAATATTTGGGATCATCTGTGTTACCACTATAATCAACGGTGCCTTCGAGGAACCAGTTGCCGAGAATAGTACCTTCTACATCGTAATCAATCTTTCCTGCCCGGGGCTCTACTTTACGGACTACTTTTGATAGGAGATCCGACCTCAAAGGCTCTTCATAGAACTGGAACGGATCAACAGTATGGATTTTCCATGGTTCGCCAACATAGTGTTCCGGGACGACAAAACCGGAAAGAATTACACCCGCGTCATGAACACTCCAGTCTAAACCGCTGCCACCGATTTTCGATAAGGGATCCCCCGCTTTAACCTCGATGGGCCCGCTCTGAGTGGAGAACCATTGTCCTCCTAAAGGAATCGGCCCCGTTTGTGCAGCAATCGCTGGGGCTAATTCTGCCAAGTGAATGAAGATGGTGAAGAAGGCGCAGGAGTGCATTAAGACCATTCGATAATCAGGCACAATTATCGAGGTATCGTAGCGGACGACCTTGTCACTGGGGAATCTGCTAATCTCTACGATCTGACCATCCGCCGGAGCTACAACATACTCGGTGGTTCCGCTAACGGGTGGGGCCCAGTGGACATACAGATGGTCTGTCGGGGTCACATGGGAGGCAGCCATTTTACCCATAGGCTCTATATCAGTTAGAAGATCTGTTGGGACGATGGATGAAGTAAACGCTCGAGTACTATCTTCCGTGCAAGGGTAGACTCCGGTCTGCCTGCCAGGTCGGATGAACAGTCTATCTCTCGTTTGGGACTCGGTTTTCGCGACTGTCGGTGTTGGGATTTGGGAATAGGTACCCGAAGTCGGTGGCGTAGGGGAAACCTTAGTTGGAGTTGGTGATAACACCGGTATGGACGTTGGGGTCGGCGTTGGTACGGGCGTTAAAGTGGGAGTGTAGGTGGCAATTGATGTGGGGATTAGTACAGGAGCAGGTGTATACGTCGGCAGGGGGGTGTAGGTAGGCAGCGGAGTATACGTAGGTAGCGGGGCAGCAGTAGGATCAACCAAGGATGCCTTAGCTAGCTCGACCCTGGCCTCTACGGTAGCCTCAACTCTGAGACCCTCTTCCACCTTGGCTTCCACCGTGGCTGCGATGTCAGGGGTGGAGGTGGGTTCAATTGTCGGGGCAGGTGGCTGACTATCGCCGCAGGCCATCACCGCAGCAACCAGCATGAGCCCCAGTACCAGTACAACTGTATGTCTAATCCGAGCGAGCATGACCCTGCCTCTGGGGGCAGTATAGCCTAGGTGGACGCGCGAGAAGGGGGTGGGGCTTAAAGGCTATTGTGAGGTAGGTGTGGGATATATCTCGATGCCCCACAGTTGTACCTAGCCCCCATGAGACTCCTAGCTGTTAGATACCCGACTCGCGTCGGCGCCGTGGTCCAGGCCAACTAGCCTCTGGGGCGTGACCTTGATTAGCACCAAGTCGAGGTCGCTAATCGACTCCTGGTAACGTCGAGCCTCCTCATCGGTATCGTGATAGGGCCTTGCGATGCGCCAGGCAATTCGATCGGATTCCGGCGTCCCCGACTCCAGGGCCTTCGCAAGGCCGTACACGACCACTGTCCGTCCGTCCGGGTGCTCCCCGTCTATGCACAGGGCAACACGCGGGTCCCTGGTCAGGTTGCGGTACTTGACGCTGGACCTCTCAATTCCGACGTAGATGGCGCCCGCCTCGTACAGGAACCAGACAGTTGTGAGCTGAGGGGGGCCGTCGACCGAGTTGGTGCCGAATACTGTGAATCGGGGCGTTTGAAAAAATGATTCTATCTGGGAGTTGGACATCTGCACCATCAGAAGGCCCTCCTGACCTGGTTAACTTATCTCTACCCAATTCGATGACCCTGCCTCTGGGGGCAGTATAGCCTAGGGGGGCGAGAGAAGGGGATGGGACTTAAAGGCTGTTTTGAGGTAGTGGTCTGTAGGCCAACTCTCAGCGCCGCAGCGTAGCTTAGGGTGATTGCTGCATTCAGTCGATGTCAGGTGCCCAGATACGGTCCTCCCGCGCTTCTAGGAATCCTTGGTTGACGGGCCGTAGCTTCCAAATCTCGACCTTGCGGATCGTCGTAGACTGGACCTGGTTGTTGCGGCCGAAAAAAACGTATCCTCTAAGCTCGTTACTACCGTCGCGGTACGCCATAAACGTGCAAAGGGCCGCCTGACGACCGTTGACAAACACCTCCACTAGATACTTGTCTACAAAGATGCGCAGCTCGACATCCTCCCCCTCCGGGAGCTCGGCCAGCTCAAAGGGCGCCTCGGTGTCGCCGACACAGATGGTACCGGACTCGGGTCGAATCAGTACCGGCAGGCCCTCACTCCCCTCGTCGGCAAACATCTGAACGCCGAATCGCTTCCGTTCGACCTCCCGTCGATCGAGTAATATCCGTATTTCAAAGGAGTCGCCTTCCAGTTCGGAGATCTTCTTGGAGGTGTGGAAAGGTCCTGACGGGACGCTATCAGGAGGCATCAGCACTACGTCGTTGAAAGTTTTCGGGTCATACCGGAGCGACTCCAGTTCGCGCAGCGGCTCGATCCTCAGGCTGCCATCATCGCTAAGGCTTAGCTCACGCGGCAGCGATTGGACCGATTTGAGTGCGATCGCAGGGTCGGCCGTGGCGAGCCACGCCCACATCACCCGACGGCCGTCCGGCGTTAACACGCTCTCGGGTGCGAAGAAGTCGCGGTACGTTGGCTCGGTGAGTGACTGGTGAGCTCTCCGCCAGTTCATGCGTCCGTGAGTCTCCGGGACGAATTGCTCCGCTTCAGCATCCCAGTCGCCGAGGTAGTAGCGGCAGCCTATGAAATGGCTGATACACAGCAGCATCCACTTGTTGCCGAGCGGAAAGAGATTGGCACACGAGGTGTCCTCGCCTTTGGCAACGTCTGACAGATTTTGCTTCATGAGCGGACCGACGTGGGTCCAGTTCGTCAGATCGGTGGATCTGCACAACTCTAGGTTGTCTCCATCTGAATAGGTATAGTAGGTGTCGCCGACGCGGAACAGATCAGGGTCGCCTAGCAAGCCTACGTCTTTGCCATTGGGCCCGGTCTTTGGTAGCACCGGATACGGCCTCTCCCAACTGCTGAGACGGTTGTCCCGGGCAATCGCTATGAACGTTTGGCGCGGCTCTGACAGGCCGGCGTAGATGGCTCCGGGCCGGCCCTCCTTGGTAATGAAGCCGGTACCGCTGAACATGCCGTGGCCGGTAAAGGATGGCTGCAATTTGGTGGGTTGCCAGGTCCAATGCAGCATGTCCGGGCTGGTAACGTGGATGAATGAAAAGGACTGTCCTTGACTATTCGCCGGCGCGCCATCGCCGCTCCACGGATGCCGGAGGATATAGTGCAGGTGATAGGTGCCGTCTAAGAAGTAGGCGAGGTTGGGGTCGCCCGGTATGCTATCGCCGCCGGGGTGCATCAGGTGGTAATTGAGCACTAGATCGTCAGAGACGACCGTTTCGTCGGTGTGTCGCATCAGGGTTTCCTCCCAAGGTCCAGATATCTACCTGGTCGTGAACTGGTGTTCACCCGGCAACGGAGGTAGCTTTCACCACGGTTGCACTTCCCTCCAATTTCTCTAGGCACGCTCTCCGCCTCTGTCTCTTATCATCCCTTTCGCATAATCCTGCCTCTGGGGGCAGTATAGCCTAGGGGGCTACGGCCTAGCGGCGGGTCTGTGGTCTGAGGTCGGTCGGAGCAGGATGGTCATCATTACGAGCAGTGCCGCGGTAAGTGCCGAGAGACTCCAGCTAGATGCAGCAGGTACAGGTGTTGGCGTGGGTTGAGTGCCGCCCGACTTGAGAGCCACCGTGTGTCTGTCACCCGAGGCGATGTCGGACCAGTTGGTGGCCGATCCGATCTAGGTGGGAGTGTACTTGGTGGTGTTACTCCCGTCACCGAGTTGACCTTAGTAATTATCGCCCCAGGTCCAGAGGGTGTCGTCCGACTTGAGGGCGACCGTGTGGTCTTCAGCCGCAGAGATATCGGACTAGTTAAAATGTGGTGTCTAGAAGAGCCCATAGCAAGAGGGCACTAGTAGACCCACCGCCGCGCCAACCATTATTACCCATATGAATCCCTTAACCCATGTATTCATACCAGACAGGGAAGCGCCACATCCGCCACATATCAGATCATCCTCTGGGTTTTCGTTACGGCATTTTCGGCATTTCATATCAACCATATTACTACTTCTGTATTGAGCGATTGGGGCGGGATAAAGATATATCCCCCCGTCGTAGCTACTCACCCATTGGGCTCTTAGCCGTTAGGTTCTAGCCACCATAACCCGCCTGAATCCTAGTCTTTCAGGCTCCCCAGCACCCCTTCCTGTGTGATAACGTTAAAAGAGCTTTAGTTACGGGTTTTGTTTATCTGTAGCTAATTGCGCGAGTGACACTAGGAAATGAGATAGGGAGTGTTTCCGATAGATTATTAGTAAAGTGTGAGTGTTATGAATGCAACGCTAGGAGGGGCACAATGGCTGGAATATCCAGGACGTTAGTTACCGTAAAGCAGGACAAGATGGACGAGTTTCTTGAAATTGGAAGGGGTGTGGTGGACCGCGTGTCGGAGGTGCCCGGCTTGATCGGGTTTGGATGGGCACAAATGGGGGAAGATCAAGTAGGTATTTTTGGCATATACGACACTCCTGCATCCGCCGAGGGTGCAATGGCAATCGTCGGAGAGATATTCGCGGAGATGGCTCCGTTACTAACGGAAGCGCCTGAAAGAAATGTTTTCGAAGGAGAATACTTCTCCGGAAAGTAGGCCTTCGCCATGGCCTGTGTCTTAGCTTCTACGATGGCCTTGATTTCCGCTTCAGACGGACCGCCACTGCACGCAGTGAGAACCACCACAACCATAAGGGTATTGATCTACGGCTTTTCGCCGGTCTCCAGCCTGGGGCAATGTTGAACCCCTCAATATCCACATTGCGCCGCAGACTGTTGCGGGTGCTAGGCGTCGAAGGCTAGGCCTGTGCAGCAGAACGTTACACGTGTTGGAAGCTTGATTGCGAGGATCGGCCGGGCGGAGCTCACGCTCCTGGGGGCGCTGACGGCCGGCCATATGGCGGTCCACTGGTATTCGAACCTACTGTCCCTGGCGCTGCCGTTCATCAAAGAGGATCTGAACCTAACCGATGTTCAGGTTGGAACCATCGTGACTGTGCAGATGGGGGTCGGCAGCGCGTTCATAGTCATATCGGGGTTTCTGGCCGACTCGTTCCGCCGTCGAGGTGCAGCCTTCGTCTCAGGTTCGGTGGTTAGTCTTGGGCTGGCTCTTTTCGTGATCGGCGTATCCCCGTCCTATGGCTGGACATTGGTTGGCGCCGGCATCATAGGACTGGGCACGGCGCTATGGCACCCGGCGGCGATGCGGTCACTCTCCTTGCAGTTTCCTGATCGAAGAGGCATGGCGCTATCGGTC
>Ga0209403_10008319_pt1 | contig 10013 bp, 6 predicted proteins | sample ArcticOcean_MG_C_8_FD_187440 | JGI IMG/M metagenome (GOLD analysis project Ga0209403, IMG submission 187440) | Marine microbial communities from western Arctic Ocean - ArcticOcean_MG_CB11_86 (SPAdes) (version 2) | ecosystem: Environmental > Aquatic > Marine > Oceanic | place: Arctic Ocean...
AAACGGCGTGATCACGATGTCGTGGCGGCGCAGCACCAGCATGTCGTATTTCAGATTTTGCCCCACCTTCAGGACCGTTGGGTCGGTCAGCAGCGGCCGCAGCAGATCCAAGGCCTGGGCCAGGGGAATTTGCGCCGGCGCATCCGAGGACCCGTCATCCAGGTCTAGTTCCCCCTCGGGCACCGGGCCCTTGTGGCCCAGGGGGATGTAACAAGCCTGTCCCGGATGCACGGATAAGGAGACGCCGACCAGCTCCGCCACCATGGCATCCAGCGAGGTGGTCTCCGTATCCACCGCCACCAGGCCAGCGGTCCGGGCCTGATCAATCCAGCCCTGTAACGCGGCCAGGGACTGAACGCATTGGTAATCCAGGGCCATCGCTGCATCCGGCGTTGTGTCGGGCACCATATTTGGCGCCCCATTGGATGCCGTACCGATGGTCGGGACAGCCGCCCCACGGGACGACAGGCGTTGGGCGATGCGCCCGGCCAGACGTTCCAGGCCCATCTCCGCCATGAAGCTCAGCAACACGCCCGCCTCCGGATCATGCAGATGCAATGCCTCCAGAGGCAGCTGCACCGGCACATCGTCTTTCAAGGTTACCAGTTGCCGGCTGATCCGGGCCTGGTCCGCATGCTCGATAAGGCTCTGCCGCCGTTTCGGCTGCTTGATTTCCCCGGCCCGTCGTAGCACGCCGTCCAGATCGCCGTATTCGTTAATCAACAACGCAGCGGTCTTGACGCCGATACCGGGCACGCCGGGCACGTTATCGGTGGCATCGCCGCATAGGGCTTGGACATCGATCACCCGGTCCGGTCCGACACCGAATTTTTCCTGCACCTGGTCCGGCCCGATATCGCGCTGTTTCATGGGGTCACGCATGCCAACGCCGCCGCCGATCAGCTGCATTAAATCCTTGTCGGAACTAACGATGGTGACTAGCATGCCGGCTTCACGGGCCAGGCGGGCATAGGTGGCGATGATATCATCGGCTTCGAAGCCAGGCATTTCGATAGTGGCCAGGTTGAACGCCTCGCTAGCCCGCTTGACCAGGGGGAATTGTGGCACCAGATCTTCCGGCGCCGGCGGCCGGTGGGCCTTGTATTCGGGATAGATATCGTTTCGGAAGGTTTTGCGCGCGGCATCAAATATCACCGCGAAGTAGTCAGCCTCGCCGGCGTCGCGCACATCATCCACCAGCTTTGAAAGCATATTGCAAAAGCCTGAGACGGCGCCGATGGGCAGGCCATCGCTTTTGCGGGTCAGCGGAGGCAGGGCATGGTAGGCGCGAAAGATATAAGCGGAGCCATCAATCAGAAAAAGATGCCTGGGCTGGCCGCCAGGCGCACTTGGGGGCGTCTCGGGAGGTGCCGCAGCGTCGGAATCGGTTTTCGGGTTTTTCTCGTTCATGGCGCTACTATGCCACGGCCTGGCCAAAGGTGGAATGATGACAATGATGACACCGGTGACAATGCGCGGCCCGCCGTTTTAGAGAAGTTCCGAATTAATGAGAATTGCGAAGCGGTTCTAGGTAATTTGTGCGGTTATGTCGTGAGATCAAATATTATATCTATAAGACAATATTTCATTAAGGGATTTTACTAGCCTCCTAATCAGTTCGCTGCGCATCGCGCGAGCACTAATAGCACCGGTCGTATCCGTCCGTACTGGTGTTGCTGGTCCGGTTCCCCCTCCTCGTCCAGCAAGGGATTTGGTAGGGCGCCGTGGCTATATGTCGCAGCACCCTACCTTTTTTCCGATTTGCTTTAGGAAAGCTCAATAACCTGGCCGTCATGGGCCGGCTCTACCCCGGCCGGCAACTCACGGCAAAGGCTCCGATAGTCCATATCCGAGGTCATGTGGGTCAGGAATGCCCGTTTTGGCCGCAACCGGTCAATCCATTTCAGGGTCTGTTCCAGATGGGTATGGGTGGGATGGGGTTTCGGGCGCAAGGCATCGACGATCCAGACGTCCAGATCCTGCAGCAGTTCCATCGAGTCTTCGGGTAAGCCGTTCAAATCCGTGGAATAGGCGATGGCGCCAAAGCGAAAGCCCAGACTTTCCATAGAGCCATGGATCTGCCGAAACGGCACGACGTCAATATCACCCACGGTGAAGGGTCCCTTGATGGCATGGGCTGCGGCGATCGAAGGATAGTTCGCGGCGTTGGCAAAAATATAGCCAAAGCGTTGTTGCAGGCTATGGATAGTATCGGCGTCTCCATAAACTGGGATGCGCTGGCCCTGCAACAGAGTAAAGCCACGTAAATCGTCGATCCCGTTTACATGATCGGCGTGGTCATGGGTGTAAAGGGCACCATCCAGACGCTGAAGATTGATATCTAGGCATTGTTCCCGCATGTCTGGCGTGGTGTCGACGATCAGGTTGGTGCTGGCGCTTTGCACCAGGATAGAGGACCGGCGGCGGCGGTTTCTCGGCTCTGACGGATCGCACACCCCCCAGACATTGCCGATCCGCGGCACTCCGCCCGAGGTGCCGCAACCCAGAACGGTTACCCGCATTACCCGATCTCCGCCGCGGTATGCGCGGGCCCGGAGGCCTTGGCAAACAGCCGGAAAAAATTATCCGTCGTCAACGCCGCCAACGCCGCGCCGCTGACGCCGCGAAGTTCGGCGAGTTTGGCGGCGGTATTGGCGACAAACGCCGGCTCGTTAGTTTTTCCGCGATGGGGCACGGGCGCCAAATAGGGTGCGTCGGTTTCCACTAAAAGACGGTCCAGCGGGGTCTCCGCCGCCACGGCGCGGACCTCGTCCGCCTTTTTGAAAGTCACGATGCCGCTAAAGGAGATATAGAAATCCAGGGCCAGGGCCGCCCGGGCTAGTTCCGGGCTGGCGGAGAAACAATGCAGCACCCCGGGGAATGGCCCCTTTTCCGTCTCGTCCCGCAGGATCGCGATCATCTCGTCATCCGCGGCCCGGCTATGCACGATCAGGGGCAGCCCGGTTTGCCGCGCGGCGGCGATATGACGGCGGAACAAATTCGCCTGCAGCGCGCGAGGACTGTGATCGTAATGAAAATCTAGGCCGGTCTCGCCGATGCCGACGACTTTGTCGTGAGCCGCCAGTTCGACCAAATGGGCCGTGGTCAGGTCCGGCTCCAACCCCGCGTCATGGGGATGCAAGCCAACAGAGCAGAAGACATTATCGAAACGTTCGGCGATGGCCAGGACGCTTGCGAAGTGATCGACCCGGGTGCAAATGGTCACCATTGTACCGACGCCTGCCGCCTTTGCCCGCACCAACACGCCGTCCAGGTCTTCCTGCAAGCCGGGAAAATCCAGATGGCAGTGGCTATCTACCAGCAGGCTCAAGCATCCTCCTCCGGCCCGGCATAGCGGGGGAAGACGCCTTGCGGTTTGGGCAGCGCCGTACCGGGCGACAGCATGCCTGCGACGTCCAAGGCGGCAAAGCCGCGTTGATCGGCCGCTACCGCCAATTGATCCAGCATCCTTGCCGCCGCATCGGGCACCACGGGCTGGGCTAGAATTGCTAGATGACGGATGACCTCGGCCAGCACGTACAGCACAGTGGCCATGCGCTCGGGGTCGGTCTTCTTCAGGGCCCAAGGGGCCTGGGCGTCCACATAGCGGTTGGCATCGCCCACCACCTCCCACAGCGCGGCCAGCGCCTGGTGGATAACCTGTTCCCCAATCGCGGTGCGCATAATGTCCAACAGCGCGCGGGCCGCGCGGAGCAGGCCGGCGTCCTCTATACTCAACGATCCGGGCGTCGGCACCGCCGCCGCGCAATTCTTGTTAATCATGGACAGTACCCGCTGGGCCAGATTACCGAAGTCGTTCGCCAGGTCGCTGTTCATACGGTTGACCATTGCCGTATGGGAGAAATTACCGTCATTGCCGAAGGGCAACTCCCGCATCATGAAATAACGCGTCTGATCCAGGCCATATTGATCCACGACCTGCTGGGGCGGGATAAAATTGCCCACTGATTTAGACATCTTTTGCCCTTCCACGGTCCACCAGCCATGGGCGAAAATCCGCTTTGGCGGCGCCAGACCGGCGGACATCAGAAAGGCTGGCCAATAGACCGCATGAAAGCGCAGAATATCCTTGCCGACCATGTGCACATCCGTCGGCCAGTAGGTCTTGAAACTTTCTGCTTCCGTATCGGGATAGCCGACGGCGGTGATATAATTTGTCAAGGCATCGACCCAGACGTACATGATGTGGGCATCGTTGCCCGGTACCGGCACACCCCACTTGAACGAAGTTCGGGAAATGGATAAATCCCGCAGGCCGCTTTTGACGAAGCTGATGACTTCATTGCGCCGGCTTTGGGGCAGGACGCGGTTGGGATCTTCTTCGTAATAGGCCAGCAGGCGGTCCTGCCATTGCGAAAGGCGGAAGAAATAGCTGGGCTCCTCAACCCATTCCACCGGGGCGCCAAAGGGCGATAGTTTTTCGCCCCGGGCACCATCCTGTAATTCGTCTTCGGCGTAATAGGCCTCGTCCCGGACAGAATACCAGCCGGCATAGCTGTCCAAATAAATATCGCCATTCGCCTCCATGGCCTGCCAGATAGCCTGCGAGGCCTCGGTGTGCCGATCCTCGGTAGTGCGAATGAAGCCGTCATTGCTAAAATTCATCAACGGGGTCAGATCCCGAAAGTTCTGGCTGACGCCATCGCAAAAGGCCAGGGCGTCCATGCCCGCCGCCTGGGCCGATTTTTCCACCTTCTGGCCATGCTCGTCGGTGCCGGTCATGAACATCACGTCACGACCATCCAGGCGCATGAAACGGGCGATCACGTCACAGGCCAGGGTGGTGTAGGCATGGCCGATATGGGGCTTGTCATTGACGTAATAGATCGGCGTCGTGATGTAATAGGCTTTGGCCTCAGCCATCGCTGTCACCTTTTCCAACAAAAATTTGACTCAATTCGACTTTTATTGAGTGGTTCAGCCGGTTTAGCATACATACTAATGACGCGCGGTACCCTGCAACGCCATGAAGGCGTTCAATACCACTTGCTTTCGATCCAGATTGACCCGCTCGGCCCGCATGGCCAGGCCGCCGATCTTTTCCCATAGCTCGACCCAGCGATCAAGGCCAACCGCCTCCGTTAGGCGGTCAGCCAGGGCAACCTCGCCCGACACCGCATCGCGCATTTGCTCCAGGCCGGCGCCGCCACGGGCCAGGCGCGACAGCCACAGACGCAACAAATCGACCCAGACCTGATAGGCTGCCTCGTCTTTGGCCCTGGCCAGACGATCGCCCAGGGCATGTACCGCCGCATAATCCAGATCGGGCAGATCCCGCACCATGGAGATCAATTCACCGTAAGTTTGCAAACCTCCGGCGTCCGCCATCGCCATGGCCCGGCCGGGGCTGCCTTCCGCTAACCGGACCAGACCCAGACATTCGCTCTGGTCCAGGTCCGGCGTTTGTTGGGTCAGCACGGCAAGGGCGTCCGCTTCATCCAGGGCGCGCAGGGCCAGGTGGCGGCAGCGCGAGCGGATGGTCGGCAGTAGCCGGCCTGGTGCATGGCTGACCAGCAACAGCAGGCATTTTTGGGGCGGTTCCTCCAACAGCTTCAACAAGGCATTTGCGGCATTCGGGTTCATTTCCTCCGCGCCATCGATTATGGCGATACGCCACCCCCCCTCGGCCGAGGTCATGGAGAAAAAACGGCCCAGGCCGCGAATTTGATCGACCACGACTTCGCCGCGCAGCTTTTTGGTGGCCGGGTTCACGATCCGCTCGATTATCCGCAGATCGCCGTGCCCTCCAGCCAGGATGCGGCGGAACAGTTCCCTTTCAGGGGGCATTTGCAGGCTGCTAGGGCCGCCAAAAAGGTCACCGCCGCCGTTACCCTGGGACAGCTGAAAACGGGCCATGCGGTAAGCCAGGGTCATCTTGCCAATACCCCTGGGGCCAGACAACAGCCAGGCGTGTGGCAGGCGCTGGGCCGCCGCCGTCTCCAGAAAGGCCAGTTCCGCCGCCCCATGACCCGTCAACATTGCGGTCGCGATGGGTCCCGTGGCCCGCTCCGGTTGCTCCACCATAGCCGTTACCTAGTCAGAGACACTGCCAAACAGCAGGTGCTCCAGGGCTGCGCCCATCCGGCCAAAAAAACCTTTGCGGGCGACATCGGCACCGGCAATCAATGGTCGTTCGATGGTCGTCATGTTGGGCGCTTCAATTCGCAGCGTCGCCACCGCCTGCCCTTTCGCGATGGGCGTGGTCAGGGGACCCGGATAATTGACACTGACCTTCATGACCCGGCGGGCCTTGTGCGGGATGATGATGGTCAGCGGTTCCTCTATCAACAATGGCACTTTCGCGGTGTCACCCATCCAGACCGGCGCATCCGTTACCTCTTCGCGGGCCTTGAATAGGGCATAGTTGCCGAATTCCCGAAAGCCCCAGGTCAATAGGCGTTGCGCTTCCCTGCTTCTTTGATTGACACTCGTCAGACCGTTGACCACGAGAGTAAGGCGTCGTCCATCGCGTTCGGCGGAGGCGACCAGACCATAACCGGCAGATTTCGTATGGCCGGTTTTCAAACCATCGGCGCCAATGTTCTTATAAATCAGAGGATTGCGGTTGCCCTGGCGGATCTTGCTGTAGGTGAAGCTGCGCTCTGCAAAAATGGAATAATACTGCGGAAATTGGTCAATCAAATTGCGCGCCAGAATGGATAAATCCCGTGCCGTCGTCACGTGCTTGGGGTGGGGCCAGCCCGAGGCATTAACGAAATGACTGTCCGTCATGCCCAGTTTGACGGCGGCCTCGTTCGTCAGGGCGGCGAAGGATGCCTCATCGCCGCCAATGCCTTCGGCCACCACGATGCAGGCATCATTGCCGGACTGAATGATGATGCCGCGTATCAGATCGGCGATACTAACCTGAGTGTCCACCCGCACGAACATTTTCGAGCCGCCCATGCGCCAGGCTTTTTTACTGACGGGAAAGGTATCGTCCAGGCTCAAACCCCCGGCAGCCAGACGTTCAAACAGCATGTTTAACGTCATCAGTTTGGACATGGACGACGGCTGCATGGATTGCTCGGGATTCTTAGCGAACAGCACGGTCCCCGTGGCGTGATCGACCAGGATCGCCTGCTTGGCCGGGGTTTTGATCAAACCATCCGTTGCCGCCCGCCCTTGCGGGACGGACAGCACCAGTAACGCGGCGGCTAGAAGAAGCACCCGCAAACCCGGACTGACAATACCCTCAGCCATAATCTTCATATTTTTTCATTCCCTCCCCTGTCGCCAATGGTTCAGACGAACGTGGAACTCTAATATAGCTAATTTGTGGCGGACTAGGAGCCCCTCACTAAATTTATTTAGCGCCCTCAACCCGCCGCCCCAGCGCCGCGCAGCCTGTCGCGCAAGGTAAATTTTTCTACCTTGCCCATGGCATTGCGTGGCAAGGCATCCAGGAAAATCACCGCCCGCGGATGCTTATAACGGGCCAGGAAACCCTCGAATAAGGCCAGGATATCGGCGCCTTGAATTTCGCTGCCCGGTTGCCGCACCACGCAGGCGATGGGAATTTCACCCCATCGCGGATCCGGACGGCCGACCACCGCCGCTTCCACCAGATCCGGGCAATCGGCTAGAATATTCTCCAGTTCCGCCGGATAAATATTTTCGCCCCCCGATATCACCACGTCTTTTTTGCGTTCATCGACGTAGTAATAGCCGTCATCGTCCTGGTGCCCGATATCGCCGGTATGAAACCAGCCGCCCGCATAGGCTTCCGCCGTGCCGGCTTCGTCGCGCCAGTATTCGCGAAATAGATTTTTGCCCTTCAGGACGATTTCGCCGCGCCCGCCGGTTGCGACCAGCGCGCCACGGTCGTCGACAATGCGCGCCTGGGTATGCAAGGCCGGTTTGCCGCACGAACCGATCTTGGACCAGGTATCGGCGATGGGCAGGCAGATCGCTACCGGAGCGCTTTCCGTCAGGCCGTAAATTTGTGTGGCGGGTAAGCCGCGGTCAAGAAAAGCGCGCAAGATGGCTTCCGGCACGGCGGAGGAGCCAAGGCCGACCAGGCGCAGGCTGGATAAGTCCGTACCGGCCCAATCGGAATGCGCGGTCAAGGCCAAGGCCATAGCCGGCACGGTCAGAAATATCGTCGGCCCGCGCTGGCCAATGGCGGCCAGCGTGGCGGCGGGGTCAAAGCGTGGCTGGATCGTGACCGTGGCGCCGGCATGGATCGCCGGCGTGGTTTGAATATTCATGCCGCCTACGTGGAACATGGGCAATACGGTCAGGACATGGTCGTTGCCGGTGATGTCCTGCGCCGCGACGGCATTGAGCGCATTGTAAAAGATCGCTTCCTGGGTCAGCACCGTGCCTTTTGGCCGTCCGGTGGTGCCAGACGTGTAGACGATGGTCACCGGATCGGCGAGGCTGCCGCGCTGGGCGGCCACATCCGCCGGGGCGGTGTCTAGCAGTTCGCCATAGGATTGCCAATCCGCGCCAGGGGCCGGGCCATAGGCGAGTTTGCGCAAACCCGGCAGCTCTGGATGCAGGCCATCCAAATGAGCATAAAAATCCGCTTCCGCCAATATCGCCTTGGGGCTACAATTTTGTAGTATCCAGGCGTGCTCCGGAGGTGCCAGACGCCAGTTCAAGGGCACCAGCAAGGCGCCCAGGCGGGCGCAGGCGAACAATAGCTCCAATAATTCGGGACTGTTGTAGCCCAGATGCGCAACCCGGTCGCCTTTGGCCACACCCAATTCCTGCTGTAACATGGCGGCCAGGCGTCTAACCCGGCCATCCATGGCGCCATAGCTGATGTCATGGCCGGCGAAGTGCACTGCCGTGCGCGCGCCGTGCCAATCGGCCCAGTGGCTGATCCAGCGGGATATGTCCATCGACGGTCAGCGCTCGCCCGCTTCGAACAGGCTTTCCCGGCCCAACCGTTCCATGCAGATTTCCGGCGTCCAGGGCAGCATCAGGCTGCCGCAGCGAGAATCCCGGTACAATTGCTCTAGGCGCAGGCTGCGGAAGATCGCCCGGCCGCCACAGGTGCGCAGCGCCAGGCAGCAAATATCGTTGGCGTATTCCATCACCGTGTAATGCGCCACATAGGCCCGCAGGCGAGCATCCTTGGCGGGCTTCGCCCCGGCCTCGCCAACGGCGCGCTGGAACATGGCCCGGGCCTGTTCCAGCTTGATCCGCATTTCCGCCACCCCCATTTGCTTGGTCGGGCTGTGCCGTGCGCTGCCCGCCGGCGGGCCGCCGTCAATCTCGCCGCGCAGATACTGGCAGGTAAAGTCGAAAGCCGCCTGGGCAATGCCCATATAGGTCGGGCACAGGCTCATGAACATATGGGGCCAGTTCAGGGCTGCCTGATAATACTTGCCCCGTGGCATTAACTGCTGGTCGTCGGGGACAAAGACATCCCTAAGATCCAGGTTATTCGAGGATGTGGCCCGCATGCCGAGGACATCCCACTCGCCGCTGATTTCTAAGCCTTCGGCGCGGCCATCCACGGCCAGATAGATGGTGTCCCTGACGTCCGCTTCGCCCGCCGACTTGGCTTCGGTACACAGTACGCCGTAATAGTCCGCCGCGCCCGCGAGCGAGGCAAAATGCTTGTGCCCATTGACCCGCCAACCGCCCTTCACTTTGCGCGCCGTGGTGCCAAAGGGCGCCTTGCCGGCTGCCGCGGCACTGTTCGGTTCTGAAAAAGGTTGCGCAAAAATGGCCCCGTCTTCGATCACCTTGCGATAGATGCCCCGGCGCCGTCGTTCGTGTGCATCCCGCTGCGCTGCCGTCATCTCCAGGTCATCGGCCATTTGCGAGGACCACAACATGGTGGCGCAATGCATGTTGAAGGTCAGGGCCGTGGCCCCGCACCAACGGCCCAGCTCAGCCGATATTTCCATATAATTGGCATAATCAACGCCCAGGCCGCCATAGCGTTCCGGGATCACCAGGCCCAGAAATCCAGCCGCGCGCAGATCGGCGTAATTCTCGGTCGGAAAGCGCCCCTCGCGGTCGTAGCCGGCGGC
>Ga0209403_10008322_pt1 | contig 10012 bp, 9 predicted proteins | sample ArcticOcean_MG_C_8_FD_187440 | JGI IMG/M metagenome (GOLD analysis project Ga0209403, IMG submission 187440) | Marine microbial communities from western Arctic Ocean - ArcticOcean_MG_CB11_86 (SPAdes) (version 2) | ecosystem: Environmental > Aquatic > Marine > Oceanic | place: Arctic Ocean...
CCAACTCAACACGTATCCTCCATCCACCACTAAATTCCGTTGTCTGCCTGTTATAATCATATTGAGTAAATCCTAATCCATTTAGAACTTGACTCATTTCAGATTGAAGATCATTTCCGCCTTCCATCCTATATCTTTCATCTAACTCATGAAATTCCGTTATAAGTTCTAGATAAGAATCAGTCTCATAGTCTGTTCTTTCATTTATCTGTTTATCTACATGCTCTAACCTTTCTTTTATTTGATTTAAATAATCAAATGCAATCTGAGCTTCTTCTATAACTGTTCTGCCATCCTCAAAATCTAGATCCTGTGTTAAATAACCAACTACCAGCCCATTTGGAATAGATATACTCCCATTATTAGGTTTTAATTCCTTAGAAAGTAAATTTAATAGCGTAGATTTTCCAGCACCATTTTTACCAACAAGACCTATTTTATCTCCTCTATTTACCATAAAAGAAATGTCCTTAAAAACATCCTGCCCTCCAAAATAAAGAGACATATTATTAACTGAAATCATGCCTGCAAAAATACTTTTTTTGTTTTAGTAAATAAACTTAATTTAATGATCATTAAATTAAGTTTAAGCTATATATTTGTATTCATATCGCGGGATGGAGCAGTTGGTAGCTCGTCGGGCTCATAACCCGAAGGTCGTCAGTTCGAGTCTGGCTCCCGCTACAAAGTAAAAAAGACCTCTATTTAGGGGTCTTTTTTTATTCAACGCTTATTATCGTAAAAGAAATCCATTTTTCATTGGGTCATTTGGGTCAATTACAAAAGTTTGCATTCCTGTGATGTAAGCAGTTCCTTCTACTTGTGGAATAACGGCCCTAAAAGGCCCGTAATCTTCTTCAGAAATCACTGAACCTTTGAATACTGAACCGATAATACTTTCAATTGTCATGGTTTCTCCGTAGTCAATTTCTTTTCTTGCTTTATGAATAGCCATTCTACCTGAAACTCCTGAACCTGTTGGGCAACGATCTACTTCTCCTTCAGCAAAAACGCAGACGTTTCTACTGTCAACTCCAGAGGATTGTTTCTTGTTATCTATAAAAATCGTTCCGTAATTAAAACTCAAATCTTCTTCGAAAGGATGTACAATTTCTTTGTCAGCTTTTATTACAGCATTTTTGATTTTCATTCCGTTGGTAATTAAAACTCTGTAGGAAGCCGTGCTTAAATTAAAATCAAAGTTGTTTTTAGCCATATCTACATACGCATAAAAAGCACCTCCATACGCCAAATCATAGGTCACTTTTCCTAAATCTTCAACCTCTACAGTTCTATCTAAACCAACAACAAAACTTGGTACACAATGAAAACGAACTCCGGTTACGTGTCCGTTTTTAACATTTGTAAAAGAAGTAATTCTTCCACAAGGCGCATCAATTTTAAGAATATTGTCCCCTTCTTTAATGTCAACCCACTTCATTTTAATGGCTAATGTAGAAACAGCAATAATTGCATGACCACACATTGTTGAATACCCTTCGTTATGTAAAAAGATAATTCCGAAATCTCCCTCATCGTCATTTGGAGGTAATAAAATACAGCCATACATATCTGCATGTCCACGAGGTTCAAGCATCAATGTTGTTCGTAAATAATCAAAATTTTCTTTGCAGTTGAGTCTGTATTCTAAAACTGAATTTCCTTTTAATTCTGGAAACCCATCAACAATAACACGCAAAGGTTCTCCACCTGTATGCATGTCTATAGTTTTGATTTGTAACCAATCTTTATTTGGTGTAAAATCAGTTTTTGAAAGTATATTTTGATATGTTTTACTCATTTGAATATTTGTTATAATAATAATTTGCAGCTGCTAAATCTTCTAAAGCATGACCAACAGATTTGAAAACCGTAATTTCTTCCTCTGTACTTCTTCCCGTTTTTTGATTAGAACACAATTGAAATAAATCAGCTTTGATATCTTCTTCTTTCAACGTTCTGTTTTGCAATGGAGTCACAATATCTCCACTTTCTTTTAAGCCACCTTGAAAAGTATCAACATAAACAGATGCCTTAGAAATTGTTTCGTCATCTGCTTCTCGCATGTCTTTTTTATAAGCACCAACCAAATCAATGTGTTGCCCAGTTTTTAAATATTTCCCTAAAACAAGAGGTGTTTTTGATAGTGTAGCACACGAAATAATGTCCACTTTCGCTATTTTTTCTTCGATAGTTTTTATAGCCGTAATTGTAAAATTTTCATTTTTTAAAACGCCACAAATAGCTGTTGCTTTTTCAAAATTTCGTCCCCAAATAAATACTTCTTTTATTGGACGAACAGCAGCGTGTGCTTGGATTAAATTGATAGACAATGCTCCAGTTCCAATCATTAATAGAGAGGAGGCCTCTTCTCTTGATAAATAGGAAGATGCCAAAGCAGAAGCAGCAGCAGTTCTTTTTACAGTTAAGCTTTTGGCTTCTAAAATTGCTTTAATAGATCCTTTTATGGCATCAAAATAAATATAAGTTCCTTGGATAGATGGCAAATCAAATTGTTCGTTTTCTGGGCTTACAGTTATAATCTTTACTCCAGCATTTTTACTTGGATTCCATGCAGGCATCAACAATAAAGTAGTGTCAGCCTGTACTTCTGGATTTGGAAAATCATGATGATGACGCATCGGAACTATAACTTCATCAGAATAAAAATGCTGTTTTATTTCAGAAATCAATTCCAAGAAATTGGTATTTTTTTCAATAAATTCGGCGCTAATTTGTTTGATCTTATTCATAGGATAAAAAACTTCAACCTTTTCATATAATTAAACTCTTAAAACAAACCATCTCTTACCCCATTTAGGACAAGGTGTAAGAAAAAAATTCTTATTCAATAATTATTTTTTTTTCTACACTTCCATCATCATAAATATAAAATAATGGAATATTATTTTTTGGTCTTATTGCCTGGCCTATAATATTTGTTGTTTCCAATAATTCTTTTACTGAGAAATCAACTATTCCTCCAAAAGTATTTGTAGAGACAGCACCATTCTCAATAGATATATTCTCATCCCCCATCTGATAAGCTAAGAATTGAAAAAGAAAAATAAACATTTCATCTTCTGTATTAAGACCTGACTGAACAGTGACAGGATTAGGATTGGTAGAACTAACCGTATTATCATAGCTACCACTTGCATATATCATACTACCAGCAGGGAGTTTAATAAAGTTTTTGAAAAAATAAAATCCTTGCCATTCAAAATCCCAATTATTAACTCTAATTAGATTTATAGTATCATTTAGTGGAGTAACAGCAAAACACGCCATATCTTTTCCCAGAAGATGCATATGAGGAAAAATAGACATTAAAGAAACATCCTGTGGTATTGGACCATATGTAGCTGAAATAGATGTTATTTGATTTGGTGGAATAGTAAATGGCGGGTCAGGAGGTAAGCCTTCATTAATTAAAAACTCTGTTGATATTGATCTAATAACTGTACCTTGTGGATAGAAGTAAAATCTGACCTTTGTACTATCTAACTGGCCAAAACTTCCTTCAGGATAATGCATCCCTAGTACAATACTACTGTTAGCTGGCAATACCACACCAAATTTATTAGTTGAATCAGCTGGATAAAATAATGGTAATGAGCCTGGAGCATAACCAAAAATCATATCTCCTGTTGGGCCCATACAATTTGATGTAATTGTAATTGAGGAACTCGCATTTTCATCTATTGATACAAGTACATGGTGAACAGCTTGTAGATTTCCTGGAAGTACTTCAATAGCTCTAATTTTCTTATTTTGTGTTAATCCTGTGGGAATTGAAAAACACACATAATCATCAGAATTTGAAGTTGCGGCACTTGAATAAGTGGGAATCTGTATTTCTAAGTCAGCAGGACCTAAAAGTGATGAATTTGTAAAGGTTGGCATCTGAGGTAGAAGTGAAGTATCACCAAGTGGAACCCCATTGATAACCCAATCAAGTATAGTACTAATCTCATCTATAGTAAGCGTGTTTTCATATGCATAATGCTGAAAAAGTGTATCTGGAGGCCATGGCGGCATTTCTCCTGTAGATGTAACGTGTTGTATTAGTCCAGCATTTGAAATGGCATCAGTATATGTTTCTAAGGATATAGGAGCAATACCACCACTGTGATGACATTGTAAACATTTACCATATATTATTGGAGCGATATCTTCTGAGTAATTTGGATTTTGTCCAAAGATAAATATTGGTATAAAAAGAAAAATAACGAAGCTCTTTTTCATACCATCAAATATACAAGAAAATAAGATGACTATTAATACCTATTAAAAAGCAATAATACATGTATATTTAAAGCAAAAAACATGACAAGAAATCATGAAAAACTTAATCATATTCACTGGAACGTTGAAACAAAAGTTAAAGAAGGGTGTTATGAAAAACTAAATCTAGTTATTGATAAAATGGAAGAGTATGTTAAAAATAATGAGCCCAATACATTGGGGTATTCATTTTACTTTAACTCAGATAAAGACAAGCTATTTATTCATGAATATTATACTAATACTAAAGCTGCTTTAAAACATATGGATGGCTTTAATCAATTTGGTGAAGATTTTTTTGGGGCTATTGATATAATCAAGGTAGATATGTTTGGACCATGCAATGAAACAATGAAGTCTATCTTTGATAATTTTAACACTACATATCTGGTCAGATAGATAATATCATTATTATTTCGTAAGTTTGTAAAAACATATATCATGAAAAAACTAATTACCCTACTTATTTCATTTGTACTTATAACAAATGTGAGTAAAGCTCAAGAGACTAATATATTTCTAGATTACTCAATGCTAGAGGTTGAATATTATGAAAATGGAGAGGGGGAAATGTTGAGTGAAAATATTCATTCATATGTTATGGGGCTCAATACAACACTTAGCCTATCTGAAGGCATAGACCTTGTTGGAGCTGTAGGAATGTCTGAAGGATTTGATTATAGATTTGCATCAACAAATTTAGCATTTAAGCTATCCTCAAATTTTAACCTTAACCTAGGGTGTGGACTCTATATGATTGATGATGAAAAATGGGTACCACAAGGGCTAGATGGTGAAGACCCTTCTAATAAGGACTTTGGATTAAACTTTGGCCTTGCTTTTCAACTAACAGATAAGCTAGGGGTAAGTATTAAATACAATATTATTGAGCCAAAAGAAGAAGAAGGAATTGGCAGTATGTCAATTAATAGCTTGTCATTTGGAATCATCTTAAAATAAAGCACTCTTTAAAAGCATTTAATCTCTTAAACTATACTGTTTGCCATTTAGATGTATTTCTTGATTAAAGATTTAATTATTTACTTAATAGCTTCTCTACATGCGCTATCATATCAGTAAATTCTTTCTTATTATAAAGCCTGGTAAGAAAAGATATATTACCCTCTTTATCTAAAACAATATTCCTTGTCACTCCTGCATTTGGCAAGGTGAAAGATTCAAAAAAGGAACCATCAACATCAATGGTAAAAGGATAGGTAACCTTAGTTTTCTTAATAAAACGATCAACAACATCTTCTTCCTCTTTAAGGTCAACACCTATAAGGATAAATTCATCTTCCTTAAAACGCTGCCAAAGCTCTTTCTCTAAATGAGGCATTTCTTTAATACACACACCACACCATGAAGCTGTAAACTGGATTACTACTACCCTTCCTTTTAAATTCTCATTACTAAGAACTCTTCCATCAAGGAGAGTAAGATCAATATTTGGGGCGGGATCACCAATACTAACCTTATAACCTCTATTAGTATTATTCTGTGAAGAGATTATCATACTAAAAAATAAAAACAATATTATAGAAACACCCTTTTTCATTATTCAAATATACTCTAAATTAAAAGGATAAAACTAAATTAATAGTTATCATAAGCCCCCTATTTTGATGCTCGATATTGTAAAAGACTCTTGATAAGGTAATTAATATCTTCTTTACTATTATATACCTGAAGAGAAATCCTGAAAAAGGTCTTATCATTCCATTTTATAAATGGCAATTGTATCTTGTACTTTGTATAAAAATCTATTTGTTCTTGCAGAGGATCCTCTAGCTTAAAAGCAATTGTAGTCATCTGGCCAAGGAATTGATCATCTCCAGTTGCATAGGTATCTAAAGCATTGCATATCTCCTTTTTTGCCCATAGATTTAGATCCCTACAATGCTGGGCCTTTTCTTTCCAATTATGTTTTCTTAAAAACTCAATAGTATCAGGAATTGTAAGATATGCTGAGATATCATTAGTTCCTTGCCACTGCATATAATCTAGAAACTGTGAATCACTTGGATTCTCAGCCTCATACCCCCAGCTAACAACTAGTGGCTCCATCATTTCTTGATGCTCTCTTTTAACATATAAAAAAGCCACTCCTTTTGGTGAACACATCCATTTATGACAGGCCCCACAATAAAAATCAGGGTCTAACTTTTTAATATCTAAATCAATATGTGCCGGCACATGAGCCCCATCAATAATGGTTAAAATATTATGCTCCCTTGCAAGTTCAATGATCTCTTTTACAGGAAAGATAAGAGCTGTAGCACTAGTAATATGACTTAAAAATATAACCTTAGTATTCTTATTTATTGATCTTCGAAAGCTATCTACAATTAATTTTTTGTCGGTAAAGGGAATCTCCACCTCTAATTTTATATACTCACACCCTCTCTTTTTAGATATAAATCTCCATGTCCTATCTAGAGCTCCATACTCATGATTTGTAGTTAGTATCTGATCTCCCTCTTTTAAATCTAGGCTTCTAATAAGTGTGTTTAAAGCCGTTGAAGGATTTGGAAAGTAAGCGATATCATCTACATGGCAATTAACATAGCCTGATAATGCACTACGAGATTCTTTAAGGTATTGATAAATATCATATGCTAGATGCTTAACAGGCTCGTATTCTGTTTTTTTTTGAAACTTAATAAGCGAATCAAAAACCTCTTTAGGACAAGCACCAAAGGAACCATGGTTTAGGAAGGTAACCTCAGGATCTATAGAAAACAAAGGTTTATAAATATGATGCATGGCTTATTTACTAATAGTAGATATAAATTAGTAATTATCTAAGAAATTGTAGTGTAAAAAAACTACTATTACTCAACAACAATTTTCTTGTTTATATATCCATCTGAAGAATGAATCTTTAAAATATAAGTTCCCTTAGCAATATGAGATAAATCTACTTGTGTAGATTGATTAAATAGTTGTTTATCAATTAATACTCCACTTATATCATAAAGCTCATAGCTATTATTTTTAGATTGCATCAGTGTTTCGATAGTTACATTATAGCTAGAAGGTATAGGGTATACATTAAAACTAGTAGGCTCAATAGTATTTACAGAAGATAGTGAAGAGCCATTAAGAAATGTAGCTTCCACAACATATGTAGAGTCCATAGCTAATACAACAAGGGGATATCTTACGTTGGGATTGTCAGACATAAAAAAGATTTCATGTTCAATATCTGTATCACCACCAGCTGGAAACCAGCCTGAGCCAGCCCCTGTTATGGTTATGGTATCAGAACAGTAAACAAGAATCGAGTATGTATAGTCCATCTCTGCCATCACTCGTAAGGCATCGTAATCATTTCCATCAGGCATATTTACTGTTCCCCAAGCATCTACATCAAAAGTATTCGTTATAACTGCAGAAACTAAAGCAGAATCAATAGTATGAGCCGAACCCCCAGAAAGAAGTGGTGCCATTGTATCGGGGAAATACCAATCTAAAGTAGGTCCAGAATACATTTGATCTTCAGCAGAAATAGGACCATCAACATGTGTAGCTCCATAAGTTAATGGAAGTGGCATAAACATAGTTGGAGTAGGAAGAACTACATCTGATTCTCCTAGAATATAAAGTCCTGTATTATCTTTATTCATATAAGTATAATTTATTGTCGGCCCACCCCAACCATCTACTTCTGCAATCATACATAGAGTTGCATTTGGATACGAACTTCCATAAGGAGTCCCACCTGGAGCAGCAATACTAACAGTATCTTGTTCTAAAGCATTTAAGAATGAAAAATTCCATGTTTTATTTGGTCCTGCAGTTCCTAATATTATAGAAGGATTATCATCTGTTGCTTCATAAAATTCATCTCCTACAACCATAAGATCCATATGCGTAACTGTAATCTGTGCAAATGATAATATACAACTTAGAGATAGTATTATAGAGAGTACTGTTTTTTTCATGGCCTTAAAGTTTAGTTTATAATACAGTAAATTTATAAAAATTAAAATGAATATGACGAATTCATATTATTTTAAGCTCCAAAGTATAAATTTAGCAGTTCTTTTTTAGCTTGAGATTATTAAATCCTAAATACAAAAAAAAAGGTTTTGTACTTTTGGCTTATGAATTATATCAATAAACTTGATTCTAAAAAAAGAACACTATATTTTTTTGGTGTATCACAAAAGATGGCTCTCAAGAACTTATTGCTTGCAAAAAAGAAAAACCAATACTTATTTATCCTTAGCCCACCCTTTTGTGGATCAACTCTGCTGACTGAAATTATTTCTACCTCTAATAATGTAAGCTGTAATAATAATATAGGCCTTAGAGAGGGTCAGCACCTTCCACGGGCTAAAGAGATGCTCTTTAATGATGATCGCTGGAATCCCAATAAAAACATTGATTGGGAGAGGGTAAAAAAGATATGGCATAAATACTGGGATAGGTCCAAAGAGATATTACTCGAGAAAAGTCCTCCAAATATATGTAGAGCTCAAAATATTGACAAAATATTTATTGATAGTAAATACATCTGTTTAGTGAGAAATCCATATGCTCAAATTCAAAGTAATATAAGAAGATATAATACTGATGTTAAAATAGCAACTAATAAATATATCAGCTACCTAAAATATCAAAAAAGTAATATTGAAAAGCTGAAAGAAGTACTAGTGCTGAGTTATGAAGAGCTCACAGATAATCCTATAAAGGCTAAGGAAAAGATAACTACATTTCTTCCTGCTCTTACAGATATCAATACAGCCCTAGAATTTAATGCCCATAACATGCATAAGAAAAAGCAGATGGCTATTGTGAATCTAAATAAAGAAAACATATCCTCTCTATCTAAGGATCAAATTGAAATAATCAATACCCTATTAAGTAAAGAACAAGAACTACTCAATTACTTTAACTACTCCTTACTATAATATTTTATATTATATATATTTTTTAAAAAATTTATATAAAAAAAGAAGCCCGAACAAATGTTCGGGCTTCTTCAATTTTTAGCTTAACTAACTTTCCTTATTGGATAATTAATTTCTTATTAATCACACCTGAATTAGTTGTGATTTCTAAGAAGTAAACTCCTTTAGAATTATCAGTTAGGTCAATTTGTTTAGTGTATTCACCAACAAACTGCTCTAAAGCTTCTGTATAAACAACCTCACCAACTACGTTGATTACTCTAACTTCTAGATTTTGAATATCCTCTGCAACAAATGTTACATTGAATATATCTCTAGATGGGTTAGGATAAACATCTAAGTTATTGATTGTTGTTCCACCTTCACCTCTTATAGGAAGTGATCCAGGCTGAGTCCAGAATATTGGACTTGTCCACCAAGAACGGTAAGAAGTAATGTTAGCATCACAGAATGTTCTACCTTGAGCTCTATAAGACTCACCTGACTGTAGACCAAACTTATTAACATGCGTAGTTGGCCAGTATACACCGAACCCACCTGCTGTTAACCAAGTTCCTCCAACAGTATCAACTCTTAATGCAACCCTTGCAAATACATATGCGCCTGTAGTATCCCAGTCGAATCTTGCTTTTGCATGGTTTGAATTAAATGTTGTAACCGTTAGATTAGCCATTTCAGGACAATCATCTCCAGTAGTAAATTGAGAAGGAGAAGAATATCCAGACTCACCACCACCACAGTAGAATGCTTTCATCTTAAAGTCATAAGTAGTACTAGAAGTTAAGTTCTGTAATACTTTAGTAGTT
>Ga0209403_10008323_pt1 | contig 10011 bp, 7 predicted proteins | sample ArcticOcean_MG_C_8_FD_187440 | JGI IMG/M metagenome (GOLD analysis project Ga0209403, IMG submission 187440) | Marine microbial communities from western Arctic Ocean - ArcticOcean_MG_CB11_86 (SPAdes) (version 2) | ecosystem: Environmental > Aquatic > Marine > Oceanic | place: Arctic Ocean...
CCCCGCAACCGCAGCCGACGTCGCGCAGATACTCGCCATCTACGCCCCCTACATCAGCGGCACCGCAGTGACGTTCGAGACCGCCATGCCCACGCTCGCCGAATTCACCGCACGCGTCGTCGAGGGTAGCCAAACCCACCCCTGGCTCGTGGCCATCGACAACGACACTGTGCTCGGCTATGCCTACGCCAGCGTCTTCCGGACGCGCGAGGCCTACCAGTGGGCGGCGGACTGCTCCATCTACATGCACCCAGACCACAGGCGGCGCAACGTCGCCACCGCCCTCTACACGAGCCTCTTCGCCTGCCTCCGCCTCCAGGGCTACTTCCGCGTCCACGCCGGCATCACCCTCCCCAACGCGGCTATTTGTGTGTGATGGCTGTCAGGCCACGATCGGCTTTATAACTCACCGGCCTTTGCACCGCATGAATGGTTCGGCGAAGCTGCGATCCTAGGCCTGAAGACGACGAGTGATCACAATCGATTCAGGCGTTGCAAACTACTCGGCTCGGGAGGAATTAATCAGGGGAGTCGCTCCGAAATCACGCGAAATGTGGCTGCATGCCGAGCATACTAAATGAAAGCTTTGCTTGTTCGTTGTTGCTTTTGGAGGTTTTGGCCATGTCTCTCTACCACACTCACCGCGGTCCGCGTACTCGCGATATGGGGAAGTTTCAGTCGCGATCTGCGGCAGCGACCAGCAAATCGGCCGGTGGCGAATATCGTGGATGGCACTACACCTTTGTGGCCCACCAAACTGGCAGCAGCGTGAAGCGGACAAGCTACGCGGTTTCGATTCGCGACGCCCAAAAGAACCCGGTAGAATACCTGCGTGGTTTTTCGAGCATCGATCAAGCGACGCGGGCAGCCTACTCATGGCTCGATGCCAAAATCGGCAAGCTCACAAGCGTGCCCGGCGGGCAGATCGGCACGATTCCATCGGTTCCGACAACCAGCACCGTTCACGAAATCCGGTGATATGCTAGAGAACCGGCGTGCAAGAGACTCGGCGTTTCAAGAGAAGTAGCGCACCGCGTTTCGGAATATTTTGAGTCCGGCACCTGCGGGTGGCTCCGGCAACCTTGTCCACTGTGGATGTTGCGTCGGATCAATGAAACGCTCTGGATGCGGCATCAGGCCAAACACGCGGCCCGTTTTATCGCACATGCCAGCCACATCGCCCACTGATCCGTTGGGGTTATAAGCGTCGAGGTGATGAGCGTCGTAGTTATGAGCGTCTGGGTTTTCGCCGCCGGGCTCATCCGCAATTGTCGTATAACGCAGCACGAGTTGCTCGGACTCGTCAAAATGTGCAAACGATTGCTCATCGCGGGCGACAAATTTTCCTTCGGCATGCGCGATCGGCAAGAATATTTGGTCGATGCCTGCCAGGAACACACATTGATCGCCGTCGGTCTGTAGCTGGACCCAGCGGGCCAAATAGCGCCCCGAATCGTTCCAAGCGAGCGACGCTGCCGGGCCTTGGTCATCATCAGTATCGAGTAGGCCCGATTTCATCAGTACCTGAAAGCCGTTGCAAATTCCGAGCATTAATTTGCCGGCAGCACGAAAGTCTTGCAGGACATCGGCGAGATGATGACGAATCTGATTGGCAAATATGCGTCCTGCCGCCACGTCATCGCCGTAACTGAAGCCGCCTGGGATACACAAAATCTGGAAACCGGCAGCGAGCTGTGGTGACGCTAAGAACCGATTCAGATGTACCACCTCAGGCAGTCCGCCCGCGCACTCAAAGGCATACGCAGTCTCTTCGTCGCAGTTCGTGCCCGGAGCACGCAGGATCAGGATTCTTGGTTTGGACATTTTGGATTTTGGATTGCGGATTTCGGATTTCTGAACGCTTGAAGCGCCTTCGGACGCAAGGCTTGGTGCGTTGGATCAAGCTCACCACCTCAAGGGCTGTTGCCAGTGTTCTTTTAATTTGTCGAGCCGTTCATGGACGATTGGTTTTTGTCCTTGACGGGTCGAGATGCTCAAATGCGGCTCCACCACTGTTTTGCCGACGCGCCGGCTGGGCACGCTCGACAGGACTTGCTCAAAAGCTGCCGCGTTCTCTGCGGTGACTTCACACAGAAAACGGGTGTTGGATTCGCTGAAAAGCCGAGCCACTGTGCTCAGATTTTCATCGACAACTGGCATGACCGATAAATCGAGCTCCGCACCGACATTGCCGGCAAAAGCCATTTCAGCCGCACTGACGGCGAGCCCGCCTTCGCTTAGGTCGTGGCAAGAGGCGACTAGGCGATTGTGGATGGCTTGGTGGATGGCGGCGAACGTTTGTTTGGCGAGCTGCGGATCGACGATGGGCACCGAGCCACCAGAGAGTCGGCGCGCGAGTGAGAAATGCGAACCGCCTAATTCGTCTTTTGTGAGGCCCACTAAGTAAAGGGCATTGCCGGCCAACTTGAGGTCCATGGTGACGCAGCGCAAAACATCTTCGACTTGTCCCATGGCGCTGATCAGCAGCGAAGCCGGGATGGCAATCGTCTGGCGGTTTCCGTCCGTGTCGATGTAGCTGAACTCGTTGTTGAGGCTATCTTTGCCGCTGATGAAGGGCGTCTCTAAAACCAACGACAAATCATGGCATGCCAGAGCGGCTCTGACGAGGCTACCAAGGGTTTCACTTTTTTCGCAATCACCCCAACAGAAGTTATCCAAGATGGCCACCCGGGTCGGGTCGGCTCCGACGGCCACGCAGTTGCGCAGGGCTTCGTCGATGGCGCTGGCTGCCATGTGGTAGGTGTCGAAATCGCCATAGCGCGGATTCATGCCGCAGGAGATCACGACGCCTCGTCTCGAGGTAAGCACGGGACGCACGACTGCCGCATCTCCGGGGCCATCCATCTGTGCCCCCACCAGTGGCTTGACGACGCTGCCGCCTTGAACCTCGTGGTCGTACTGACGAATGATCCACTGTTTGCTGGCCACGTTATAGCAGCTGAGCACGCGGCACAGATCCTGTGTGTAATCCGCGCGAGGATCGCAAATGAGCGGCTTTACCACAGCCGGCTCGTACACGGCTTCGCGAATCACGGGCGGCCGGCCCTCGTGCAAGAGTTCCATCGTCAAGTCGCAAACCACTTGGTCGGCATACTTCAGCACCAGTCGCCCGGTTGGTTCGAAGCGGCCAATGACGGTCGCATCGACGCTTTCGTCCGCACACAACCTCTGGACCTCTTCCCAAGATTCTTCGGGCACGCTGAGGACCATGCGTTCTTGCGCTTCGGAGATCCAAATTTCGGTGTACGACAAACCTGCGTACTTCACGGGAGCGCGATCGAGCCAGACTTCGGCACCAATCTTTTCGCCCATCTCGCCGACCGCGCTGCTAAAACCACCCGCACCACAATCGGTGATCGCGCTGTACAAACCGCGGTCGCGGATTTTGAGCAAGACATCGAGTATTTTTTTCTCTTCAATGGCATTGCCGATTTGTACGGCTCCACCCGAAAGCGATTCGCTTTCGCTGGTCAGCTCTGCGCTCGAGAAGGTTGCCCCATGAATGCCGTCACGACCTGTACGTCCACCTACACTGACAATCAGATCACCGGGCTTTACTTCCTTGAAGGACATGTCGCGCGGGATCAAGCCCGCGTTGCCACAATACACCAGCGGGTTGCCCAGGTAGCGCTCATCGAAATAGACGGCCCCGTTAACCGTCGGGATGCCCATGCGGTTGCCATAATCGCGCACGCCACTTACCACACCACGCATCACTTGCTTCGGATCGAGCACTCCCGGCGGCAGCTCGCCAGTCTGGGTATCAGGCGGGGCGAAGCAAAAAACATCGGTGTTGCATATCGGTTTGGCACCCATGCCGGTACCCATGGTGTCGCGGATGACGCCGCCGATACCCGTGTTGGCACCGCCGTAGGGTTCAAGTGCCGACGGGTGATTATGCGTTTCGACTTTGAAGGCCAGGTTGTGTTGGTCGTCGAATCGCACGATACCGGCGTTGTCGCAGAACACGCTCACACACCAATCGTCATCGCCCCACCGCTGGCGCAGCGTTTCGGTCGCGGCAAAGATGGTTTCTTTGAGCATGTTCTGAAATTGTCGCGACCCCGTTTCGTCGCGATAAGCGATGCGACCGGCGAGCGTCTTGTGGCTGCAGTGCTCGCTCCAAGTTTGAGCGATCGTTTCGAGCTCGACGTCGGTCGGCTGCCGCCCAAGTACGGCAAAGTGGCCCTGGATTGTCCGCATTTCGGCGAGTTGCAAATAAAGCTGCCCTTCGCGACTGAGTTGCATGAGACCGGTGTCGTCGAGCGCGTCGAGGGCCACGGTTTGCAGTCGAAACTCATAGCTGCTGCCAAGCTGCAAGTGATTAAAGGGCAGGGGTCCGATCACCACCTGTTCGATCGCGTCGTTCGCTAGGATGCGCGCGCCAATCGCGTGCAGTTGCTCCTGTTGCAGTGGCTGACCGCCGGCGCCGTCGATCCAATACTTGCGCAAGGTACGAATCGCTGTGACCGCGAGTCCAAAATCTTGGACCGCAGGTTCGGCACTTTGGGCCACGGGGTCCATGACGCCCGGTTTGAGTAGAACTTGCACAAGAGAACCGCACGTCTGCTGCTGCGCATCATAGGGTTGCAACAATTCGGCCGAGCCAACGGGAGCACATACCGCTTGCTCGACCACGACGTCGGCGAATAATTCGGTCGCAAGCCTTTGGACATCGCTGGCACTAAGGGCCGGGCCTTCGATCAGAAACCCACGGGCGCTGCGAATCCGCAGCCCACTGGCGATCCCCGCTTCGGCCGCGTCGTCTGCTACGCGCTGCGCTTCTCGATCAACGCTGTCTGTACGGGGGTGGACGTCAATTTCCCAAAGCATCTCGAATCCGTTTTGCTCGTGCTAAGTAGTCTTGAGTTTGCTGCCAATCTTCGTTGGCCAGCAAAGCTCGCATTTGCCCGAATTCGTCGATCAGCCGGTCTAATGTCGATAGTAGCTCAGGGAGATTCTGGGCGAATATCTGGGTCCAAAGTTCTGGGTCACCTGCTGCAACACGCGTGGTGTCAGACCAGCCTGTCGCGGCTAGCGGCAGCCACGGCTCAGGGGTCACAGCCGCCAGTACTGAGGCGACTAAATGGGGCAAGTGGCTCGTCGACGCAAGTGCTTGATCATGCTCTGCCGGAGTCATTTGCACAACCTGCGCTCCAAGTGACTCCCAGAATTCCTGAATTCCAGCGGTAGTCTCTTTGACAGTGGACGCAGTCAGCGTCATCACGACCGTCTTGCCTTCGAACAGATCGGCGCGAGCATTTTCGGGCCCTGTGCGATGGTCGCCCGCCAGAGGATGGCTGCCGACAAATCGGCTTGCATCGTCTGCTTCGGCTTCGATTTCGTGGCAAATCGTGGCCTTCGTACTGCCAACATCAGTCACAATCGCTTCGCTCGCCTGCAAAGCTCGGCAAACATCCTCTGCAACCGAGGCAACGGGCGTGCAGACAACAACCAACTCGGCCTGCTGGACCGCCGCTTCGATGTCGAGGGTCGCCTGGCTGATGGCCCCGCAATTGATGGCTTTGTCGAGGCTCGCCTGGCGACGGCCCACGCCCACGACATTTTTCGCCAGCCCCCGCTGGCGAAGCGCCATGCCGATGGATCCACCGATCAGGCCGACTCCTACAATTGCGACATTTTGGTATGCGGGCAATGGATTGCGGGGGAGAGTTGGTGGGAGTGAAACCGGTCATTTTAGCATAGCGCCGCTCGTTTGCAGGGGGGGCCTCTGCAAGAACTCCTCAAAACTGCCCAGTCTTCGCCGGCGGGTATCGCTTACTAGCCTCCAACATTCGACGTGTATTGAAGAAGCGCGATTCTGCTGACTCGCTGACTGGCAATTGACGGATTGAGCTCAGGATTTTTGGCTGAGCGCAACCGAGAAATTCGCCAAACTTGACCCGTTCTGTAGGGTCTTGCCGATCCGAACTGCTCTTCCCAACCCCCCATAAAATATGGGAAGATTGCCATCTTTGGATTAGATTTCGAACAAACGTGGCAAGCCTGCGGTAGAATACCTAGCATGTTTTCCGGAAAAGACCGAGGACTTGCTAAGTCGTTTGCCATTTTCTCAAAAAAGCGGTAAGGACGGCAACTGGTTGCCAGGAGGACATTGTCGAAGCCATTTGCGAAGGGGGCCATTTGCGAAGGGGGCAAATTGCAGATGGTCCGGCTAAAAATGACCCGTGTACAGATGAAACGGCCGCAATCGGGCCGTTTGCCCCAGTGGAGGAGTTTGCCATGAGGCGCTTACTAGTTTTCAGCCTTTTCATAGCGACCCACTCTTTTGTTGGGCAACTCTCAGCCCAAGATTGGGCGGAGAAGATGTTCGATAAGCGCGAACACAACTTCGGTACTGTGGCCCGCGGTTCGGATACCGTCTATCGCTTTGAGATTACAAATCTGTATAAGCAGCCGATGCACATCACGGGAGTTCGGTCCAGCTGTGGTTGTACATCGACTTCGATCGAGAACCCAACGATCAATACGCACGAAAAAGCCTATATCGTTGCGAAGTTCAACACGCGCACTTTCAAAGGATTTCATGGGGCCACGCTGACTGTTTCATTCGGGGCGCCTTACGGAGCCGACGTCCAGTTGCGAGTGAACGGTGAAATTCGCGGCGATGTCGTGTTTTCGCCGGGGGCGGTACAGTTTGGTAATGTGGACGAGGGTGTTCCCATGGAACGCGCACTGACGGTCAACTATGCGGGTCGTGAAAGTTGGCGGATTGTTGATATCACCAATGACAATAACAATTTTGAGGTGGAACTTACGGAATTGAGCCGAGGTGTTGGTAAAGTCTCTTACAACCTTGTGGTAAGGCTGAAGGAGAATGTGAAAAGTGGCTATGTCAAAGACCAAATCACCGTCGTCACCAACGATCCACGCCTCGAAAGCCAGAAGATTCCCCTTTTTGTAGAAGGACACGTCATCCCAGAGATTTCAGTGACTCCCGAGAATTTGGTGCTTGGCGACGTTACACTCGGAGAGGCGATCACGCGTAAATTGGTGGTTCGCGGTAAGAATCCGTTCCGCATTGTCGATGTCAGTTGCGGAGACGGCTGTTTTGAATTCGACACACAAGATGCTTCGAAGACACTTCATCTGGTCGGCATGACCTTTCGCCCTCAAGTGCAAGCTGGAACGATGCAGGTGCCAGTTCGTATTTTGACGGACCGAGGCAACGATCGCGGGGCGACCTTCATGATCTCGGCGAAAGTGATCGTTCCACCTACGGCCACTTCGGAGCAAACCGACGACAGCAGTCGAGCCGGTGCGAAGTCAGATAGTGTCGCCATTGCTGGCGGCGCTAGCGACTAATCGCTTTTTGAGGACATCGAGTTCTGGTGACGGGCCTGCCTGGGGTGACTGCCAGGAGGACTGCAAAGTCATCTGCTTTCTTGTTTGAATGACAAATGAATCCCGGATTTACCGCTTCAAGAATTGGTCATTGGTCATTGGTCATTCCTGCTCGACCTAACGACTTTGCAGTTCTCCTGTCCTCCTGGTCCTCCTGCCTGGGGAGCAAGCCTAGTTGACAGGTCTCGGGGGTTTCGGCACTCCTCGACCCACAGCCGGCACGTTGGTCGCGGTATTCCCCTAGAAAGCACGAGCTGGAAGAATCGCCCGTATCACGCCGACTGGTTTCTGGGGTCCTTTCTGGGCAACGACCTAATTGAAGGCCGATTTTCTCAAGACAACGAACTCATCGGTGGCGTGCGACTGGGTTGGGACTTCGACTATTACTGGGGACTCGAATGGCGCTTCGGATGGTCGGATCCCAACATACAAGCCGCCGGCGTCAACACAGCAACGAGAAACGGCAGTATCTTTCTAAGCGATATAGACCTCGCGTACTATCCCTGGGGCAATTCCAAACTCCGCCCCTATGGTTTGATTGGCACAGGCTTCGCGCGCTACGAATTTATTGACGATGTAGCGCTGAATCACAATACGACGCTCGTCACGCTCCCCGTGGGTGGCGGCATCCAATTTCAACACCGGAATTGGCTCGCTTGGCGTCTGGAAGTGCTCGATAATATTTCGCTGGGCGCAGATGGTCTCGATACGCAGCATAGTATTTCGTTGACGGCCGGGATGGAACTCCGTTTCGGTGCTCGTCCAGAATCCTACTGGCCCTGGCGATCGAGTCGGCGGGTTTGGTAGAGAGATTTTCGGAGCGCGAGTTACGAGGGGCGAGTTTGTTGATAGAATAACACTCTTGCGCCTCGCGACTCGAAACCCCTCTGAGAATCACCCTTGTCCCAGCCGCCGTCATCTTCTCGTCCGGCACGCTATGCAGTCGTTGGCGGCGGGATCTCTGGGCTGACGGCGGCCTATCGCTTGTCGCAATTGAGGCCAACCGCGACCGTCGAGGTTTTCGAAGGCAGCGCGCGCCTCGGCGGTGTCCTGCACACGAATCGCGCCGAGGATCTGCTCATTGAACGGGGGGCGGATAGTTTTTTTAACAAGCTCCCTTGGGCAGCCGATCTTTGCGATGAGCTAGGGCTCGCGGAGGAGTTGATTCCCACTAATAAAGGCGAGCGCCGGGCATTTGTGCTTCGAGCCGGCAAGTTGGTGCCGGTACCTGAAGGGTTTGTGGTCATTCGTGCTAACGCAGTTGGCCCCATTCTAAAGACGCCGCTCCTCAGTTGGCGAGGGAAGCTCCGATTGCTCGGCGAGCGCTGGGTGCCACGCGCTCAGGATATTGACACAGCGGACTACGACGAAAGCGTCGCTTCTTTTGCTACGCGCCGGCTGGGACGCGAGACGTTTGAGCGACTCGTGCAGCCGCTGTTGGCAGGTATCTACACGGCCGATCCGGCGAAACTTAGTCTCGCGGCCACGATGCCGGAGGTGATCGAAGACGAACGTAAATACGGCAGTCTCCACCAGGCGAGCCTAGCGGCACCCGCCGGCCCGGATGCCCAGGCCAGCGGTGCCCGCTATGCCCGCTTTGTGACGCTTCGCCGAGGTTTGCAACAGCTTGTCGATAAACTCTCTAGCCAGTTGGCCCCGGACTCGCTCCACTTACAAACGCCGATTCGAGGCTTGCACCGCGATGACGACGGCAGCTGGTTGTTAATCGGGAGCGATGGTAAGCAATACGGGCCATTCGCCGGAATCATTATTTGTCTGCCGGCGCCGCGCGCTGCAGAGCTGGTTGCCGAATCGCATCCGGAGCTGGAAGGACTGCTGCAAAAAATACCCTATGCCAGCAGCGCTGTGGTTAGTTTGGCATTCAGCCGCGACCAAATCACCCAAGGCGTTGCAGGGTTTGGCTTTGTCGTTCCCACGGTTGAGAACCGAAAGATAGTCGCCGCGAGTTTTTCGAGTCAAAAATTCCCTGGGAGGGCGCCGGTTGATCAACACCTAATACGTATCTTCTTGGGCGGTGCGAAGCAGCCGGAGGTCTTGCTGCTGCCAGATGACCAATTATGCGAACTGGCCCGCACAGAAATTTCGGCAATTCTAAACATCCAAGGCGAGCCCTCGCAGGTGGACTTGGTGCGCTGGCAAGAAAAGATGCCCCAATATCACTTGGGACATCCGCAGTTGGTTGCCGCGATTGAAAACCTAGTCGAGAAGCTACCCGCGCTCGAACTTGCGGGCAACGCTTATCATGGCGTTGGCATCCCTCAATGCGTGCACAGCGGCAACTTGGCGGCACAGCGGCTCGTAGCAACGTCACCTAGATAGGAACGAGCTAGCGTGCTGCGGTTCGAGAAGCAGCAAGGCATCTTGTCCTGCTTCAAAGTATCCTGCCACAGCCGAATACTCTTGGAAGTCTTTGACTAATTCCGTGTTTTCGTTTAGCGCCGCTTCTAGGAGAGCCCGTTGGGGATGATGGTCTACGATTTCAATCTGGCCATCAAAGTCCGAAACCCGCAGACGAAGAGGCTCATCGATCTCGATGCCTGAGACTTCCAGCGCGAGGCGAATACGGCTCTCGAGGTCAGCTGCCCGATCGGAGGATTGCTGCGA
>Ga0209403_10008328_pt1 | contig 10007 bp, 8 predicted proteins | sample ArcticOcean_MG_C_8_FD_187440 | JGI IMG/M metagenome (GOLD analysis project Ga0209403, IMG submission 187440) | Marine microbial communities from western Arctic Ocean - ArcticOcean_MG_CB11_86 (SPAdes) (version 2) | ecosystem: Environmental > Aquatic > Marine > Oceanic | place: Arctic Ocean...
GTCTGTCTCTGCTTTAAAAATTTGCATTCCCTTGTACGCCGTGATAGATTTTTCGGCGATTCTATACACAGCTAAACACATTATCAGGTTACCTTCCCTGACAAACCAAGAACAATTACTTCAATGAACCCTCAACTGAAAAGCTTGATTGAGCTTCAAGGAATAGATAATCAAATTGGTGAGTTGGAGCATGGGAAGGCCGCAATTCCTAAACAGATAGAATCGGGTAAGGCAGGGGTTAAAGAAAAACAGAACCAGTTGACGGAGGCAGAGAGTAGTCTTGCACAACTACAAAAGGAGCGCAAAGATTTAGAAATAGATGTCATTGCAGAAAACGATCATGCAGCCAAAACTAAAACCAAACTTTCGTCTGTAAAGACTAATAAAGAATATAGCGCAATTCTTGTTGAAGTCGATGCAGTAAAAGAAAAAATTTTAGCTCTTGAAGATCGGGAACTCGAATTAATGGAAATACTTGAGGTAAAAGAAAGACAACTTCCCCCGCTTAAAGCTAATTGCAAGGAAGAGGAAGAAAAATTTAACGTTTATGAATTAAAAAAAGAAGCGGAGTCGGAACGCACCGAAAGAGAATTAGAAGTTCTTCGTCCAAGGCGCTCTCAAGCTGCGAACAATCTCGATGTGAAATTACTAGAACATTATACGAAAGTTTTTAATGCTCGAGAGGGTGTGGTTGTGGTACCCATTCATGAAAATATATGCCAGGGATGCCTCCTTCACATTCTTCCTCAGCAAGTGATAGACGTGAAGTCTGGAGAAACAATAATTTATTGCGAACAATGTTCACGTATTCTTTATTGGAAAGAAACAAAAGAAGGCGCGGTTCCGAAGTAAACTGGGTGATCGCTGTTTCGGCTTTTGAGCCGAGAGAGAGGAAAGTCCGGGCTCCACAGAGCAGGATACTCCGTAACGCGGAGTGAGGGTGACCTCAAGGAAAGTGCAGCAGAAAAGATACGGCCAACCCGAGACAAAGGCTGACTTTTTTCTCGGCGGCAAAGGTGAAATGGTGAGGTAAGAGCTCACCAGTACCGCCGGCGACGGCGGTAGCTTTGCAAACCCTATCCGGAGCAAGATCAAATAGGAAAGTGCTTGAGGGCGGCTCGTCCAAAACTTTCGGGTTGATCGCTTGAGCCTATCGGCAACGATAGGCCTAGATTGATGATCACCACTTCTTTTTAGGGCACACGCTCTTAGAAGGAGAACAGAACCCGGCTTATGGTTTACTTCCCCGCGTGATTTTCATTAGAAGCAGCCTTGCTTTTTGGGTTAGCAGGAAATTTTTGCATTGGCTGAATCCCTCTTACCTTCATCAAAAGAGGGTGTCGGTGGTATTCAAAATATTTTGTTTGCTAAATCTTTAAATAGTTTAAATTAATATTATTTGTCTAGGGATAGAGTTTTTGTCATAGAGGAGGTTGTTTCAGGTGGTGCTCTGTATTTAGCTGAAATTGATGTCCTACGGCGATTAGGCTTTCTTCATCAAAATGTTTACTCATCAGTTGAAGGCCAATCGGCATTCCATTTTTTTTTGAAGTTCCACATGGAATGGAAATTCCAGGAATACCTGCAAGGTTGGCTGAGATAGTATATATGTCGGAAAGATACATCTTGATAGGATCATTTACACGTTCCCCAAGTTTAAATGCAGTTATTGGTGAATTGGGAGCAATAATCACATCGCATTTTTCGAAAGCATTTTCGAAGTCCTGTTTGATAAGGGTGCGAACTTTTTGTCCTTTTAGATAGTAGGCGTCGTAGTAGCCAGAACTGAGAACAAAGGTTCCTAGCATGATCCGACGCTTTACTTCTTCACCGAACCCTTCTTGTCTGGTATTCATATACATTTCAAGTAAGTTATCTGATTTTTTTGAACGGTGACCGTATCGAACTCCATCATAACGGGATAAGTTTGCGCTTGCCTCAGCACAAGCGATAATGTAGTAAGTTGCCACTGAATACTGAAGGTGAGGCAGTGAAATCTCTACTTTTTCCATTCCGAGTGACTCAAGAGTTTTAATTGCTTCTTGCACGGACTCTTCAACTTCTGGATCGAGTCCCGAGGTGAAATACTCTTTCGGAATTCCCATTTTTAGTCCGGATAAGTTTTTCTCTAAACTGTTCATAAAGTTTGGTAGTTCTAAATTCGCAGAAGTGGAGTCCTGTGGGTCGCTCCCAGCTATTACGTTCATCAATAGCGCCGAATCCGCAACTGTTTTTGTCATGGGACCGATTTGATCCAGTGATGATGCAAACGCAACAAGCCCGAAGCGAGATACTCTCCCATAAGTTGGTTTGAGTCCGGTTACGCCGCAAAAGTTAGCAGGTTGGCGTATTGACCCTCCAGTGTCACTTCCCAGAGCCGCAAGGCATTCATGGGAAGCTACTGCTGCTGCGGAGCCACCGCTTGATCCTCCAGGAACTCGACTTAAGTCCCATGGATTCATTGTTGGGTGATGCCAGGAATTTTCTGTTGATGAGCCCATGGCAAATTCATCCATATTAGTTTTGCCTACGATCACAGCTCCTGCTTTTTTAAGTCTATTAACCACTGTGGCATCATATGGAGCGATGAACTGGTCAAGCATTTTTGATGAACAGGTAGTGAGTGCATCTTGCATACAGATGAGGTCTTTCAAAGCTATGGGAATACCAAGGAGAGGCGCGTCTTGACCTGCAGCTAGTTTTCGGTCAGCTTCCTGAGCTTGATTCAGGGCTATATCTTTGGTTAGATGAACAAAGGCTTGAACTTTAGGTTCTACCTTTTCGATGCGCTGATATATTGCTTGAGTAAGTTCTAGAGCAGAATATTTTTTCTGCAGCAAGTCTTCTTTTGCTTGAAGAATGGTTTTTCTATGCATAACTTGAGTTAGATAATCTTTGGAACTTCGTAATGCCCCTTATTTTTTGAGGGTGCTGCAGTCAGATAGTCTATATTTTTTGATTTAGAGGTTTCATCATCACGAAAAACATTGTTAATAGGAAGAATGTGGGAGGTTGGTTGCACATTTGATGTGTCTAACTGATTGAGTTGGCTCATGTAATCAACTACCTGTTCTAAGTACCCATAGAGCTTATCGCTTTCGGATTCAGTGAGCCTTAATCTAGCTAGTTTGGCGATCTTTTGTATGTCGATTTTGTCAGACATTGGTATCAGGTGAAAAGAAATAGAGGAAGAAAATTAAGCTGCGGCTGCTGACTTACGTTCCTTTTTTGGTTTCTTCTTTTCTTCGGCCATTTTTGCTGTTGCAGATATTTTTGCAACCTTACGTTCTAATCTTTTTACTTTTTTTTTCTTTTGCCGAGAAACAAGATCATTTTTTTTGTCTGCTGCATTTTTTATTGCATCAGAAAATTCTGTTTTAGCTTTCACAATGTGTGTTTTTAATTGGTCCATAGTTGCCATAAATTTCAGTCACCTCATTCATAAATTGCTTGGGAAATTAGACTTTATAACAAATTTCATTTCAAACCACAACCTGAAAGCTAATATTGTGGATCCTGATCCTTTTTTAATATTGATGGCAAGCGCAAATGATCTAGATAATATCTTAAAAACCCAGATGATTGGGGTTCTATAAGGTTTATCTAGTTGATTGAAATAGGTTAATAGAGTAACTAAGGGTGTGCTTTGTTTATTGGATCTTCTTAAACGAGAACGATTACAATAAAGCAAGGTCGATACGACGTAGTGATATATCGACTTGTTTTACTCGCACTTTAATAAGATCCCCTATTTTATAAATTTTGTTTCTACGTTGACCCATCCATTTATGATCTTGCTCGATGTGTATATAGTAGTCGTCTGTGAGACTAGATACGTGCACCAGTCCCTCAACAAAAACCTCAGCTAGCTCAACAAAAAAACCAAATGGTGTCACGCTGACAATCGTTCCGGTAAAGGATTTTCCGATTTTGTCAGACATAAACTGCGTACGCCTAAGATCTGTTATTTCTCGCTCCACTTTTACTGCTTTTTCTTCTTTCAGAGTTGATTGTTCTGCAGTTTCCTTCATTTCTTTTGCAAGAATTTTTTTTTCGTGTGCGGAGAATTTATGATTCAAACTTTCTTTAAGAAGTCGATGTGTTACTAAATCAGGATATCTGCGAATGGGTGATGTGAAATGAGTGTAGTGTTTGAATCCTAAACAGAAGTGACCGGGATCTTTTTCCGAATACTGAGCTTTCTTCATAGTTCTTAGCAATAGCGTGTTGACTACTCTTTCCTCTGGTCGACCGCGGACTCTTTTAAGAATATTTTGGAGGTCAGTGGAGCTGACATTGCTCGGCGAATTTAAGCGAAGGCCAAACCCGGCAACAAACTCCTGAAATGCGGCCATTTTTGTTTCATCAGGTGATTCGTGAATACGATGAATAAAAGGAAGTTTTTTGTCGAATAAGTGGCGAGCTACCACCTGGTTGGCCACAAGCATGAACTCTTCTATCAATTCATGGGCTTCGTTGTGCTGTGCTTTAGTTATTTTTTCAACAGTCCCTTGTGAGTTCATGTGAATCTCTGGTTCCGGGACATGAAAATCCACGCTGCCGGATTTAAATCTTTGTTTGCGAAGAATTTTACTAAGCCGGTGCATATTATGTAAAATATCTACAACCTCGCTATGTTTATTTTCTGTGGCATCATTTTTAAGCAGGGAAGCTACTTCGTTATAGGTAAACCGGGTACAACTTTTTATAACAGATGTAAAAAAATCGGAATGAATCACCTCGCCTTTTTGATTGAAGTCAATAAGCGCTGTCAGTGTTAATCGTTTTACATTTGGTTTTAGGCTGCAGATATTATTTGATAATTCGAAGGGGAGCATAGGTATGACATCACTGGGGAAGTAAATACTTGTTCCGCGTTCAAGGGCTTCCTTATCTAAATAGGAGTTTTTCTTTACATAGTGACTCACATCAGCAATGTGAACGCCTAATCTAAACCCTATGTCTGTTACATCTAGAGAGATGGCATCATCAAAGTCTTTTGCAGTTTCCCCGTCGATTGTAAAAATAGTCCAGTCTGTTAAGTCTTTTCGGTTATTTAAATCTTTGTCGTTGATGTGTGTTGTTGTTTTTTTAGCTTGTTCCACAACATTAAGCGGGAACTCAAAACGTGTTCCTAGTTTGCGAAAAATTGAACTTAACTCTACTTTTGGATCATTGGAATATCCAAGAACTTCCGTGACTTTTCCAGTGGGTGGTTGGTGTTTTTCTGGATAGGAAGTAATCTCAACGACAACGATTTGTCCGGTTTTGGCACCGAGTTTATGTTTGCTTGAAACAAAAATATCATGAGAAAATTTATTATCCATCGGTATGACCCATCCGTTCCCATCTAGGGGTTCAAATAAACCTACCAAAGAAGTTGTTGATCTCTCTAAAATCCGCATAATTCGACCTTCAGGACGTCCTGACCTGTTATTTGATTCGAGGCGTGCGATTACCTTATCTTTATGCATAGCACCAGCCGTGTGTTTTGGGCTAATATATATATCGCCTCCTTGATCATTTTTTTCTGGTGTCAAAAACCCATAACCATTGGGGTGGCCATTTAAAATACCTGTTATCAAGTTCATTTTGTCAGGGAGGCCGTAGCGACCACCTCTTAAGCGGACTAAGGCACCTTCTTCTGCCATAAGTTTAATTTGATTGCGAAAATCCCGTCGTTGAACCTCGGTGATTCCCAGAGCTAGCGCCAACTCAGAAACCTTCATAGGTCGCACAGCTTTTTTTTTGATTTTTTTTAAGATGCTATCTTTAGACAGTTTCATAAACTACTAGGTGGTAAAATTTTTTAAATATTATTGAAGAAGTGAAGATGAAAAGCTTAAGACTTCTTTGAGATTAGATAAAAAAACATCTAAATTATAGCACTCTTAAAAAATCAATTATCTGCGCAACATCGTAAAAGAAAATCAATAAGTTATATTTCAGCTTGGAAGCTGCTGTATTGTCAAAACTAAAAAAGTACCGACAAGTGAAAGAAGTTTTTACTGGGATCTGCTAAAAGTAAAGATTGTGTTTTTGATTTAGATTGGTAGGTTGACGAGTGAAGTGATTTTGATTTTTGCCTACGCTTCTCATATAATCGCTAACTTGTTTTGCTACGACAAACATTTAATTACTATAGATTAGTAAACTTAAAATAGCACATGAAAATTCAACTAGACTGGTTAAGAGAATACGTTGACGTCGACCTTAGCGCTGAAGAACTAGGACATCTGCTCACGATGGCTGGTCTTGAAATCGAATCAGAGGAAACAGTAGAATTAAGTGATGGGACAAAAACCGAAGTGCTGGAGCTGAATGTGACTCCTAATAGAGGGTATTGTCTTAGTTACCTTGGAGTTGCTAGAGAAGTTGCCGCACTTGTAGGTAAATCATTTAGGGTGCCTGACTATGAAGCGGAGTTAGAGGAAAATTGGGGGAAAAATCCAATAGGCGACAAGCTTAAAGTAGATAATCGTGAGCCAGAATTATGTGTGCGCTACTCCGGAATGGTTATTGAAAATATTAAGCCAGGACCGTCTCCTAAATGGTTGGCGGACCGGTTAACCGCAATTGGACTTCGTCCGATAAATAATGTGGTAGATATTACAAATTTTGTGCTCATGGAATATGGTCAGCCTTTGCATGTATTTGATAAGGATTTGTTGGAAGGTCCCAGTATTATAGTGCGTCGCGGCAAAGAGAGTGAGTCATTTACAGCTATAGATGGGAGCGATTTAAAATTAGATCAGGATGCTTTAGTGATAGCGGATGATAATAAGGCCATTGCTTTAGCCGGTATCATGGGCAGCGCTAACAGTCAGGTTACAGCGTCCACTCGCCATATTATTTTAGAAAGCGCGAGTTTTAATTCGGTGGTAGTGAGAAAGGGGTCGAAGAAGTATGGTTTGCGATCAGATTCTTCAATCCGGTTTGAAAGAGGAGTTGATATGCACGGCGTAATCTCTGCTCAGGCTCGAGCGGCACTTCTTATAAAGAAATTGGCTGGAGGAACAATTTGTAAAGGAAGAGTTGATCTTTATCCATCTCCTCAACCGATTAGAAATGTGTCGTTGAGAACTTCCCGTTTAAATCAAGTTCTCGGTTGCTCTCTTTCCGGAGATCAGATAAAGGACTATTTATCTCGACTAAAGCTAGAAGTTTCTTTATTGAAAGATAATGAGACTTTTAATGTGAGTATTCCTAGTTTTCGTCCCTTTCTCCTCAGAGAAATTGATCTTATAGAGGAGGTGGCTCGTTTAAATGGATTTGATAAAATTAAAGAGACCAGCCCTGCGGCACAAATCAACCCAGTTCGATTTACTCCAAAACAGTCTGCAATATGCAGCGTCAAAAGTCTTTTAAGAGACATCGGATTTTCTGAAATTATTACATATAGCTTTATTGATGAGTTAGGCGCCAAAACATTTCAATCGGCATTTTCCACCACTACCAAAGTAAACTCAATATCGTTGAACAATCCGATTAGCGCAGACATGGGTTTCATGCGCCCAAGCCTATTACCTGGATTAGTCCAGTCAGCAATGACAAATTTTAGCAAAGGACAAAAGCATGTGAGAGTTTTCGAATTTGGTAATATTTTTGTGTCAGGAGAACGAGGCGAACGTGAAGAGAAAATGGTTGTCTCCGCATTTATCTCAGGAGTACATGAAAATAATGTATGGGAACAAACGGGAAAAAGTTACGACTACTATGATTTAAAGGGAACTCTGAGCGCTGTTAGCAGACTTTTGAAGTTGAAAATAATTGAACAGCCAGATGAACCGCAAAACCCTTTTATGTTAGAGGGCAGGAGCGTTGGGTTGACGGTGGATAGCAAAGCTTGCGGGTATTTGGGTGAATTGTCTCCTAGTATTATTCGTCAATATGAATTACCCAAACATTGTATGGTTTTTGAACTAGATTTTGATAGGTTGGTGTACGCCTTGCCTAAACAGATTCGATTTTTAAATCTTCCTAAGTTCCCGGAAATATATAGAGATATTTCCATCCTCATTGATAAGACAGTTACTTCAGGCGAGGTGATAGATAGAATCAATCAAGTAGGAGGTCCATTGCTTAGGAAGGTAGAACTGTATGACCGTTTTGAGGGAAATAAAATTAAAGAAGGGAAAAAGAGCCTTACCTATGCTTTGACATTCCAGTCAAGCGACAGAACTTTGATTGACGAAGAAGTGAACCCTGTGTTTGAAAAAATTGTAAAGATTTTATCAAGTCAACTGGGAGCTATGCTAAGAGAATGATTTTCACAAGGTTCATTATCTTGAGTTTGTTGGAATCGTCGATTGACCACACCTATTGAGCGATGTTAACCTTTTTTAGAATGGGATTTTTAGACTATATGGTTATTCTCAAATGCTATTTTTAGGTTTTGTCAATGTCCGTTGAAAAAGTCAAACAATTAGAAGAATTGGTTTCTTCTGGGTTACGATGTCTAGAAAACTTTTACAATGAAAACTGCCAACTTGAGGAGCGTGTGCGGCAACTTGAAAAGGAAAAAGTGACGTTGCTGAAAGAAAATGAAAGAGCGAAAAATTCCCTAGATAAATTCAATCAATTGGAAGTCTCTCTTCGCAAGTTAACAAAAGACTGCTCTACCTCTCGCGCTAAGATAAAAAATGTTTTACAAAAAATTGATAAAATGGACTTTGTCTAATTATGCCATCGAAGGAGATTATAGTTTGCGGTAAGGTGTACTCCGTTAAATCGATATCTTCGTCAGTCTCTATGGAAGAAGTAGCGGCTTTGGTTAATATGAAGATGAAGGAATTGTCGGAAGCCAAAAACAAAACATCCATGTTGGATGTGGCAGTATTGACTGCGCTTAATTTAGGGTATGAGTTGTTACAGTTAAAACAAGGCAAACAATCCGATGGCGAGAAACTTAATCAGCACCTTGATGGGATGATTCAAAAGCTTGATAGGTCTTTAGAAAGTATTAAAAAAAAAGTTTAAAGGATTGCTAGTATTGATAGATATATTCCTTTTGTGTTATTATGTTAATAAGGAATATTATTTTTTTACTTCCCTGTCGTGTTAGTGTAAAAATTTTATTTTTTGAGCCAATGCTTCGAAAACGGGGATGACTTCCTATCGCGGTGTGCATGCCTTCATTGGAGTTATATCGAAGGAAGCCTGAAGTGGTATACAGATTCCCCACCTATTCTTTATAGGTTCAAAGAAATATTTTTGCACGACATTGCGGGGAGGTTTCTGTTTTTTTAACGGAATTAAGTTGATTTTCTGTATTATATTTTAAAAGGGTAGCTAGATGGTGGGTGTTTATAGAGAGTTCTCTTTGTTCGATTTTTGATCTAAATTAGGTTATAAATAAAGCAAGAGGCCTTGGGGTTTTTTTAATAAGGCTGTCTAGTATGTTGCTGCGAAACTCAAGTTTTTAAAAAATTTTCATATTTTTTTCGGTGATGTGTTAACCCAACCCACCTTTCGTTTTAATGCGTTTTCTTGCATTCTGCCAGTAAATTAAGACATTCTTTGGTTATTTTGGAAGTTTGAGCATTTTTCTTCGATGTTAATTTGCTAGCCTTACTTTATTAGTATGATTGGGGTTCGAAAACCTAACTGAGTTTATAATGAGGTTTTGGATGAAGTTAGCTACCAATTCGACATCGATAGCCCAGGCTAAAAATGCGATCAGACAGAATATTATCCAAAAACGTGGAGAGCTTGGTCATTTAGAAAAAAACGAGAAAAGTCTTGCCATTTCTAAACGCTTGTTTGGCATGGATGAGTTTAAGAAGTCCAAAGTCATTTTTTGTTTTCTTTCGACTTTCTTTGAAGTACAGACAGAGAAAATAATTAGGGAATCTCTACGGTTGGGAAAGCAAGTTTTGGTTCCATTGTTAGATCCTGAAGGGGGGGATTTACAGGTAAGTCGTATTCCTTCGATGGATATAGATTTTATGATAGGGAAATATGGCATTAAGCAGCCTACCCTTAAACTTAGAGATATAGTGGCTTTT